>ENA-UOOK01000018-UOOK01000018.1-fermentation-metagenome-genome-assembly--contig:-NODE-18-length-155212-cov-9.920203_pt1 | contig 155212 bp, 143 predicted proteins | sample MGYA00245777_ERZ724023 | MGnify/ENA primary metagenome ERZ724023 (study PRJEB28704, sample SAMN03018312) | fermentation metagenome | biome: anthropogenic terrestrial biome; feature: soil... | reverse complement strand
AGAAAAATAGGCATTTTGGAGCAGCGGAAGTCAATCAAATCAACATATCCGGTTTAAAAGCCAACAGTTACATAAAAAAATAGGCTTATAAACATAAGCCTACACCATTTTTGTTATTTCTTTTTTAAGCCTTTTTATAATTCTTTTTTCAAGCCTTGAAATGTATGATTGAGATATTCCAAGCATATCTGCTACTTCCTTTTGGGTTTTTTCTCCCTCTCCATATAGCCCAAACCTAAGCTCCATTATTCTTTTTTCTCTACTATTTAGCTTTGTCATGGCAATTGACAAAAGCTGTTTATCAACTTCGTCCTCTATATAATGAAATATCAAGTCATTGTCTGTTCCTAAAATATCTGATAGCAAAAGCTCATTCCCATCCCAATCTATATTTAATGGCTCATCAAATGATATCTCAGATCTTATTTTGCTGTTTCTTCTAAGGTACATAAGTATTTCATTTTCTATACATCTTGATGCATAGGTTGCTAGCTTTATTTTTTTATCAGGGTCGAATGTATTTACAGCCTTTATAAGTCCAATTGTTCCAATTGATATTAAATCCTCTACACATACACCCGTATTCTCAAACTTCCTTGCAATATAAACCACAAGCCTTAGGTTTCTTTCAATAAGTATTGTTCTAACACTGTTATCCCCATCTTTTAGTTGAGCAACTAATTTAATTTCCTCTTCTTTGCTTAAAGGTGGGGGAAGAGCATCATTTCCACCCATGTAGAGTATGTCTTCATATTCAATCATATTATATTTTTTCAATAGGTTAATGCATTTAAATAAAATAAAACTTTTTATATTTGAAACTTTATATTTCAACCATAAAACCCCCTATTTAAAAATTTCCGGATATAAAAGTCCGTTATACTCACCATCTTTTGATATTTTATTATTTACTATTCCAATGATTGAATCGTTTATTTCTATTATCTTTTCATCACATATAACCTTTACAATGTCTGGCTTAATTCCAATAATCATCCCATTTTGTTTTCCTATTGATTTAAAAGGTATCAACCTGATTTTAATAGAACAGTCCTTTGAAATGACTGCATTGTATAATTCCTCATAGTTTAAGTCTTCAATTTTATTGTCAAATATGTTATCCATATAATCAGGTAGTACCTCAAGCATGGACTCATATTCTACAACAATAACCGGGGTGTTTGATATTGGATCTTTTAGGCTGTTTCCAGTATCTATCATTGCATTTATCATTACATGCTTACCATTAATGCTTATATAAACATCATATATATAGTCCGATTTTAATATTTTATGCTGAATATATTTGAAACAATACTTAAGCAGTATAAATCCAACAACAAATGCCATAATAAGCATTGATAAAGGAAAATCTTCTATGTAAAATACGCCATCTACTACTTTCCCCTTCCCAGTGAAGTAAAATAAAGAAAATGCTGCTCCTCCAAAGGAAAAAGATACAAAATAAAATATGCTTATTGTCCTTAGGAATGAATTAATTTTATTAGGCCCAAATACTATTATTATCATTAAAATTGAGACAGCAATTTTTATCCACACCTCATATAAAATATTTAGTGACGGAAATATCATAAATACTGAATAAATAGAACCAAATGCTGCTCCTAAGGCAATTCTTATATTTGTAGTTTTAAACTTTGAAAGCTTTGATGTGATGCTTAAAATAAAAAAGTTAATTAAAATATTCTCAAATAAAAAAACATCAACATACATCTTCTCACCCTTTTTAGAATTTTGGCTTTAAGCTTTAGGCTTTAAAATAATAATGCATGTAATTAAATTCCTTATTCTCTATGAGTATTATTATACATAACTTTCCCATAAAATTTTGTCGAAGCATGAGCATCATATAAAAGACTATTTTACATTTTTTATGCAGTTACAGCATAAAATATTACTAATATTTTTTATTTGCAATAAAAAAAATAGGCAGAGCATAAAACATTGTTTATACTCTACCTATTTTATACGTTTATTAATTAGTTACTTTCTGTTTCTTCTCATAAAAGCCGGTATCTCAAGGGTTCCATCGTCCATATTTGTAAAATCATCTATTTTTCTATCTGGGAAAACAGTAGTATCATTTTTTTCAAAATTATTCTCCGAATCTGCTTTTTCAAATCCAGTTGCTATGACGGTTATGCGTATTTCGTCTTGCAATTTTTCGTCTATAACTGCACCGAAAATTATATTTGCGTCAGGGTCTGCTGCCTGTGAAACAAGTTCAGCAGCTTCATTAACCTCAAATAGTCCAAGGTTCGGTCCTCCCGTAATATTTAACAATACCCCTGTTGCTCCATTAATTGAGGTTTCTAGCAATGGGCTTTGAATTGCTTGCTTTGCAGCTTCTGTAGCCCTATTTTCTCCATTTCCTCTTCCAACTCCCATATGGGCAAGACCAGTATCTACCATTATGGTTTTTACATCAGCAAAATCTAAGTTAACAAGACCTGGTACTGTTATAAGATCCGAAATACCCTGAACACCCTGTTTTAAAACATCGTCAGCTATTTTAAAAGCCTCGATTATGGAAGCCTTTTTCTCTACTACTTGAAGCAATCTTTCGTTTGGTATAGTAACAAGGGTATCAACTTTCCCCTTTAAATCGCTTATGCCCTTTTCTGCATGAACCATTCTCTTTTTGCCTTCAAATGTAAAAGGCTTAGTAACAACACCTACTGTAAGTATTCCAAGATCTTTAGCAATTTGAGCAACAACAGGTGCAGCTCCAGTGCCTGTTCCTCCACCCATTCCAGCCGTTATAAATACCATATCTGCCCCATTTATGTATTCTGTTATCTCATCAATACTCTCTTCGGCAGCTTTCTGGCCAATTTCAGGGTTTGCTCCAGCGCCAAGTCCTTTCGTTAGCTTCTCTCCAATCTGTATTTTATAAGATGCCTTTGACATATTGAGGGCTTGTTTATCAGTATTAATCGCAATAAATTCTACTCCCTTTAAACCCGAGTCAATCATCCTATTGACAGCATTATTCCCTCCGCCACCAACACCAATAACTTTTATTGAAGCAAACTGTTCTACATCAACATCAAAATCCAGCACATTATGACCTCCTCTATTTAAAAAAAGTCTGAAAAGAAATTTTTTAATTTATCTATAAATTTTTCAGAATTTTGTTTCTCTGACTTTGAAATGCTGCTATCTTCATAATCCTCTTCATATTCTCTGCTAACACTTTTCTTCTTAGATGATAATATATACTTAACAATTCCAGTACCAGTTGAATATACAGGGGTCGATACACCTAAATATGAAGGAGAGCCTATTCTAACAGGGAGATTAATCATAGATGAGGCATAATGAGTTATGCCTTTAATGTAAGATATTCCCCCTCCAGTTATAACCAACCCACCAGGTATCCTTTCCTTGTATCCTGATATTATAAGCTCCCTATCTATTAGATAGATTATTTCATTAACTCTTGCTTCAATAATATCAACTAGTTCACTGCTTGTAATAGTCCTGTTCCATTTGCTGCTAGCGGCAGCATTAGAGCCTATATTTAAATTACTATTTTTATTTGTATCTGTATTGTTAATTATTATATCATCCTTTGACTCTACCATAGATACAGAGGCATATCCATACTGTCTCTTTAGTATTTCGGCTTCTGATGTTGGAATCTTAAGGCCTAAAGATATATCATTTGTAATATGAAAACCTCCAATTGGAATTAACTTTGTATATACCAGCGTGTTATTAATAAAAACTGATATATCTGTAACTTCTGCTCCTACATCAACTACTGCAATTCCCATTTCCTTTTCATCTCTTGTAAGTAATAATTCAGCTAAGGATAAGGAATCAATAACCAATCCTGAAACATCTATTCCTGCCCTTTCAACGCTTTTTATAAGGTTTTGTACTGTAGATGTGGGTGCCGTGATAATCGAAGCTTCCGCTTCAAGCCTTGTCCCTACCATGCCTACAGGATCTTTAATATGCTCATATCCATCAACCGTAAATTGTATTGGAATAATTCCAATAACCTCTCTATCAACTGGTATACTAACAACTTTTGCAGCCCTTAAAACTCTTTCAATATCATCTGTCCCAATTTCCCTATTTCCCCTTGAAACAGCAATTACTCCATTATTCCTAATAAGTTTTACATGGCCTCCTGCTATATTTATATAAGCACTTTCTATTTCCATATTAGACATACGCTCTGCTTGTCTAACTGAGCTCCTAATAGCCTCAGCAGTAGCATCTACATCAATAACAATGCCTTTTTTTAAGCCATTGCATCCTGACATTCCTACCCCAAGTATCTGTAATTCATTATTTCTACCAAGTTCGCCAAGTATTGTGCAAACTTTTGAGGATCCTATATCTATCCCAGCATATACTTCATTCATTATATAATGCCTACCTCCTAACCAAAACCTCCCCTTCAAATAGTCCTACATTTTAAGAAGCTATTTAAAATGCACAATCTATTTGAATTATTAATTCAACATAAATTTTAATTATCCTTTTATTTTTAGTATATTATGGTCAAAATATTTTTTATAACTACACATTTTAATTTACTATTCAGCAGCTGGTTTCATGTAGGTAAATTTAATATCTTTATCGTATTTCTTAACAACTACTCTATCCTCCTTCTTAAAACCTACCTTTACTCCTTCTCCTGCTAGAAAATTATAATAACTGTTATCCTTTTGAAGTGCATAAGCTAGGGCTTCCGGGTCTCCTATGGCTTTAATTACGAACGGAGGAACTAGCTTTATGCTGTTTACTATATGAGTGCCATCATTAGATCCATCTACATCTATAACAGGGCCACCGCATTTAAAATTAGATTTATATATTACTCTCCTATCATTTAATGATACAGCCTCAGCACCTGCATTTTTTAATTCCCATATTAGTTTTATTATATACTCATCATGTACAAGAGAAAAAGGATCAAAAGGGAGGTCTGGGTTATCTTCCAAAACAACAACAACACCAGGGCCTTCAACGTCAACATATCCTACATATAAATCGTATTTATTAAGCTCATCAGTAAATTTCTTAATTTGAGAATCAAAGTCATCAGTATAATTATTTTCATATTCATATAATTTTTGTTCCAATCTTCTCTTTTCGTCATTAAGCAATGCAATCTCGTCTGAAAGTTTCTGACTATCTTTAACCATTTGCTGAAATCGTGGAAGAGATAAAACCTCAAAGTTTAATGACTTACCAAAACTAAGCTGAGACGCTAATAGAATACCTAATATAATACTTGATAAAAAAACAAGTAGTTTTGATTCATCAAACTTCATCATTTCCCCCTCCAAGTTTTGTTGTATCTTCATGTGACTTTGCTGCTTTCTGCTTCCTAATATTATTTATAACAAGCCTTCTCATTTCAGCAAAGTTTTGGAATATCCTGCCTCCAAATACTATTACTGCAGAAAGATATATTGGCACATTTAATCTATCTCCAAGATATGTGAAACCTGCTGCAAGCAGTGCATTCCCAAAAAAACCTGATATAAATATTTCTGTATCAAACTTTCCTTCAAGGCTAGCCCTTATAGCACCAAATACCGAATCTAGGCAGGCTAGTATTGCAACAGACACATAAAACGAATATTCTCCAAGATTTATAGGCAAAAATATGCCTAGTATAATACCAATTATTAACCCAATCAGTGGAATCATTCTATTCACCTTCCTTTATTGGTTTTGCATACTGAAAGTCAAATATTTTGTTGCATTTAAATATAACTAAATCATCTGAAGGATGAGTTGTTACATTTAATCCATAAATAGAAGATGTAAAGAAATCTTTCAAACCTCCAACCATCTCTACTGCGCCCTGCAATGTACTTGGGTTTCCTATAGCCTTAATCTCAAACTTGTCATATTTAGAAAACCTTACTCCATTTATTACAATATAGTATCCTGCATCTCTTATTTGAGTTCTGCTTACTATTCTCTGTTTATTAATCATTATTGCCTCTGCATCAGCAGCATTTAATTCATTTACCATTAAAACAAGTGCTTCATAAGGCACTTCGTTTGGTTCAGTTGAATTAAAGTCCTTATTCTGTGGAGATATAGTTATTACAACACCTGGTCCTTGTACATTAGTTAATCCGGCAAGTACTCTAATATTCTCTAAATCCTCTTTCATACCTTTTGCAATACTGCTTGAGTTTGAAGCATCATGCTCGTATTTTTGAATCTTTCCTTCTAATTCCTTTATATGATTTTCAAGACTCTCTTTCTCTTTCTGTGCATCATTTATCTGTTCAGTCAGCTCATTTATCTTTGCATTAGAAACTTTATAGGTATAGTTTTTAACTGCTCTAAACTGATATGCAATCATAAGCCCGAGTATTACACATACAATTGCCACATATACCTGCCCCTTAATATGTTTCATCAAACTTTCCTCCCATTTATTCTTGTCTAAATACAGGGTTGCCTTTAAAGCTTACATCAATAGTACCTTTTAATCCTCTTTTCAGCAGATCTTGCTCCATAATAATTTTGCATTTGTCAAGTTTACTATCTATATTTTCTACATCCCCTATTAAAAAGTTAATACCATATTTAGTCTTAATTTCAATAGATATTAAATTTTTTATGTCTATTTCATATATTATATCAGATAAATCATGTTTATTTACATTATCAAATATTACTTTTATTGTATTTATTTCCCTTGGCGTTGATAATTCAATAACTTGTCCAATATTTATACCTACTATATCCAGGCCTTTTATTATTGGGAGGTTATATTCGTCTTTTTTATCTAATACCTCTATGGCAACTCCATTTTTATCAATTGATATAAATTTCTTTTCATATTCTACAAGTGCAGCAGACTCTCTTTCTTTTATTTCTATATAAACATTACCTGCAACCGTTCTTCTAATATTTGAGGATTCAATGTAAGAATTAGTTTCTACCTTTTTGTTGTCTTCCTTTTTGTTAATTGTTAGTATATTATCTCCATCTTTTATACTAGATAGCTCTATTATTTTTTCTTTGGGGACAATGCTATTGCCTTCTACAATTACACTTCTAACTTTAAATACAGGATATTTAAATACCAGCACTGATAGTATTGATAAAATTATAATTCCAATAAATATTCTAAACCTTATTTTTCTTTTTTTTATTCTCTTTTGTATGTCTTCATAAGTTATAGCAATCACCCCCACCATAGTCTAGTCATCGGTTGTTAAGAGCATATACTTATAAACTAACTTAAGTTTTACTAATTTAAACAGCAGAACTTAAGTTAGTTCTGCTCCTTTAGCTTAATCCCTTTTTATTTCAGCACCAATGCTTTGAAAGTTTTTCTCTATATCCTCATATCCTCTATCTATATGTTCTACACCATCAACTATGGTTGTTCCTTCAGCACTTAATCCTGCTATAATAAGTGCTGCACCGCCTCTTAAATCTTTTGCAGTAACTTCTTTCCCTACTATATTCTTTTTACCATTAATAATAGCTACCCTTCCATATACCCTTATATTTGCGCCCATACATATAAGATCATCTACATGCTTAAATCTATTTTCAAATATTGTCTCAATAACTGTTGAAGTTCCATTTGCTTTAACTAGTAAAGACATAATAGGAGCCTGCATATCCGTAGGAAAGCCTGGGTATGGAAGTGTCCTTATTATATCTATTGCGTTATTTTCCTTAGGTCCTATTAAATATATTTTATTGCCATTTTCATAAATAGTAGATCCGCTTTCTCTTAACTTTGCTACTATTGGCTGAAGATGCTCAATATTTACATTATCGAGTTCTATCTTTCCCCCTGTTGCAGCGGCTGCAGTCAAGAAGGTACCTGCAACAATTCTATCAGGTATTATTGTATGCTCGCCATTATCTAAATTATCTACTCCTTCAATGGTTATTTCGCTAGTCCCTGCTCCAGAAACTTTTGCGCCAATACTGTTTAAATACTCCTGAAGGTCATATATTTCTGGTTCTTTTGCTGCATTTCTAATAATAGTTTTTCCCTTTGCATATATGGATGCTAAAAGTATATTCTCTGTTGCACCAACGCTAGGGTAGTCTAAGTGTATATCAGCCCCTTTAAGTTCATTTGCTACGCAATTTATAATTCCTTTATCCTCTTCGACTAAAACTCCAAGTTTTTCTAGGCCTTTAAGGTGTAAGTCAATTGGTCTTATACCTATATCACAGCCTCCTGGAAAGCATATTTTTGCCTTTTTAAGTCTCGCAATTAAGGCTCCAAGGAGCACAACAGACGATCTCATTTTTCTTACTAAAGAATCAGAGACTTCATATTTCAATTCTCCCGAAGAATCAATTATTACTGTATGTCCTTCTATTTTTATCTCGCATCCAAGCTGCCTTAGCATCTCTATCATTATTTCTACATCTTTTAATATAGGGCAATCATGTATAATACTTACCTTGCCGCTTATAATCGAAGCAGCAAATATGGGTAATACAGAATTTTTAGCTCCACCAATTCTTAGCTTTCCATCAATCCTATTACCGCCTTTTATAATATATCTGCTCAATACTACCAACCTCCGGAAGATGCATATTAATATTTAATACTAGGTCTAAACATAATATATATTATGCATACATATCCTTCGGTGTTACTTACTATTTGCTCTTCTTCTGATACCTTGATATATTAAGCAGCACTCCTACCGTTATCATCATAAAAACAAGGGATGTTCCTCCATAGCTAATAAAGGGTAGTGGTATTCCTGTTATTGGCATTGACGAGGTTGCAACAGCTATATTTATTATTGTTTGAATTGCAATTAAAGATGTAAGACCAACAGCTAATAAACTACCAAAATTATCGACTGCATTCATTGCAATCTTTATGCCTCTCCACACTAACAATAAAAATAAAGTTATAATAATTACAGATCCTATAAAACCAAGTTCCTCACCAATTATGGAAAATATAAAGTCATTTTGTGGTTCAGGTATATAGAAAAATTTTTGTCTTGACTTACCAAGTCCCATGCCAGTAAGCCCACCAGATCCTAAAGCAAGGAGCGACTGCACGGCTTGATAACCTGTATCTAGAGGATCCTTCCATGGATCTAAAAAGGCTGTAAACCTTCTATATCTATAATCCTCAGACATGGTAAAAACTACTGCAGCACAAGATCCTACAACCGCCAAAAATGAAAGGTGCGAAACCTTTGCTCCGGCTGCTATAAGCATTATAAATACCAAAATAAGCACAGTTCCAGCCATACTTAAGTTTGGTTCTATAAGTATAAGTCCAAAAACCAATCCACCTACAAGCACATAATTTAGCATTATATGGGTAAAAGATTTAATCTTATTCATATTCTGGGACATTGTTGATGCCATATATAATGCAATAGAAAACTTAGCAATCTCTGATGGCTGAAAAGTTAAAGGCCCTATTCCTATCCACCTTTTTACATCCTTTATACCTGGCATAAATAATACTACAACCAAAAGCATAATAGATACTATAAGCAGCGGTATTGAAAACTTTTTCAATTTGTGATAATCATAATTCATAGTAAATATCATTGCAAAGAAACCTATTCCAGCCCAAGTTAGCTGCCTCTTAAATGTATAATAAGCATCCCCATTGTGCTTTATCAAATCTGTATAGGAGCTTGCACTAAAAACCATAATAAGTCCTATTAGCAAAAGAGCAAATACTATAAACATTAGTAAAAAGTCCGAAGAATTACTTCTTTTATGCATAATTAACAATTAACCTCCCACAAGGCTAAATATTTATCTATAACAATATTATAAATAGCAATCATAACAATCCTAATAATCCTATTAAACAGCATAATGCTGTTACAATACTAAATGTTGCAACAATTTTTGTTTCATGCCACCCTGATAATTCAAAGTGATGATGAAGTGGTGCCATTTTAAAGACTCTCTTGCCTGTAAGTTTAAATGATAAAACTTGAATTATATCAGATAATGCCTCGGCTACATACACTATACCTATTATAGGAAGATATAATATAAGACCAGATAGTATAGCAAGTGCTGCCACAGCGCCACCTAGAGCTAAAGATCCTGTATCTCCCATAAAAACTGCTGCAGGATATGAGTTATATCTTAAAAAGCCTAAACATGCTCCACCTATACATGCAGAAAATATTGCAAGCTCATCATACCCTAGTCCATAAGTTACGAATACAAAAAACAATGCTACAATCATTGTAACAGAAGATGCTAGACCATCTATACCATCTGTTAAGTTTACACTATTTATTGTACCTACTACTACAAACATAGCAATTGGTATATACCATAACCCTAAATCTAATGTGTTTTTAGTAAATGGAGCAAGTATTTCTGAGCCTACATTATGATACCCATATGTGGATAAAAATGCTGCTATTAATAGTTGCCCAATTATCTTTTGGTATGGCTTAAGTCCAAGTGACCTTTTTTTAATTATTTTTATTCCATCATCTAAAAGACCTAAAAGTCCACTTCCAAGGGTTACAATCATTGCAACAGCATATGCTCCGCTAAACTTTCTATTCACAACTAGGGTTGCAATTATAAGGGATATCATAAGCATTATACCGCCCATTGTAGGAGTCCCAGTCTTTTTAAGATGAGACTTTGGTCCATCATCCCTTACATTTTGACCAAACTTTAACACTTTTAGTGCCGGAATAATAATAGGGCCTAATAATATCCCAGATATTGATGCAGTAAGTATTGCATATATTATTTTGTTCATTAAATTCCCTTCTTCCAGTAGTTGTTGTCATAAGTATTACAAACCTTGATTTTTAAAGAAGTCTCTAATAATCTCTCTTTCATCAAAATGTATTGTTTTATCTTTTAATATCTGGTACGTCTCATGACCTTTACCTACAATCGCTATTACATCATCTTTCTCTCCTATAGATAATGCCCTCTCAATAGCTTCTTTTCTATTTACTATAACTTCAAAGTTGCAGCCAGTCTTATTGATTCCTGGCAGTATATCTTCTATAATGGCTTTAGGTTCTTCACTTCGTGGGTTATCTGATGTAACTATACATATTGTAGATAACTTTCCAGCAACTTCTCCCATAATAGGGCGCTTGGTTTTATCTCTATCTCCACCACAACCGAATACTGTTATTATTCTTTTTTTAGCATATTCTCCAACAGTATTTAATATGTTAACAATACCATCTGGGGTATGAGCATAATCTATAATCACAGAATATCCCTTTGGGCTTTGGATAACTTCAGACCTACCAGGCACCCCTGCCACACCTTCAAGCCCAAGTTTTATTAATTTAAGTGATATGCCTTCAGCTATGCAGGCAGAAGCTGCAGATAAAGCATTATATACATTAAATCTACCTGGTAGTGAAAGATTAATCTCCACTGAATCATCTTTTGTCCTTAATATAAATCTAGAGCAATTAGATGTAATCTCTATATCTGTTGCCCATATATCAGACTCTTTGCTTTCTGAATAGGTCAAAACAGGTATGTCTACATTCTCAATTATTTTTGTGCCATAGTCATCATCTATATTTATTGCTGCCTTTTTAGACTGTTTAAATAGCTTTAATTTTGCATTAAAATAGTTTTCAAAAGTTTTGTGAAAATCTAAATGATCCTGGGTAAGATTTGTAAAGATGCCAATGTCGAAAATACAGCCTGCCACCCTGTCTAACGCTAATGAATGAGAAGATACTTCCATTATACAATAATCAGTATGGTTTTTAACCATTTCGTTAAACATATATTGTAAATCATAAGATTCAGGTGTTGTATTTTTAGATGGTATCTTTTTATCTCCTATTATATTTGCAACTGTTCCTATAAGAGAAACATTGTATTCACTTTTCTCTAGTATAGATTTAATCAGGTATGTTGTTGTTGTTTTACCATTAGTACCGGTAACCCCAATTAATTTCATTTTGCTAGCTGGATGATCAAAATATGCAGCTGACATAAAAGCTAAAGCCTTTCTTGTGTTGCTTGTTTTAATTAATGTAATATCTTCACTAAGTTTTACATCCTTTTCAGCAACTATAGCAACTGCTCCACTTTTAATGGCTTCCCGAACATAATCATGCCCATCAGTTTTAAATCCTGATATGCATACAAATACATAGCCTTCCTTAACCTTTCTTGAATCATATGCAATCCCTTCTACATCAACATCTATACTTCCACTACATATATGGCTATCAAATCCGTCAATTAAGTTTTTAAGTTTCATTTCGTCCTCCATTATATTAATCCCCAAAAGCCTCAAACTGTACACTAACAGTGGTGCCCTTTGGAACTTTTTCTCCTACCTCAGGGCTTTGATTTGTAGCATACCCATCCCCTGAAGACTTTAATTTAAGTCCTAGAGATTTTAGTATTGTATCAGCATCTTTTGCTGATTTGCCATGAAGGTCTGGGATAATTACTTTATTATTATAAGTCCCACCTTCTCCCATGTAAAGGGCAACCTTAGACCCAGATTTGACAGAAATCCCCGGTAAAGGATTCATATCTACAACTACTTTTCCTTCATCTTTTATTTCACATTGGAAGCCTGCATCCTTCAATCTCTTCTCTGCTTCTACTTTAGTCAAGCCAATAACACTGGGAAGTATTACCTCTATGTCATATTTCCCTCCATTTTGTGGCTTTATGTTAAGACTTGTAAATGCATCTCTAAATATTCTTCCTGCCAGAGGTGCAACAATCTGGCCAGCATAATATTTATTTGGATTTGGTTCATCAATACATATAAAAATAGCAAGCTGGGGATCTTCAACTGGTGCAAAACCTATAAAAGAAGATACATACTTTCCTGGAGCATATCTCCCATTCTCAGCCTTTTGTGCAGTACCAGTCTTTCCACCAATACGATATCCATCAACAGCAGCATTTGCTCCTCCACCTACAGATACAACCTTCTCTAAATATTCTTTCATCATTTTTGCTACATTCTCATCTAGCACCTGTTTAACCATCTTGGGTTCTATCTCATCTACGGTGGTTACATTCCCATCTTTATCAGTACTTTGTATTTTTTTTACTAAATGAGGTTCCATCATCTTCCCATCGTTTGCAATTGTTGAAATCGTCGTAAGCATCTGCATAGGGGTTACAGTTATTCCCTGTCCAAATGTTATATTAGAAAGCTCAACTGGGCCAATTTGATTAATTGGTCTAACATACCCGCTTTCTTCAAAGGGTACATCTAAATTAGTAGGCTTACCAAAGCCAAACATATCTATATATTTATATAATTTTTCTTTTCCTAATTTGTCTCCAAGAATCATGAATCCAACGTTACATGAATTTTGCAATATTTCAGCGAAGTTTTGAGTACCATGGCCACTAGTTTTCCAGCATTTAATCCTTCTGCCTCCTATAGTTAGGCTACCATTACATGTAAACCTATCATTATCGTTTACTAACCCTTCACTTAATGCAGCTGAAGCTGTTACCACTTTAAATATTGAGCCAGGCTCATAGGTCATTGTAACCGCTTTATTATTCCAAGATTTTATAACATCCTTAAAGTCTTTATAATCTTTCATGTTTCTTGGATCATTAGGGTTATAATCGTCTTTATTTGCCATAGCAAGTATCTCACCCGTCTTTGGATTCATAACAATTGCAGTAACACCTTTTGCCTTATTCTCAACCAAAGCATCCTCAAGGGCTTTCTCAACATATAGTTGAAGTGACTCATCTATGGCTAGCACAACATCTTGACCTTCTATGGGTTCATAATATTTTGATATATTATAAGGCAGCTCTCTTCTGTAAAGATCTGTCTCCATTATTATTCTTCCAGGCTTACCGCTAAGCTCCTTATCATACTTTTTTTCTATTCCTTCCTGTCCTACTCCATCAATATTCGTAAAGCCAAGCACATGAGATAAAAAACTGCCATTAGGATAATACCTTTTTGAATCCTCAGATAGTATTATTCCCGGTAGTTTTAATTTCCTTATTTCATCTGCCTGACTCTTTTCAATCCTTCTTTTAATGGTAACACTATTTATTGGTTTACCATTAGATAATGTCATGTTAAGCTTTTTTAATATTGACTCTTCACTATCTCCAAGTATTTTAGAAAGTTCTGCTGCCATTTCATTTTTAATATTTGGATTCTTTTCTTCTTCAGCTATAATATCACGCATATAAGCATCCACTCTTTCACAGCTAGCGCTTATTGCAAGTTCGTTTCCATTTCTATCTAAAATTTTGCCTCTTTTAGCATCGATTTTAACCTCGTTTGTCCATTGTTCAACCGCTAATTTTTGAAGCTCAGGTCCTTGAACAATCTGTATCCATCCAAGTCTTATTATAAGAAGCAACATTAAGGTAAAAATAAGACCAAAAATAAATAGAAGTCTTTTTTTAATAACCAAATTGGTACTGGTATTTTTAGGTCTTGCCAATATTTTGCCCCCTTAATAAATTAATATAAATATTTAACTATTTTATCTATAAAGCTAACCTTTTTTTCTTCTTTAACACTTTCATCCTTATTGGCTTTGTCATCTACTTTTCCATCAAGATATACTGTATTAATTCCAGATGGATGAACCATACCAAGTTTACTAGAGGCTACTTCTTCAATTTGCTTTATATCACAATGCTTCATAAGCTCAACCTTTAAATTTTCATTCATTTTCTCGCTATTTATAACTTCTTTTTTTAGTTTATTTATATCATTGTTTAAGTCCATAATCATAACATACCTTGCTAATATTAGTAAAGAAATAGATGAAATAATAAAAATAGAAAGCAGTAATTTCAATTGGCCTTTTACTTTCTTTTTGTGATTTTCTTTTAGGCTTTTATTTACCCTCTTTTTATTTTCTATGTACTCCTCATTTTTGGTATCATAATAGTCTTTGTAGTTCCTGTTATCATAATCAAAATCAAAGTCATAGGCATTGTTACTATTCCCTGTGTAATATGAATCTTCATAATCTTTTTTAGCTACTACCAAATTTATTCACCTCGCTTAACTTTTAGAACAATCAGAGGGTCAAAGCTTTTCTGCAACTCTAAGTTTTGCGCTTCTAGCTCTTGGGTTATTTTCTATTTCTTCCTTTTTAGGGAGTATTGGCTTATTTGTTAATATTTTTATTTTAGGCTTTTTATTGCATACACATATAGGAAAGTCCGGTGGACACGTACATGGGTTAGCAAGCTCCTTAAACGCCTTCTTTACAATCCTATCTTCAAGAGAATGAAATGTTATTATGGAAATTCTTCCGCCCTCATTTAAAACATCTACAATATCTGGTATAACATTTTCTATCTCTTCAAGTTCTCTATTAACTGCAATCCTTATTGCCTGAAAAGTTCTTTTTGCAGGATGTGGTCCATCCCTTCTAGCCTTAGCAGGAATAGCTGCTTTAATTACATCTACAAGATCATAGGTAGATACAATTGGGGCCTTTTCCCTCTCCTTTACTATAAAACTAGCTATTCTTGATGCCCATCTCTCTTCTCCATAGTCTCTTATTATGTCTTTTAATTCTTCTTCAGAATAATTATTCACTATATACTGAGCAGTGATTTTAGAATTACTATCCATTCTCATATCTAGTGGAGCATCATGCATATAGCTAAATCCCCTAGATGCTTCATCAAGCTGATGAGAAGACACGCCCAAATCAAGTAAAACTCCATCAACCTTGTCTATTCCATTATCCTTTAGTATACTTTTTAGGCTGCTGAATTTGCTGTTAATGAGTAAAACCCTATCCTTATACCTTTCTAATTTAATTTTGGCATTATTTATAGCATCTAAATCCCTGTCTATTCCTATTAACTTTCCAGATTCACTAGTTCTTTTAAGTATCTCCTCTGAATGTCCTGCGCCACCTAGTGTTCCATCTACATATATTCCATCATCTTTAACTATAAGCATATCTACTGCCTCGTTTAGCATTACCGGTACATGCTGAAATTCCATATATTTTATCTCCTCTGCTATATTCCCAGTTGGGACATTTTCTCTGCTATCTCATTAAAGTCTATATTTAAATTGTTATACTCTTCCCATCCCTCTTTGCCCCATATTTCAAGCCTATTTGATACACCAATTATTACTACATCTTTTTCTATTCCAGCATATTGCAATAGATTTGAAGTAATAGTTGTTCTTCCCTGCTTATCCATCTCACATTCAGTTGCTCCAGAAAAGAAAAACCTTACAAAAGCCCTTGCGTCCTTGCTAGTTAAAGGGAGAGTTTTAAGCTTTATCTCAAGGTTTTCCCATTCATTCATAGGATATACATATAGGCAGTTATCAAGCCCTTTAGTTATTACAAACCTTGCTCCTAAGTCTTCTCTTATCTTTGAAGGTATTATTATTCTATTTTTACTATCTAATGAGTGCTGATATTCTCCAATAAACATAATAACCTCCGAAGTTCACTCCACTATTAACCACTTTAAACCACTTTACTCAACTTATTCTATAAAGAAGTTAAAAATCCTTCTAATTTTTTTAAAAACTATAACTTTTTTAATATAATTATCTTTTTCGTTAAAAAGTAACAAAATTATATTAAAAGGTGCATAATTGTATATATACGCTTTTATTTTCACATAAATATATGTTTAATATTTACATATTTAATATAGTCCCTATGCTTGCTATTGTTTCCATAACTTGAAATTACATAATCACTAATGTATAATTTATAAGGAATTTATAAATTATACATTAATTAATGATGAGATTAAATAAATAGATTTTAATTATGAAAGGAAGAGTTGAATGAAACTTGGAATAGTTGGGTTGCCAAATGTGGGCAAAAGTACCCTTTTTAATGCAATAACAAAAGCAGGTGCAGATGCTCAGAATTATCCCTTTTGCACTATTGAGCCAAATGTAGGAGTTGTTTCAGTTCCAGATGAAAGATTACATACACTAGCAAAAATGTATTCTCCAAAAAAGGTTACTCCTGCTGTAATTGAGTTTGTTGATATTGCAGGTCTTGTAAAAGGTGCAAGCAAAGGTGAAGGTCTAGGAAATAAGTTTTTATCTCATATAAGAGAAGTGGATGCAATAGTTCATGTGGTTAGGTGTTTTGAAGATGAAAACGTGGTTCATGTTGATGGAAGCATTGATCCTGTCAGGGATATTGAAACCATAAACCTAGAATTAATATTTTCAGATCTTGAAATAATAGATAGAAGACTAGAAAAGTCCCAAAAGGGTTCAAAATCTGGAGATAAAAAGCTATTAGCTGAGGTTAATGTAATAGAAAGAATTAAAGAATCTTTGGAAAGAGGCATACCAGTTAGAAATATGGATTTTGATGATGATGAACTAGAAATAGTAAAGCAATTGTTTTTACTTACATCAAAGCCAGTACTTTATGTAGTTAATATATCTGAAGATGATTTAATGGAAGGAACACAGAATAACTCTTATGTAAAAAAAGTAGAAGAGTATGTATCTTCTGAAAATGCAGGAATCATTGAAGTTTGTGCAAACATAGAAGAAGAAATATCTGAACTTGAAGCAGATGAGAAAAAAGAATTTCTATCTGGATATGGACTTAGTGAGTCAGGGCTTGATAAATTAATAAAGGAAAGCTACAAACTTCTTGGGCTTATAAGCTTTTTAACTGCAGGTCCTGACGAAGTCAGAGCTTGGACAATTAAAAACGGAACAAAAGCACCTGCCGCCGCAGGAAAAATACATTCAGATATGGAAAGAGGCTTTATAAGAGCCGAAGTTATTCCTTTTGATAAATTAATTGAATGTGGCAGTGAAGTTTCTGCAAAAGAAAAAGGATTAATCCGCTCTGAGGGTAAGGAATACGTAATGCAGGACGGGGATGTAGTATTATTTAGGTTTAATGTATAATATTTAAGCATATACAAAAGACTCGGTTTTTTAAAACCCGAGTCTTTTTATTATAGACTATTTATTTTATTATATGATTATGTATTTTAAGGTTATGATACAACTATATTCATTGCTTTTTTCCCGTTATAATATAATTTGCCATATTGTCAGGTGAAACTACAATTTCAGTTAAATTATTAGGTATTAGGAGCTTGTCACCGCTTTGCCTACTTATAATGTAATCCCCATATTTATAAAATGTATCTATTTTTAAACTTTCAATGTATTCCTCAAGACATAGTTTGTTTTTATATATAATCTCTGAATGTGGCTTACCCACATATCTAATATGCCATGGTTCAAATTCTATACCAGTTATATTTTTCTTAAACAAAGGGTATCTAATTATAAATCCATACTTCCATGAGTCTTTATTAACAAATTGTCCAGCCTCTGATTTTAAGAAACTTCTTCCTGCATAGGAGGCAACATATACATCAAGAGCAAGCCCTGCTTCATGTTCACTAGATCCTGGTGCAGCAGCTATTTGTTTATCTTTAGCATAGACTTTTTTCTGCTCTTCCAAAGTTCTATAGCTATCCATTATATAAAGATTGTCCCCTATCTCACTTTTTACTGCATCCTTCAAATTATTAAAATCATTAATAATTGATTTATCCATTTTTACATCATCATCATTTTTGTAATTAACAATATTAGAAGCCATGCCTTCATTAGCAGTATATTTTTTGTTAATTAGAGCCAATGTGTAATTATAAACCATATCAGTATTCTTCTCCTTAATGCTTTTAACTGATACAAAATTTAATTGTTTTTCATCAATTTTTACCTCAGCTAGACTTACCCCTTTGCCCTTTTGAGCACAAATGTTTTTAATAATAAAACGGGTATCCGGACGTTTATAAGCAATGACTACCATGGATACTAAAATAAAGATCAAAATCCATAATCCTATTTTTTTACCTTTTCTCTTTCGCATTTTATCCTATTTCCTCCTCTTAAATTTACATATATAAATTACTCATATAAACATTAAACATTAAGCAGTCTCAAAAATATTTGACGGATTATTATAGCCATTGTCTTCAATTTATGTTAAATATGCTTAAAAATATGGCGAAGTTCGGTATTAATTAATTTATCTACCGACTCCGCCATATCTATCCCCCTATGATATGTATTTTTGGACCTGAATTGAAAACAGTTCAGCATATTTACCGTTTTGTTTCATCAAATCTGTATGAGTACCCTCTTCGCAAATTCTTCCCGAATCAAGATACACAATTCTATCGCAATAGACAACATTGGCAAGTCGATGGGTAATGACAATAGTGGTTCTGCCTTGCATAAGTTTTAATGCTGTATCAAATATCTCATTTTCCGTTATAACATCAAGCGATGCACTTGGTTCATCAAGTACTATCAGACCATTTTTAAACAAAAAAGCTCTTGAAAGAGACAATTTTTGAGACTGGCCCCCCGACAAGACAATACCATTAGAATCAAATAATTTAGTTATCTGTCTATCAATGTCGTTATCAAATGAGGAAAACTCAAGGCGGCTCATTTCAATGGCATTGTAAATATCCTCATCATTATTCAGCATTGCAATATCGCCGAAGGCTACATTTTCCCTGACGGATAGTGAATAGGTACAATAATCCTGAAAACATACTGAGCCGTATCTAAAACTTTCAGGTATTGTCGTTATATCATGCCCATTGACCATAACTGTCCCTTCCTGTGGATGATATAACCCTAATATTATCTTTGCAAGCGTTGTTTTTCCGCTTCCGTTTTCTCCAACTATGGCAAGTTTTTCTCCGCTTTTTATTTTGAGGTTCAGTCCATTCAGTACTTTTTTTCAACACCAGGATATGAATATGTGATGTCGGTGAGTTCTATTTCCACACTATGACTGCTGCATTCATCTATTTTATTCTCTGTTATGTTTCTTTGATCCAAATGGTCCATTGATAAGAAATCCAAAATATTGTTAAGCGAAAACAATGGTGAAAGAAAAATGGATAAAGCCGTGAAAATTCCAAGCAATAGTATTAGTAATGGGGATATTCTATACAGCAGTTTCACTGAGCGAATTATGTTTTTCATTTAATCACCCCTCCTCATTAGACATATAGTGCTTTGCTTGCATACTAAATAGTGTAGCGTATTCGCCGTCATGCTTCATCAGTTCTGAGTGGCTTCCACATTCTATAAGTTTCCCATCTTTAAGAACAAGTATAATATCCGAACTCACTGCTGTTGATAATCTGTGTGTTATCATGATACCAAGTTTATCCTTCATCAGCCGAGCATATAATCTAAATAAATTTTGCTCTGCTTTGGCATCAAGTGCGGCATTTGGCTCGTCAAATAACACAATTGGGGCATCCTTTGCCATTGCTCTGGCTATAGCGATTCTGTTATACTGTCCTCCAGATAACTCTACTCCGTTTTCATCAAATTCTCGTGAAAGATATGTCCGTTCTCTATCAGGCAAACGATCAATAATATCTTCCAATTGTGTTTCGTTGACTATTTCATCAAATCTTTTATGATCCATCCTTCTGTTTGCCATAATAATGTTGTCTTTGAGTGAAAAGCCATACTTCATATAATCCTGAAAGCAGACAGAAAATAGTCTTAAATAGTCCTCCGAACGATATTGCTGAATATTGACACCATTTACTAAAATTTCGCCGGAAGTTGGTCTATAAAATCCCATCAAGAGCTTTAAAATCGTCGTTTTGCCTGCTCCGTTTTCGCCAACCAACACAACGGATTGTGGGTAGTGTAGAATAAAACTTATATCTTTTATCGTTTCATCTTCTGCGTTTGGATATGAAAATGAAACATTTCTAAATTCAATATTCTCAATAGTTTCGGGGGTATCAATAAAATTGATTGGGTTTGCAATTTCAGCATTTTGTTTCTCAAATTGCAATAAATTATCGAAATACTTGTTTGACTGTATTATACCATTGAATGAAGAACCGAAATCTTTAATAGCTCCCTGAAGATCTCCGGCAACGGCGAGAAAAAAGCTAAGAGAGCCGAGAGCGATTTTCCCTGAAGCGGCATCTGAAATAATCAAAAAATATCCTATCATAAGGGTACATTGTAGTATAAGCCAAAAAAGTGAATCAATCCGAATCTTTGAATTCACAAGTCGAAAATACTTATGATTATACTCATTTAAGACAGATTCATGTTTCTCAGATAAATACCGATCGGTTTTAAACGTTCTTATTTCTTTAGCAGATGTCTTGCTAAAAAATAGCGAGAACAAATACCCTAATAAGCGCTTTTCACGCGTTACTTCTTGGTCAAAGTTATATATTTTTTGATTAAACCGGCCTTCCCAAATAACAGCAGGAATGGAACTCAATATAAGTAGTACTGTTACCGGAATATTAATGGAAACCATAACCGTAAATGCTGTAACAAAGCTAATAATCAGTGAAATAAATCCAATAACTGTATTTACAGTATTTATTGGTTGACGGTCATCTGCCTGAGCTAAAGCTCTTGTATATGTATCATATTTTTCCGCATAGTCGAAAAAGGACAAGTGAATTCTTTCCATAGCAGAAATAATTCTCAGTCTTGTTTCGTGACTGATTTTGGCCAACATAAGGGTTTGAGTATAACTATTTAAAGGCCACCAAATTCTGTTGCCCCAAAACAGAATAAAGAAAAGAATAATATTGATCCAAAATGAATTTTGATATGACGAAAACCCATTTTTAGATGACAAAACAATAATATCAACAATATTCTTAACAGCCAAAGCGCGCAGAGGCCACAGAGCGTTTCGGATAAGATTATTGAAAATCATCAGCAAAGTCATAGTTTTGCTCGACTGCCACACTATCCTCATCATTTCGCCAATGCCGGTGAAAAGTTCTAGAACTTTTTTCATTTAAACGCCTCCCAATGAAATAACCTCTATGCTACCTTTGTTTCCATTAAAAGAGTATTCCTCTATGTGGCACGATAGACGATAAAATTGTTAATATATTAAATATAATATATATCATATAATTATGAAATGGCTTTATTTACAGCAAGTATGGCATAATGTAACATATATGGCTGTACTACACATATTGCTGTGGATTAGACTGCGCCCCTTCCGAGCGCACATATAAAAATGGTGAAGACTTGCCTCACCATTTTTAATCTTTTTTATCAAGCTCTCTATAGTTTTTTATAAAATCTTTAAGCCCTTTATCTACAAAATAATTAAATGTGTTATATTCAAACTCTCCATCTTCTCCCCTAATGCCTGGTTTTAGATTAGTTAGTATTTCTATGCCTTCATCTATATTTTTAATGGCGTATAGATGAAATATACCCTTTTTAATATCCTTTAATATATCATCATCTAGTATAATATCGTCTAAATTACTGTAAGGTATTATTACACCTTGTTTTTTGCTTAATCCGAACATGGAGCATACTTTATAAAAGCCTTCTATTTTCTCGTTAATTCCGCCTACAGGTTGAATATCGCCTTTTTGATTTATAGAACCTGTTACTGCAATAGACTGCTTCATCTTTGTACCAGATATGCTGGATAAAAGCGCTAGAAGCTCTGCTGCAGATGCACTATCCCCATCAATTGATCCATAACTTTGTTCAAAGCATATATGGCCAGACATGGATAGAGGAATTTTTGATGCATATCTAGCACCTAGAAAACCTCCTATTATAAATACCCCTTTGTCATGTATGCTTCCACTTAATCTAGCCTCTCTTTCAATATTAACTATTCCTTGTTTACCCATATAGGTTGATGCAGTAATCCTGCATGGTCTTCCGAACCTGTGTCCCCCAACCTCTATTACTGAGAGTCCGTTTATCTGTCCTACAGCTTCTCCTTGTGTATCAATCATAAGCCTTTTATTCTCGTATACTTCTAGAAATTTATCTTCTATAAGGCTATTTCTTTTTTTATTCTCTCTAATAGCCTTTTTTATATGCTCACTGCTTATATATTTACTTTTTTGTATATCAGCCCATATATTAGATTCGTTTATTATATCAGTTATACCATCTAAATTAGATGATAGCTTTTTTCTGCTTCCTGCAATTTTTGAGCTATACTCAATAATTGTAGATACTCCAGATCTATCTACATGCCTAATTTTGTTTTCCCTGCAATGGTTGCTTATACATTCTGCCAACTTATAAACATTAGCATCATTTTTCTCAATCTCACTATCGAAATCAACTTTTACCTTAAATAAATACTTAAACTCGTTATCATGTTCATATAATACTCTATAAATATATTCACTGCCTATTAGTATTATTTTTAAATTTACAGGTATGGGACTTGGTTTTAGAGAGGTTATAGTTAAAAGATCTAGCTGGTTTCTCATGCTCTCAATGCTTAATACTCCACTTTTTATTACACTTTTTATACTTTCCCATGATTTGTAGTTTTTTATAACATCCTCAATATATAAAATTAAATATCCTCCATTTGCCTTTATTATTGAACCAGCTTTGATTTTTAAAAAATCAGTTGATAAGGTTCCAAGCTTGCTTTCATATTCTACACTTCCAATAAGGTTAGTATAGGTTGGGTTATAGTCAAATATAATTGGTGATCCTTTTAAATCCCCATTATCAACTAACAGGTTTACTTTATATCTAGATAGTATGCTGTTTTCCTTTTTTGTATCTGAAATTTCATCTAAATCATCTAAAAACTTTTCAATATATTTTAATATATCTTCTTTTACAGATTGAATATACTCTATAACCTTGCTTTCCGTAGAATACTTTAATAATAAATTCGAAAATATATCATTAAGCCCATATAATCCTGTTTCCCTATCAAGCATTTCTATTTTTTTATCAGCAGCCTTTTCTGCAAATTTTAATTCTCTTATAATACTCATTGCTTTTATTCTAATCTTAGCTATCTTGTCTAATATAATATCCTTTTCTTCCTTTTCAAGATTATTATATTCTTCTTCGCTCATTGGTTTATCATCTATTATAGGAATAAATAGATAACCTGTTTCACTATTTTTAAGCTGTATATCTAAAGATTTTGCATCTTGGGCTAACTCATCTAAAAGCTTGTTTTTAATATCATGGTATTCCCCAAGTATTTCATTTTTCTGTTTATCATATTCATAGCTTTCAAAATAATATGGAATTTTATCTATTACTTCTTCTAGTACGTTTTCCATATCATTTTTAAATACTCTTCCCCTTCCAGCCCTAAAATTTAAAGCTATGGGTTCATATTCATTATCAAAATTATATACAAAACACCAATCATCTGGTACAGGATCACTTTTAGCTTTAGATTCTAATACTTTTTTGATATAATTTCTTTTTCCAATACCGCTTGTACCTGCTACATAGATATTATATCTTTGCTCTTTTATACTAATTCCAAATTCCATTGCACTTTCTGCTCTTTCTTGACCTATAATGCTGCTGTCCCCTTCTATATCTTCAGTGGTGTTAAACTTTATTACACTGCGATTATAATTATCACACAATAAATCTTCATAGGGTACCTCAAATTTATATTTCATATAGACACCTCTTTTAATCCTTTTCCAAATCTTTATATATAATATTCAATAGGTGTCAATATAGAGAACCCTCCTATAATTAAAAAAGCAGGATTTCGGTTCGAAATCCTACTTTTTTAATTATTCTTCACATTCTTCTATTATTTTTATAGATGAACTAGCACCAATTCTTGATGCTCCACTTTCAATCATCTCTTTAGCATCAGCATATGTCCTTACTCCCCCTGATGCCTTAACCCCCATTTTATCTCCCACAGTTTCTCTCATTAGCTTTATATCGCAAGGTTTGGCTCCGCCACTGCTAAACCCTGTTGATGTTTTTACAAAATCAGTTCCCGCGTTCTTGCTTAAATTGCATGTCATAATCTTTTCATCATCAGTTAAAAGGCATGCCTCTATAATTACCTTTACTAGTGCATTATCTTTTGCAGCGTCCACTACTGCTTTTATGTCATTATATACATATTCATAATCTTTATTTTTTAAAGCACCAACATTTATTACCATATCAATTTCCTCTGCACCATCTTCGATTGCATTTAAGGCCTCAAATGCCTTTACCTTTGTGGTGTTTGCTCCTAATGGGAAACCTATAACAGTACAAACCTTAACATTACTGTCTTTTAGAATATCTGCTGCATATTTAACATAACAAGGATTTATACAAACAGATGCAAATCCATATTTTAATGCTTCAAGGCATACCCTTTTTACCTCATTCATTGATGCTTCAGGCTTTAAAATGGTATGGTCTATTAATCCTGCTAATTGCCTTTTATTCATGCATTTCCCTCCTCATGCTTTAATTAAATATATTAGTCTTAACCATTAAATAGTAAACATCAAATATACTGAAATAAAACCAAACACCCCTATAGCCCATAATATATAATCGCTTATCTGAAGAGCCCTACGGTCTTTCATTAATTTGTCACATCTATTAAGTGGCTTTTTTATTTTTGATGGGATATTCAATTTACATATAGTTAAATAAAACTTAGCGCAATTATTCAAGAAAGAGTTTTTTATATCACTAACACTAATATTTTCACCTATTTCTGGATTAAGCAATATAAATACTATAATACCAATTATTAGTACCATAAGTAGTATACCAAAGTTATTAGAATTATACCCAATGGCTGATAATGTAATCCCTGAAAGCCATTCATTTTTTATAATCTGAGGCATAAATCTATTTAACTGTTTTGGGAAAACCCCAAGTAATATTGATAGTACAGTTAAAATGCCCATGGCGGAAAGCTCATATACATTAGCTTCCTTTATATTATCTATATTTTTATTCTTTGGATTTTTAAATAATATATTATAAATTGCATTTAAGGATAATGCAAAAGTAATAATACTTGATATAACTATTATTATTGATATAAATGTATGCCCATACTTTAATGCAGAATTGTATATAATATACCTACTTTCAAACTGGCCAAAAGGCGGTATACCTGATATAGAAAGCAAAGCTGAAGCAAACATAAGCGTTGTATAAGGCATCTTCTTTCCTATACCATAAATATCTCTAAGCCCTGCATTCTTTGCACTATTATAAAAAGAGCTAATGCATATAAAAATAAGCATTATAGATGGAATAATGGATATTGCATTGTATATTGACCCATAGACACTTTCATAAGAAGCAATACCAAATCCTATTATTGTTAATCCTATTTGAGAAATAGAAAGATACTTAAGTACTCCTTCTAACCTTTTATCTGATGCCCAATTTAGGATAACCATTATAATGGAATAAATTATTGTTATACATCCCCAATATATAAATAAATATTTTATAGGTAAATAGGAAGATATATTGTACATGGCAAATGATATCTTATACATCCCATATATACCAAGTACTGTCATTATAATTAAAACAACTAAATTTATATATCCATATATATTCCTTTTCCACTTAAAACTCCATAAATCATTAGAAAATAAATATACTATAGTACCAAACCCAACTACAAAAAGCCCAAAAGCAAATATAGATAAAGTAGAAAGGCCATTTGGGGTTATATAAGAATTAATCGTATTCAAGTTTAATGTAATGCTTTCAGATGATATGGCCTCGGCATATATTAATCCTGTTGCAAGAAGGATAATATATACAGCAAATAACCCCACTACAATATACTTATATGAATTTTTAAACTTTCCAAAGCCCCTTTTAATTGCCAGCGATTCAGATAATGCTATAATAACTGCACATACAGTTATTATAATTGATACTACAACCATGTATTCAATTGTTTTATTTAAAACTAGGGTATCACTTACCTTAAGTTTGTTACTAAAACTTATAGGATCGTAAAGTCCTATGGATATTAAAAATAGGTTAACCCCACTGCCCATTATAATAAGTCCAAGTATTATCTTTATAGTATCCTTATTCATAATCATAATATAAATGCCAAGTATTATTAAAATAGAGGCTCCAATATAATCCACAATCATTTAAGGCCCCCCCTTCTATTCTTACTTAGGTTAAGTATATAAAAAGCCACTATAAAAGATATACATATTGCTGCAATCAATATTATGGTATGACCTATACTTGATTTTGAGAAAAACATAGATAATAGACTAGTATCACCAATACTTTCCATTGCTCCATTCATTGTATTAGATATGTATAATGTATAGCTTGTATAAAATAAAACCACTGCCATTATTGATAGAAATAGTATTGTAGCAAATCTTTTCATTTACTTGCGCCCCCTTTAACTCTATTTAAGCCTAATGGGTTTAAGAAAAGCAATAATATATAGATCCCTCCGCCTATAACCAAAGCAACTGCAGCACCTGGTGCATCTAACAATAAAAACTTTAATATTAAAAATAGGTTCATTATAATTACACTTGTTATTGCCTTGTATTTATCTTTTGCTGTAACAGTAAAGAGTGCGCATATTACAATTGCCATCATTAAAAGTATGTTTATTATATTAAATACCCTCATTTTATTTATCCCTCCTTGCGGCAAAAGTACCAAACCTTCCTATAAAAGAAGCAAGTAGGCTTCTAGAAGCTTTAGAGTATATTAAAAGCACCATAAATCCTATTATCAATGATGTAACACCAATGTTAGGGGATTTTAAAATAAAAAAGCCGTAAAGTGAAACCCCTATGAATAATGGGGATGTACTTAATATTTCAATATTAGTGCTTGTCCCAATTTTGCTGCAAATATTAGGCATCCCAATATGCCTTGCTACTTCTATAAACGTAAAAAAGCCACTTATAGCAAACAATATATAAATAATAAACTTTAAAGCGCTCATCTTTTCCCCTCCAAATAACGAGATATTAGTGTTGTACCTAAAAATCCAACTATTAATATTGCAATTGCTATACACATATATACTCCTTTTTCAAGCAATGCACCTATTAATGCTGAAATTATGGTGGTCATTATTATTATATAGTTTATGGCATTAACACTACCCCTATCAGATGGGCTTGGCACCATCATGACCTTTATCATAATTGTCATAGACATTACTATATAGAAAACTGTCATAATAGCAATAACAAACCTAATACTCTCCAAAATAATCAACCCCCCTATTTTTATTTGATTTACTAGGTATGCACCATTTAAAAATTCAATATCCGTATCCATATTTGCTTATATCTTCCTGTTTTTTATTATAACATTATTTTTATTTTAAAATCTACCATCATGTATAAATTAACCGATACTTACAATACTACCCACATACTTCATCTTCTCATTTTACGATTAAACAATATAAATATAATTATAAAGCATAAAAGCATAAAGCCTATGTATTCATAAGTATAAACTATGGTATAATTAAAAATATGTTTGATTACTACTTTCTTATGTTGAGGATCAATCAATTGAGTAGTTGCATAATTCAATATTTTATTTGAAAAGGGGTTATGGATATGGGTTTTAGGGACAAAATGAATTCGTCCATGCAAGAGGCTTATATTAAAAAATATGGAGATAGGATGATCGCCCTTAGGGGAAATATTGTTAGTGTTAAGATTACTACAAAAAGGATATTATTTATTTTTTATAAGTTAAGGGTAGACATACTATTAAAGCCCGAAAGAAGCAAAAATATTGTCAGATGTTACTTTAAAAAGAACACTTGGTTTAAAAAATATAACATTATAAATCTTCAAAACGGTCATCTAATAGTTATTCAAGGTTTAAAAGATAAAAAGGGTGAGGCAGTTCAAATACTTAACATTCAAAACATTACTACTAGAAAGAGCATTATGGATGTTGAACAATTAAAGCAAGAACAAAAACAAAAGCAGCAAAAACAAATGCAAAAGAAAAACAAAAAGAAGTAAATCACAACTTGCAAATAAGGAAGATAGCTTTATGCTTATCTCCCTTATTTTTATATAATATATTCTATTTTTTCTTAATATACCTCTCTAGACTCACTACTAATGATATGGCCCCTGAAAAAAACAATACTTCAATCCAATCACCAAAAGTTAGAGCCACTGTTTTAAATATATACTGCAGATATGGTATGTAAATTACTATTGATAACATAATTATAGAAACCATTACCGCTAAAACAAGATACATGTTGCTAAATAGTTTTATTTCAAATATGCTATGTCTTTCAGATCTACATTCAAATACATGTATTAGCTGTGACATTACAAGGGTTGCAAATGCCATTGTCCTTGCTCTTAATAGAACATTATCGCCATTATAATATTTAAGATTAAAGGTAAATACAATAAGTGTGCAGACTCCTATTAAAATACCCCTTATTATAATTTTAATACCTAACCCTTGAGAAAAAATGCTTTCGTTTTTCCCTCTTGGAGCTCTTGACATTATATCATTATCTGGTGGATCAACCCCAAGTGCAATAGCAGGCAGTCCATCTGTAACTAGATTAACCCAAAGTATCTGTATAGGCATAAGAGGTATTGGAAGCCCTATTAAGGATGCAATAAACATTGTTAAAACTTCTCCCAGGTTGCAAGATAGAAGGTATCTTATAAACTTTCTTATATTATCATATATAATCCTTCCCTCTTCAACAGCAGCTACAATTGTTGCAAAATTATCATCTAATAGAATCATGGATGATGCTTCTTTTGTTACATCTGTGCCCGTCTCTCCCATAGATATACCTATATCTGCTTCCTTAACAGCTGGAGCATCATTTACACCATCGCCAGTCATTGCAACTATAAACCCATTATTCTTATAAGCTTTTACAATATTTAGCTTATGCTTAGGAGTAACCCTGGCAAAAACAGAGGTTTCCCTTACAGCTTTATTTAGTTCATTTTCATTAAGTCTGTCAAGTTCAGCTCCCGTTAATACAAAGTTTTTCCCATTTTCTTTTTCAATTAATTTTAGCTCCCTAGCTACTGCAATTGCAGTTTCTCTATGATCCCCTGTTATCATTACAGGCTTAATTCCAGATGCTTTGCAAAGTTCAATAGCCTTAATAGCTTCAGGTCTTGGAGGGTCAATCATCCCCATAAGTCCTAAAAATGTAAGGTCTTTTTCTAAAAAGGATGCATCCATAGTAGGTGGAATGCCTGGAAGTTTTTTATAAGCTATGGCGATTACTCTAAGTGCCTTCTTTGCCATGTTATCATTAGCAGACAATATATTGTTTTTAAGTATTGCATTCATTGGTCTTAAACTTGGCTTTTGATTCCCTAAAGACCCTGCTTGCGCATCTTTGCATAAATCAATTGTATTATCAGGGGCTCCTTTTAAAAATAAATAATAACTACCATCTATTGATTTTACGATAACTGACATTCTCTTTCTATCTGAATCAAATGGAACTTCAGAAACTTTGGTGTATCTCCCCATTAGGTTTTCCTTTGTAACTCCAGCTTTATAGCCACATACTATAAGTGCTATTTCAGTTGGGTCTCCTTGAACTGATACTTCCTCTTTTTTATCACCTATATTAATTATTTTAGATTTAGATTTTTTAACTTCTATCTCTGAATTAGTACACAAAACAGCAGATTCTAATAAAGATTTTAAACTAGTTTCCATGGAAGGGCTTATTTTTCTAGAGTTTTTAATAAATTGTCCATTTATATCATACCCAGTCCCGCTTACCTCAATATAATTTCCACTAGTATATATACTTTTTACAGTCATTTTATTTTCTGTTAATGTACCAGTTTTATCTGAGCATATTATATTTGTACAACCTAATGTCTCTACAGCAGGAAGCTTTCTAATAAGTGCATTTTTCTTAAGCATCCTTTGAACTCCTAAAGCTAAAGATACTGTAACTATAGCAGGAAGTCCCTCTGGTATTGCAGCAACTGCAAGGCTTACTCCTATTAGAAACATTGTATATATATCTTCGCCTTTTAAAATACCTGTAACCGTTACAATACCGCATATCAATAGGCATGCTGCAACCATTGCTTTTCCCATTTTATCTAGCCTAACTTGAAGAGGCGTAAGGGATTCTTTTGTATTTTGCAGCATGTCAGCTATTTTGCCCATCTCAGTTGCCATTCCTGTTGCAATCACTATAGATTTGCCCCTACCGCCAGTTATAGTAGTTCCCATATACACAATGTTTTGTTTTGCTCCTAATAGTGAATTTGTATTTTTAGCTGCAACAGCTTTCTTGCTAACTGGTGCTGATTCCCCAGTTAGTAATGATTCATCAACCTCAATGTTTAAACACTCTATAAGTATTGCATCTGCAGGAACCCTATCTCCAGCCTCAAGCAATATTAAATCATCTGGCACAATTTCTTTTGCCAATATGATCATGTTTTTCCCATCTCTTACTACATGTGCTTCTGGAGCTGTAAGCTCTTTGAGTGCTTCCATAGACTTTTCAGTCCTATATTCCTGTATAAATCCCATTATTCCATTTAAAATTATTATTGCTGTTATAGTTATTGCATCGGCTTTTTCCCCCATTAAGCTTGATAAAACCGTTGCACCAAATAATACCCAAATAATAAAATCATTAAACTGGCTCAAAAATATTAATACTGGGGAACTTTTCTTTTTTTCCTTCAAAGTATTTAATCCATATTTTTGTAGCCTTAAATCAGCTTCTTTAGCAGTAAGTCCTTTTGCATTAATTTTTAAATTATAAATAGATACATCATCTTTTTTGTTTTGCTTTCTCAATAACAAATCCATGCACCCCTTCTATGCTCATAAAGAACAAAGCATTATATTTGCTCTTTATAATTATATTTAAGAGTGCATGGATTATTACTAATGTCTATCCATTATTTATTGTCTATGTTTTAAGTAACTGTTGGTTTTTAAACCGGATATGTTGATTGACTTCCGCCGCTCCAAAATGCCCATTTTTTAAGCAACTGCTGGCTTTTTGACCGGATATGTTGATTGACTTCCGCCGCTCCAAAATGCCTACTTTTCTCTAAATAAGTAAAGTTGGCAAAAGTAGGCATTTAAGTCGCTGCTACAGTAAATCAACATATCCTAAAGTCAGCGCTGTATTAAAGCATAGCCTATTTGTCGTCGAAATTAAGCCCTAATTTATCTATATTTTTGATTATAAGATTTTTAGCGTATTTGCATATAACGCCAATAAAAAATCCTGTTATTACTGATGAAATCATAAGGACAGGCAGGTATCCATAAATTCTAAAGTCAGATATATATATACTTGCCACTAATAGCTGCCCAATATTATGAAAGATTGCTCCTATTATGCTTATAGCTATTATACTAAAATACTTACTAAACTTTTTATAAAGTATCCACATTACTATTGCACTTGCAAGTCCTCCAGTTACACTAAATAAAAAACCGGAAATGCCTCCTCCAAATAATGAAGCCAAAAGTGATCTTAATACAACAAGCAGTATTACCTCTCTAAACCTAAAGAACATAATGGTTATAAGAGTAATTATATTGGCAAATCCTAACTTAATCCCTGGTACTGGAACGGGAATAGGAATTAGTCCCTCCACAATATGAAGTACTAGTGCAGCAGAGATAAGCATGGATAATGTTGTTAATCTTCTTATATCTTTCAAACCGCATCTCCTCCTTAAATGTAAAAGCTGAGAACCTTTATATCTATACAGGCTAAAATATTTCAGGAAGCCTAGAAAGTCTCAACATCCACATCTTGCCTTTCTCCAGAAATCTTAATCACTATTTTATATGGGAGACATACTATTACTTCTCCTGGTTTTGATATCCATCCTGTTTTTACACAGACCTTATCAGGACATTGAGCCTCTTTTATCCTAACCTTACCATCTTTAAACTCAACAATGGATACAGCATCTTCTGAGACCTTAATCTCTAATGTTTTATTATTTGCAGTCTTTAAATCATATTTCCCATATTCCGTCCCATTTATTTCAATTATTGCAATACTATCATTGTTTTTATATTTATTGCTATTATATATTTTTACACCATATCCTATTGCAATTGAAACTACAATAAGTATAATTAGTATTTTATCTCCCTTGCGCAACATATTTATATTCCTCACTTATATCCCCTATTTTATTTTTAAGCCCTTGAGTAGAAATAAGTTTATTATCTGAAGTTGCGATTAATGCATCAGCACCATCTATGGCTTTTATAAAGTTCATTCCATCCTCGGCGCCTTTTACAAACACAATAGTAGAAAGCACATCAGCAATCATGGCCTCTTCAAAGTTATCTGGTCTATCTAATACTATGGTGACACCTGTTACACCATTATCCGCAGGAGCTCCTGTAGATGGATCCATAATATGATGATATCTTTTACCAGACTTCATAAAATACCTTTCATAATCTCCCGAGGTAGACAAAATCTTATCTTTTGCCTTTAATTTACATAGATATACACCCTCTCCTTCTTTTCTTGGATGCTGTATGCCTATTGTCCAAGGCTCATTTTCGCTTTTTCCCCCCATGAGATAAATACTGCTTCCTCCAAGGTTTACAATTGCTCTTTCAATTCCATAGCTTTTAATTATTCTTGCTGCTTCATCTGCAGCATATCCTTTTGCTATACTTCCAAGGTCAATTGACATTCCCTTTTTCTCAAGCATAACGCTTTCTTCAGATTCATTTAGTTTTACTTTATCATACCCAACTAATTCTTTTTTTTGGTTTATTTCATTTTGAGATGGAACTTTAGCATCTTTAGTTCCTATTCCCCACAATTTTATTATAGGGCCTATAGTTATATCATAAGCTCCATTGCTTAGTTTGCTATACTTTATGGATTCTTTTATTATTTTAAATACATCTTTATCTACCTTTACAAATCCCTCTCCAGCAGATTTATTTATTTTACTAACATCACTATCTTCAATTGTTGTACTTGTTAATTTTTCAATTTCATCTATTCTTTTAAAAGCATCTTGTACAGCTTTTTTAGATGAAGGCCCATAAGCTCTTAGTGTCATAGGCGTGTCCATCTTTACCTGCGTTTCCTCATACTTTTCTAAATTCTTTTTATTTGTACATGCCACCAATACAACTGAAAAAGATAACACCATTGCTGTAAAGGCAGCAAAAAATTTCTTATTCATATATCATTTCACCCTCTAAGTTTCGCTAATAAATACCCTATCTATAATACCATAATATCTATTCTTTTTTTATATATTATTTAATTTCACATCCAAAAGGACCCCTTTAACTATAAAAGAGTCCTATTAACTATTAACTATTCACTATTCACTATTCACTATTCACTCTTACCTATTCCCTATCTGCTGCTAGTTAGTGCAAATCCAATTGGAGGTATTACCTGCTTTTTTCTAGAAACCACCCCTGGGAGATACACCCTATTATTTTGAGGCTTTATATTAAATGCACTAGTTATAATTTCATTGTTACTTGAGGAAAATAATAATTCAGAGCCTTCGTTTATTATATCAGTTAGCATAAGGGCCACAAGTGTATATCCTTTCGCCTCTCTTATATCTTTCATCAAATCTAAAAGCTCTTCCTTCATATAATTAATTCCCTCTATATCCATTGTTGTAACCTGCCCTATACCGACTTTACTTTTACCTAAAGAAAATTCCTTAAAGTCCTGATAGAATATCTCTTTAGCAGTCTTATCAGCAAGGGAGGTGCCTGCTTTAAACATCATATTACTATATTTAATAATATCTATACCAGATATTTTGGCAAGCTTAAAAGCTACATCCACGTCCTCTCTTGTAGATGTTGGCGACTTAAAAAACAGGGTATCAGATATAATAGCAGAGCATAATAGTCCAGCTGTTTTGGAGGATATATCAATACCTTCTTCAAAAAACATACTGGCTACAATTGTTGATGTGCTTCCAATAGGCCTATTATTAAAAAGTACTGGGTAAGTGGTTTGTATATCTCCAACCCTATGATGATCAATTATTTCAATTATCTCTGCTTCATCAAGTCCATCAACTGCCTGAGATGTTTCATTATGATCAACTAGTATTACCTTTTTTCTCTTCCCTTTAATGAGATGGTACCGAGATATTGTTCCTATTACCTTGTTATCTTTTATAACAGGATATGACCTATATCTTGTATCAAGCATAACTTCTTTTATTTCATCTATAAAATCTTCTGCATCAAAACTTATTATATTCGATGTGGTCATTACATGACCCACTGGAACGCTCATATTTATAAGTCTTGAAGTTTTATATGAATCATAGGGTGCAGAAATTATCATGCACCCTTTTTCTTCTGAAAGTATCTTCACTGATTCATCTACCTTGTGATTCCCTGTTATGATTAAACATCCAACACCCCTATTTATTGCCTTTATCTGTACACTAGTCCTGTCACCAACAATTAAAACATCGTCCACTCCCACGTTAGACTCAACTTTATTCTCACTCATTGCGGCAACAATTATATTTTTTGTTTTTGAAAAGTCAAATTCACAATTATTTATACGCTTTCCAGACAAGGTCTCTAATATGTTGTCTGCCTTAGTTTTGCTTTCTGATAATATATTGTTGTTTGAAACATCCATATAGCTTTGGGTTAGGTTTGATAATGTGCATATCCCTAGAAGCTGCCCAAATTCATCAACAATGGTAAGAGTTTTTGAATTTTGATTTTTCATTATATCCCATGCTTTTCTTATGGATGTATCAGGGGGTATGGGAACCGTGGGATCTATATCTACATCTATAGTTTGCATTTTTACTGTGGAGATAATCTCAGGTGCTTGAGCACCAAAATAGTCCAGCACAAACTCAGTCTCTTTATTTAATTTTCCAAGTCTTGCAGGTACCACATTTGCCTCGCCTTTTTTTCTTTTAAATTCGCAATACCCAATAGCTGAACATATGGAATCAGTATCAGGATTTTTATGACCTACTATATATATTTTATCGCTCATAAGTTATCTCCACCTTTATAATATTTCTTTATATAAATACTATATAACCATATTAGCTATGTCAACAAAATCATGAATTATGCATATAGTAATTGTATTTCTACTGAATAGCAAAAATACTTTCATAAAAAAGAGGAAAACCTGCATAGAAATAGAATAACTAATATGTTTGGTGTTTTTAGTTTTTTCTTTATATTCTTTATTTACTAACATTTTAAAAAACAAAATAATTACTTTATATCAATAAAACTATTTTTAGAAGGAGAACAGATATGGCAAAGTACTTTTCAGGAATAACTCTAAACCGTGGTAAATACACGGTATCTATATTAGATGATAATCTAAACATAATATTTTTAGATAGGCTTGATTTAAATAATCTAGTGGATCTTTTTAAACGAAAAAATGTTTCAGTTGTATCCATGGACTACCCAACATTGTTATACAAAAAACTATTAGGGCAAAATGAGATTTTAACAAATAATGAAGGCCTTATATCCATAAATAAAAGGGATGCAGATAACTCACTTTCAGCAAAAAATATGTTCTTATATGGTGATAGATTTAAAGTAAATAAAGATACTATAAATCTAGTTGTAAATTTATCAGATCATATTGATAAGCTGGGATTTTCCTACAGGAGGAATGGCAGGTTTGATAAACTATTGATAGAATCCTACCCTGAGCTATGTTTCTCAATACTTGGATATAACAAAAAAGCTAATACATCAGAAAATGATTCTTTAATGAAAAAATTAGAGCTGCTAACTAATAGGGGTATAAGGGTAAGAGACTATTTTAAGAAAGAGCAATCAAACCTTGAATATAATATAAATAGCCTATGCCAAGCATATGTATCTTACCTCTATTTTAAAGGCGATACCACCTCCCTAGGCAATATTAATGAAGGTATCATTGCTATGCCAATACCTACGAGGATACCAATTAAAAACGCAAGAATTAAGCCTCATATGGTTAAAGAACCAAAAGCTACAAACATTAAAGAATGGGAATCTAAAAAGCAGCTTACGGAAAATAAAATTTCATCAGATATGGATACACCAAAGTTTAAAAATAATTCAAAGACTATATCTGAATATTGCGGTGCGCAATATCTATACACTAATGTTGATGGAATAATTAGAACAAAAGATTTAAGACCAATTAAAACCTATAGGCCTTTTACAGAAATATACGAATTAAAACGGATAAAGCTTGCACAAGTTGTTGTTGGTACAACTGATGGCTCAAAGAGGGTTAAAGCAAAGCTCATTCCCTGCCTTGATCATTCAAATAGTTTCAAAGCCGCCAATGCTGAAGATAAGCAAAAGCTAGATAAATTTTGGAGCAATCAGGAAAACAAAAGAGGGTGTCTTATTAAGTTTAATATGGTAGAAGTAGTTAAATAGATTTATAAAATGCCTTTGGTTAATCCAAAGGCATTTTATAAATTGGCTATCCAATTTCCTCAAACCTATATCCAATTTCATTTACATTAGTAATAGTTTTTCCTTTTCCATTAAGTTTTTCCCTTAATCTATCTATATAAATATCAACCATACTAAAATCCTCATCAAATTCTAGTCCCCAAACATTATTTAGTATAACCTTCCTAGTAAGCACAACATCTTTATTCCTTACAAGGTATAAAAGCAGATCATATTCCTCATAAGATAAATATATTGTATCACCATCTATTTTTACTAGACATGGCAAATAGTCTATGGAAGCTCCCCCCTCACCATATATTCTATCTTTATTTCTCTGGAGATATATGTGCATATATGCAAGCAAAAAAATATCACCTAAAGATTCTAATATATATTATGAAAATCTTCAGGTGGTATTTACATTTTATTATATTTTAAGCTATGTTTTAAGTAACTATCGGTTTTTAAAACCGAATATGTTGATTGACTTCCGCTGCTCCAAAATGCCCATTTTTTTCAAGAAAGATAAAGCTGATAAAAATGGGCATTTAAGTCGCTGCTACAGTAAATCAACATATCCTGGAATTAGCATTGTACCAAAATATAGCCATATTTTAAATTGATTCTGTTTCGCCGTATTTATCTAGGTATTCCTCGTAGTCAATTTCTTCATTTATATTTTTCTCAGCCTTCTTAATATAAATATATCCTGTTATACCTGAGATTATATCTGTAATAGGATATGAAATCCATGCACCATCAATACCTAGTTTTGATATCAATAATATTGAAATAGGTATGAACAATAGAAGCTGCCTATATATTGAAAGTATAAAGCTCTTCCTAGGCTCGTTTATAGCCTGATAATAATATATAGATACATAATAAACCCCTACAACAGGGAAAACCGATATAACAATTCTAAAAGCACGTACAGTTTCTATTAATATACCTTGGTTCCTTATAAAACTTCCTAATATATTGCTTGCAAATATCATCATCAACGCCCATAATGCTGTTGATGCATATATGACAGCATTTATAGCTTTGTGTGCTGCCTCTTTTAACTTTTTATAGTCATTTGAGCCATAATTGTATGCAACAATGGGCTGCATTGCGTAGCTTATTCCTATGACAGTTATAAATAGAAACATAGATACTTTTGTAATTGCCCCAACCATTATAATAGCCCTATCTCCGCCATGTCTTGATAATAAGTTATTTAATAAAGCAGCAACCACCGCATCAGATATTTCAACTATAAATGTTGAAAACCCAACCGTGATTATAGGCCGCGCAATTTCTCTGCTTAACCTTAATTTATATCTTAGATTATATGCTTTTCTCATCTTTTCATAATTATATAAAGCATATAAAAACGCCACTATCTGTGAAAGTACTGTTGCTATTGCTGCACCTTTTATGCCAATGCCCAATAAGTAAACAAATATATAGTCAACAACAACATTTGATAATGCTCCAAATGTAGTTGCCTTCAAAGTTACTTTGGTATTGCCAAATGAGTTCATTATATAGCACATAACAAATGTAAGGCTTTGGAATATTCCACCTAGCAATATTATAGATATATATTCGTCCGCCATTTTATAAGTTACATCACTTGCTCCAAGATGTCTAATAATGCTTGACTTAAGCAAAAATATAAATAAAGGAACTACAGTAAGGAATAAAATAGTCAACAAAAATGCATTTCCTATTGTAGCTTCCAACTTTTCATGTTCCTCTTCTCCTAAATACCTTGCAGCAGACGTTGAGGCACCTACAGCTATTAAAAGTCCTATAGAACTTAATAGCCTTTGTATTGGAAATGCTACAGTAAGCGCACCAACTGCCGCAGTTCCTACATACCGCCCGGCATAAAATGTATCAACCATGTTATAAAGTTCCGACATGAGTAGGGATATTATTGCTGGGATAGCAAATTTTAACAATACCCTGCCCGTATTTCTATCAGAGTATATAATGTCATCTTCCCTCATATAAAACACCCCTAAAAGTTTTAATAATTGTCATACATATATTGTATATTAAAATATTAAAACTTTCTTTCACCCTAATGCTCAATAGTTGGGTACATTCTTACGTATCTTTACAATACGCTTATACTCAAAAAAGGTACAAATGTTCACTAATAGCTTCGTTTATGTACTTTTGTAACGCAAAAAAGTACTTTTTATCTAAAAGATTATGTTTTAATTAACCTTCTTTAGTATTATTAATGTTGCTCCATATCCTTTAAGTTTATGGCCTATATGAAGTACTGCAGTCTTTTTGGCGTATCCAAAACTTATATTCGGAACGGCAGCATCTTTTATTAAATTCCTATCCGCATCATCAATTCGTATGGGGCTTCCCATGGATCTCCATATATTATATGCAGATCCATCCTTCTCCCACAATTGGTATTTTACTATCTTATAATTGGAGTCAATATTTGTAATATTTATAGAAAAGTTCTTTTCTACAACATCTTTTTTACCACGTCTTTTATTTATATCTTCAATACTTATAATTTCATCTATTTCATCTGTATAGCTATACAACAATATCTGTATATCGTCCCCTTCTGTTGTTACTGCATATCCATCCCCTTTTAATATATAAGATCCCCCAAGCTTATCTAAAAAATAGTAGGCATAGTATATAGGCTTTTTAATATTTGAGTAGCTTATGAGCCCTGAATCCCCAATAAAGACTTCATTTTTAGCTGCCCCTATATTGTCTACTGAGTCAAATGCCTTTACAAACCCTAAACTAGTTTCATTATTTAAGCTAAAATATATTACATAGGGGATCATGTATGATGTGTCAAATGTAGGGTTTATTTCATCTATTTTAATGTACCTATCCTCAATGAATTTAAGTCCCCTATCTTTTATTATTTCTGCTGTCTTTTCATATATTGTATTCTCCATTGTATTATCTGTTTGAAATATCCACTTATCTATCTCGTATTCCCCGTAATTTTCTATTAAAATTTCTAAAAATGAATTCAATAATGCTAAGAATTCTTCATCATCTAAATACTTTTGCTCAAATATTATATGAGGCCTGCATCCGAAACTAATTAAGAAGTCGAAAATCTGCCTAAAGTGTATAAAACTAATAAATTTATTATGAGGTGAAACCCCCATTTCACTATCAAATATTCCATATAGTTTCCCATAACAAAAGTTTATATTTTTAAGTACTTCTTTCATTATCTCTATATTTTCTTTTTTTAGCAGTTCCTTTATGTTTCCTATTACTATGGACTCACTAAAGCCATGATTAAAATCTCCCATGTTTTTAGATGCGTCTATATTTAATTTAATTATCTTTTTTTCATACTCAAATCTTTCATAGTTTTCAAGATATCCAACTGAATAATTTAATCCATCTTTTAAATCAAAGTACTCTATTTTTTTAATCTCTTCAATTTTATCATCATCAATTTTATACTTTTTCCTATACTGCTTAGGGGTAAGTTTATAGTGTAATTTAAAATGTTTATTAAAATACCTTATATGAGAAAATCCTACCTCGTCAGATATCTCAGATAATGTTTTATCTGTGTCTAATAAAAGCTTAACTGATTCATCAACCCTAACCATGTTTACATAGTCTTTAAAGCTAATACCCACGTTGGTTTTAATCTGATGAGATAAATAGTGAGAACTTAAAAACTCCTTGTCAGCTATATCCTGAAGGCTTATTTTATTATTATAATTATTATATATATATTTTACTATGCGATGATACCTTTCTAGTAGCTCATCATCACCTTTCAATTCTTCTTTTTCATATAAAAGGTAATGGAACTCATTTATAAATAAATATAAAAGTTCTACTAGTGTATCTTCAACAAACTCATCATAATCATCCCTTTTTTGCACTATTTCACAAAGCAATATGGCAAGATACTGCCTTAATGTGTCATATACCTCGCCTCTTTGGGCTCCCTCATCAGATGAATTTGTGTAAAAAAATATATCCTCTATACCAGAATAATATTGCTCAAAAAACTTTGGCTCTATCTGAAAAATAAGTACCCTATTTTCATCATCACTAAATAGTCTATGAGCCTCTTCTATGTTTACAATTTCCACTTCTCCTTCTTCAAGTGTATATGTTTCAGATTCTATTGTAACATCTATACTTCCTTTTAATACAAATAAAACCTCAATAGACTTATGCCAGTGAATTGGGTACTCCCTAACATCTACAAGTTCAATTTTTAGTGGTAGATTTTCGAAGTAGTCAATATACTCTATCCTCATATATTCACAATCCTTTGCTATTTAATAAAGCGTATATATAATTTTATCATATCAGTAAATATTATGTAGATTTATATGTCATAAAGTATTTAGGATCTGCTATATAATAGCAGATCCTAAATGTTAATTTATATTATTTTTTCTTTTCTTCGCAGGTGTATGGAGCTGCAGCATATGGACTATAGCTTTCCATCATGGGATTCATCATAGTAGGCATTCCCATAGGAGGCATTGGAGGCATTGGAGGCATTGGAGACATCATAGGATTTGCAGGCTGCATCATTGGGTTCATTCCCATAGGCATCATTGAAGACATCATCATGGGGCACATTCCCATTTGTGGCATCATATTCATCATCATATGCTGCATCATTGGGCACATCATAGGAGGCATTCCCATAGCCGGCATGGTCGTCATCATTGGATTTGCAGGCTGCATCATTGGGCATCCACAATCTTTCCCCATTGCAGCATGCATTGGGGTATAATTATAACTTTCTCTCACTTATATTCTCCTTTCTAACCTAAGCTTTTCTATGTAATATATATGCCCCAAGCCATAATATAATAATTAAAATTAAATTCTTGTTACTCTAAATCTGCACTATACTAGTCTATGCATAATACAATACTTTTGATTCTTAAACCGGATATGTTAATTGACTTCCGCTGCGTAAGTCAAATCAACATATCCTGAAACATTGCCTCATAATAAATAAAACGCATAGTAAAATTCTACTATGCGCCTTATTTATGCAGATACTATTGAATCTAAATCACATTCATTTAAAGTTTCCTTATCTAGCAGCTCAAATGCAAGTCTAGTAAGTTTATCTTTATTTTCAACCAATATTTCTTTAACTTCTTTATATAGAGCCTCTATATTTTTTTTACTTTCATTTATTATTTCGTCGTTTATATTATTAAAACTATTTTTGTAAATTACCTCATAGCTTAATAATCCAGTGTTTTTGTTCATTCCAAATCTATTTATCATGGATATTACAATTTCAGTGGCTCTTTCTATATCTCCTGATGCACCTGTGGTTATATTTTCTTCTCCGAAAACTATCTCTTCTGCACATCTTCCGCCAAGAGATATCATTATATCCTTTTCCATATCTTTTTTAGTTTTATATAGTCTATTTGGAGGAATATTCATTGTATATCCTCCAGCACCTTTAGTGCTTGGTATAATTGTAACCCTCGATATTCTATTTTGGGGGGATATAATTTTTGCTACAAGTGCATGGCCCGCCTCATGATATGCAGTAATTTTTTTATCTATTTCCTTAATTGAGCTTCTGTCCTTTTTTTCATCTCCTGCTAGTATGGTATAAAATGCTCTGTCCACGTCTTCTTTTTCGATGCAAGCAGCATTTCTCTTTGCCGCATATATTGCAGCCTCATTTACCATGCTTTCAAGCATTGCGCCACTAAAAAATACAGTCTCTTCTGCAATCTTTTTTATATCAACTTCTTTAGATAGTGGCTTGTCCTTTGCATGTATTTTTAATATTTCATACCTGCCTTTAATATCTGGAAGCCCAATCTCAACCTGTCTGTCAAACCTTCCTGGTCTAAGCAATGCTTCATCTAAAGTATCAATCCTATTTGTAGCTGCAATTATAATAATGCCCTCATTCTCAGTGAAACCAGACATTTCAGATAATAATGCGTTTAGCGTTTGTTCTCTTTCGTCATTGCCTCTTTCCACTCCACCTGAGTCCCTCTTTTTACCTAAGGCATCAATCTCATCAATAAATATTACACATTTACCATGATCTTTTGCTTTCTTAAAAAGACTCCTTATCCTGCCTGCTCCAACTCCAACATATACTTGAACAAAATCAGATCCAGACATGGCATAAAAAGGCACACCTGCTTCTCCTGCAACTGCTTTTGCCATAAGAGTTTTTCCTGTACCAGGAGGCCCATAGAAAAGTACTCCCCTAGGCATTCTCGCTCCATATCTTAGGTATTTATCAGGATCTTTTAAAAAGTCAACTATATCTTTAACACTTTCTTTTGCTTCATCATTTCCAGCAACATTGGAAAAGCCTATCTTTATATTTTCCTCTGTATTTTTATTTAAGTTTGTTATATCCATTATTCCGCCCATTCCGCCACTTTTTTGTTTTTTTGCCATTGTAATTGAAAAATATGCTAGTGTCGAAAGTATTGCTAAAGATAATACTGCTCCAAAAGGGCTCCCCCCTGCTGAAGCTGCCCCAGTTTCTTCAACCTTTACGTTTTGCTTTAATAATGCCTCTTTAAACTCTAAACTTCTTGGATTATCCGTGTAATAGATGCTGCCATCTTTTAATTTCACTTTCATATCTGGCTTATCGCCTAAATATACTTTATCAACTTTTCCTTCACTTATTTGCGATAAAAAAGTATTATAAGGGGTTGTTACCTTTTTTGAATTAAATATAGTAAAGCATGCTATAATAGACAACGCTGCTATAGCTGATACTATGATTATAACTATTTTTTTATTTAGTCTATTAAACATATTTGCCACTCCAACCTCTAATATATTGTTAATGCATATATCCATACGTCTTGTTTGCATAATATATTATACTGTTAACTAATTCTAAAGTCTAATGTTAAAATATCACAATATGCTGCAGCTTAAAATAACCAAAAAAGGCAATAAAAAAGCGATCCATACTCGTAACTATATTTTAATTAGAAGTATTATCGCTAATTATTGTAGGTATTTTATTTTTTATTTGCCTTACAATCTTTGCAGTATCCATATATCTCAAATATATGATCACTTGGCTGAAAATCCATATTATTTAATATTTCTTTATCAATATCTTTAAATGGGCAAAACTCAAGCTCCACAGACTTACCACATTTTATACATGTAAGATGGTGATGATGCCCCATGCTTTTAAGTTCATAGTAATAGGTATTGTCATTTAAGTTAAACTTTCTAACCACATCCATATCTACAAGCATTTCAAGGTTTCTGTAAATAGTAGAAAAATTAGTACCTGGAGCTTTTTTAAGTACCTTTTGAAATAACTCCTGTGCATTTATATGACCTTCTATATCTGCAAGACACTCTATAATAGATTTTCTTTGCTTTGTAAGCCTTATTCCTTTATTTTTTAATGTCTCACAGATTGCTTCTGTTTTATCCAAAAAAGTGCCCTCCAAACATATATATTTTCAATGTCAATTCTGACTTTATTATATATCTTTATTATTTTTTATTCCATAGGCTGCGTATATTATTTTAAAATGGTAAAATGGCAGCTATACTTATTAGCCGCCATTTTACCATTATTTAAAACACTGTATAATCAGCAAGTTTTAAACAACCTTTAATATTTTCTTTTTTATCCGCTTTTTTTCTAGTTGCTTTAGAAATGACGGTTTTTTTATATAGGTCGTTTTTTATAATCCTTAAATTGCTGATATCCATATAATCACCCACTTATATAATATATTTTTAAGTGTAGAACATAGGATATCGCTTTATAAAAAAGACTCATCATCTTTATGCAATATACGTAAATTGTTAAAGTAGATAAGTTCGTAGCTAATCATAGCTACTTCCCCCTCACTTTTAAATAATAATCTTCCTTAATTAAATTATACCATATTGACTTTATATGTAAAAGCTTTAACATACATCCCTATTTGCGTGTATCAGCTTCTATCAAATATTAATAAAATTAACCCCTTATTTCCTCATGGCTACTCTTTTGTCCTCTGAAATACGACTGTCTTTGATATTAATCATAGTTTTTTGCTTATCTTCTTTACTCTCATTATATTTGTTTACAAGTATTAGCAATACAGACATTATAATTATATATAAGCTAGTGCTTAAACCAGTTATAAACTTATCTGGCAATGAATTATAAAGTCCAATGGAACCGAATAATAGAAATATTGCCGAGGATATTATTTTTACTGCTTTAGCAGGTATCTTCTTGAAAACTGTAGCACCAACTATAATTCCAAGGCTATCAGCTAAAATCATGCCAAGTGTGCTTCCAAAAAATACAGAGACTGGGCTATTATAATTTGCAGCAAGTGTTATGGTCATAAGCTGTGTTTTATCGCCAAGTTCACTTATAAAAAAGGTTATTGCAACTGTTGCAATTGCCTCAAATTTAAAGCTCTTTTCTTTTTCCTCACCATCATTATCTATTAGATTAATTACTCCAAATAGTAAAAATATAACTGCTGCTACAATCTGTATAACACTAATAGGAATTACTGTGGTAATGTATGTACCAAGAATGACTGCAAATAGATTCAAAAAAGATATGGCAATCGTCACACCAACTACAACCTTCCAAGCAGTATACTTTGCAGCAAATGCCATTGCCACGAGCTGAGTCTTGTCCCCAAGTTCAGCTGCAAAAACCAATCCCAAACATTTTAATAATTTAGCCATTAAATTCCACCCCTTAAGTTTTTTTTCTATATCAAAGACTTTAATATGAGGAGGTTATAATCTGACATATAATAAAAAAAGTGAGACCCTTAACACAAATAGATGATAATAAAAGCAAACATCTATTTGTGTTAAAAGTCTCACAAACGGTTTTATTAAATCCGTGATAAAGCCAGGTCTTCAAACCAGTATGTTGACTTTATCTGCAATATGCCAGCTACTCCCTCTTAACAATAATATCATTATAATGCATGCGTACTACTTATTCAACACTATTTAAAGTAATGAGTATCATAGGTAAATTTACAAGGCATAGTTTGAATACATTGCGCTGTCCATCAGTATGCTTTCTGCTGATAGGATTCGAGGTTCCCGCTGCAGAACTAAAATTCTGCAGCTAGAATTTTTAATTCGTTTCTCATCAGATTTTTAAGGTTTTGCCATTCTCTTTTTTACTGATAGTACCATAAGAAGTTTTCTTGCCTTTTCATTATTAGGGTCTATCAGGCGAATCTTATTTATCCATTTTTCCGCATTGCTCAATTCTTCGATTTTCAAGTAACAATTGCAGATATCTACCATATTATCTATATTGTCAGGTTCCAAGCTATATAATTCTAGAAATGTATCTATTGCTTTGTTATATTCCTTCATAGCTAATAAAATCATGCCTTTATTAAATAGTGCCTCTGTTGATTTACTATCCATTAAGCAAGCAAATTCAATCCTTTCTAGTGCTTTCTTTTGCATACCTAGTTTCGCATAGCATACGGCAAGATTTAATTGTGTCTCAGATTGAAAGTTATTTAAAGCAAGAGATTTTTTGTAGCTTTCAACTGCATTTTTATAATCACAAATCTTCTGAAAGTATACACCAAAATAAAAGAAAACATCTTCTTCCATTGGATTTAGGATTTCTGCTTTACTTAAGCAATCAAATGCTTCTGGTAACATTTCTTTCTTAATATATACTCTACCTAAATTAAAGAGAGGTCTTTCCCAGTCAGGGCAATTTTCTATCAAATATTTGAAAGTCTTAGTAGCATTTTCTAAATCATTCAACCCTAAATAACAGCATCCAATATAATTCAGACAATCAAAGTCTTCTTCGATAGAATTGCATTTCTGAAAGCAACTAAAGGCCTTTTCATATTCACCCTCAATATAAAATTCTTCTCCCTCATTGTAATACTCTTCCTGATTCAATTTGTATTACACCTCCGCTCTTTCACTTGCTATAATGCGTCTATTTATAGAAATAGCTTTATTATACCGATACTATTTCCAAAACTCACTACCTGACAACAAAGATAAATATACATCCTTTGAAGCAAAGTCATTTTCCTTTAATTTTAACTGTAATAAAAAAAATGATAAGTTCTCTATCCATATTTCATCATCTGAGTTTATAGCCTTTTTAACAGCATCCTCTAAATATGGGACCAATTCAGCTTTAGGTATTGTTTTTAACAGTTTCATTACTTCATTTGAACCTGGCCAATTAATATCTCGTAACCATACTAATAATCCAGGTGTTGCTTCCCTTATTCTGGGATAGCCCATTTTAAGTAAAACCTTTGCTGCATTTTCCCAGTATTCTTTACTAATTGGTTGTAATAAATCCTTTGGGTTTATGTCTAACATTGAAGCCATTTTACAAACAGCATCATCTTGAATATCCAAAGGGAGATTCCAATTCAAATTTAATAGTATATTATTATCCATTTTCCATCCTATCTTCTATCCCAAACTATCGATTTAAGTATAACAGTATAAGGGTGTGGATTTGCATCTGCATTATCCTTAGATGCAATCCAATCACTCATAGTGAAGGGATTAGTAGGCATAACACTACAGTGATTTCCAGTATTAATTTCTGACTTGGCTTTCAGATTTGACATCGCCAGCAAATCACTATACACCCCTTATTTACCTCGAGTTTCCACCCCTACTTCCACAAGGTAGTCCAAATCTTTGGTTTTCTGTATTCTTTTCATGTTTGTTGAGACTGTCAAACTTACTCACCTTCCTAATGTTCAGCCCTTCCAAGATTATTCATGACTAACCTTGTACTATGGCTTCTGCTGACTTCTGATAGTTCAGCCATACATCACTGCATGGGTTATCATTTAGATATTTCATCTTTTAATAATATATCTATCAGACCTCCCTAGGTAAGAGCGTAAACTTTCACTCCATATATCTGCTACATTTACTTCCCCTATTTCGGATAGTTTCGGACTTTGATTTGTTTAGCAACCTCATCCATAGGGTTAAGCCTCGAATGTAGTTCGTGTACCTCAGGCCGGAGTTTTGCCATCGACTTCCTTCAGATTCCACCTCACGATGGACACCCTTGTCTTAAGCTAACGGTTGGCACTATCAACCCCCGTACCGGACTTTCACCGATTAGTTTACGTCCATGCTGGGCGCACAAGTTAGAGGCGGGTGCACCTTTGGGCGCTCTCGCCAGTTCACACAGCGGTCGGCAATGCCGACCGCTTATGGCTTTGAGTAAACAACTTCTATTTTTTTAGATAGCTATAAATTGAGCGTGGTACACCTGTTAGGTGGCTGTAATTCCACAATCTTAGCCAGTACTGGCATTTTGTAAGGTGTTCTTCAAGGTGTATCTCTTTATCTCTCGCTTTTTATATTAGATTTTTGAATAATTATTATTAATATCGGCAAGCTTAACAAATATTTCAGTTGGTTGATTCATATCCCATCCCCAAACTTTAAATGCATTTGCAAAAGACAATAAATATCGCTCTGATAACGGTGGAAGTTGATTGTTGTCAACTTTTGTTAAAAGTTGATTTAATTCTGGTAATATTGTATTTTCAAGTTGCTCAATTGTACTTTCGCCATTTATCCCTGTTTTTCTATGCTGTACCTCAATAGTACATACCTTGATTAAGTTTTTAACATCATCTCTAAATTCATTTTTGTCCATATAAAGTCCTCCTATTTTAAGATTACAACTGTTGGATCAGGCACATAGAACTGATACCCACCGCCTGGCTGTCCAAAGTTCGGTGCGACACTTCCCTCAAGAATTGTCGTACCTTTGGGAATAACATAAGTATTCATATACTTATAAGTGTTTCCAGAAGGCAACGCTAAATCAACTGCTGGATTTGTCGTTTGATTAGGTGTATACCAATAACTTTTGCCAGCAGAATTTCCTCCATGATATCTATAAACAGTAGTGTCTTGGGTCAATGTTGTGACTTTTGCATCTGTTCCAAATGCATTTTTAACATTTTGCTGAAAATTTTTATTAACATTATTTTTTATGAATTTATCTACATTCCCTTTGCCCTTATTAGGTGATTTGTTCACATGTTTCTTAACGCTCTTAATTGCTTTTCCACTATAACCTGAGACCCTATTATAAATTTTCTGTTTAAATACATACATATTTGCTGCTACATATACGTAAGCATACAGAACTTTATCATAAAGTCTACTTAGCCTATTTCTTATACCCCAACATCCACTTGGATCCTCTTTGTTAACAGAGTTATTTTGGCAGTAAGTAAAAACATTATGTGATAACAACGTTCCTACTTCTCCGCCTAATGAATCCGCGTTTAACATGCGACAAAACTCAGGGTTATAATACCTGCTCTGCAGATAATAAAGCCCCGTCTCACTATCGTATCCATATCCTCTATACCTATATGGATTTTTCTCACCAACTCTACTTGCAAGAGGTCCATCTATATTTACAAGTTTGCCCCAAGTGTCATAGGTATATGATACTACCTGCCTTCCACCATCATCAGACAGCCCTATAATATCCCCTTGTCCATTTCTAATGTAGTAATACTCTGACCCATTTAGATTCATGCTAACAAGGTTTTGCTCTGCATCATAGGTGTAGTAAATTGTATCTATGCCGCTAACCTCTTGTGTTACCTTGTCACCTACTAGATGATATTTTGTGGTTTTTCCATTTACTGTTTTCTCTGTTCTTATACCTGAATCATTGTACTTATAGGATATATTATTACCATTTCCAGCTATTGGTTCTAATACTTTATAAGCATTATATGGTTTACTATATGCATCTGGTGGTAATGCTCTCATTTGTGCCGGTGTCCCAGCAGGAGAAGCATAGTGCCCCCAGGATATCCTTATCTATCTATAATCGTGCCAGATTTTAATGTGATTTTATCTGGAGTTCCATAAAAGCCATCATTGGGAGGATAATATATTGTTATCACTTATAATATGGTCAGTGGAAGTCATAAAAAGTGACGCATTTTATAAAGTTCCCAAAAAGTTTCCCCAAAAGCTTTAGATTTAGCTTAAAACAAATCATAAATATTTATTTTGCAAGTTCTAAAGCATTCGACGGTAACATAAATTTTATTCTACAGTAAACTTCCTATTTGTATAGCCAAATGGACGAAATTGAGTAATCCCAAAACCTTGTAATTTGAAAACCGCCCTTGCTCTCGCAAAGGCGGTAAATAAGGTGATTGACTTATATTGTTTCTAAAAATCCTCTATAATCTGTATAACTAAACTTTCATCATAATCTAATCCATATACAAATATTAAGCGGTCTCTATCACGTCCTTTTGTAAATATAGAATCGCCATATTTCTTTTTAACCAAACCTATTCTACAGGTATTATTTTATAATAAGATTCCCAGATTAGTGTGTTAGTTGGATTAAAAAACTCTGAAGTAAGGTTAATACTCATTTTTATTTTATATTTATACGTAATCTTACTGTAGAACTCTCTTTGCACTGTAAACTTCCATATACTTCATTCTTTTATTCATTAATAAATTTAACCCAATCTCACATATTTAAAATCTAATTTATATCGGCTCTTAGAATAATCAAATTACTACTAAAATTCTGAGCATTCTTTTTGAGAATGGTTCATTGCTTTTCCTATAAATTCCTTTATAAATTTTTCATCATACCCATAATCAAACAATAATTCTTCTACATCTTTATATATTGGCTCATAATTTAATTCATTTCGGGCATATATGCACTCTGTCAATCTTTGATATAATGCTGTATAACACTTGTCGCCATTGCCATAAATAGCTTTCTCAATTTCTTTCGTAATATAATATTCAAGCCTATCAATTACAATACATAAATATTTTTTATTTTCCATTCACCATTTCTCCTCTTTTTTATTTTTTTACAATAACATTTTATGGTAGCAAGGCAGCTCCACCTAAGCTTGCTCCACCTGTTTCTGGAACTAATATTACCGCTCCTCCCCATTTAACTACTGTCCACGCAGCATATCCACCAATAGCCAAATAAGTTAAAGCTTTAGATGATTGCGAGGAATGTCCATCTATTATATCATGGCTTCTAACTTTACCATTAGGATACACATGGTCATGTGAGCCATTGGGATAGTGTCGTCTCCAACCTTCTCCTCCATCCATATCAACATCTGGGACCCATACGTTTCCTTTCTTATCTAACCAACCAGTTTCTCCACGAGCACCAGGTGCAGGCGCTCTTCTTTTGCCTTTATCAGGATTTTTGGGAGGTTTATATCCTGTTTCACGCGGCGGTTGGGTTTTTGTATTGATTGCATAGTTTACTGTAATATTTCCCGCAGTTCCTCCATCCGAATATGCCTTTTCCCCCCATTCATAAGAGCAATTCTCTGAGCTATCCATTATCCTTATCCTAGCAAATCCACTCGGGTCAGCGTGATTTATAGGGTCGTTCTGGCAATACGCAAATACGTTATGAGATAACAATTCACCAACAAATCCACCTATAGCATCCACATTTAACATGCGGCAAAACTCCGGGTTATAATACCTGCTCTGCAGATAATAAAGCCCTGTCTCACTATCGTATCCATATCCTCTATACCTATATGGATTTTTCTCACCAACTCTACTTGCAAGAGGTCCATCTATATTTACAAGTTTGCCCCAAGTGTCATAGGTATATGATACTACCTGCCTTCCACCATCATCAGACAGCCCTATAATATCCCCTTGTCCATTTCTAATGTAGTAATACTCTGACCCATTTAGATTCATGCTAACAAGGTTTTGCTCTGCATCATAGGTGTAGTAAATTGTATCTATGCCGCTAACCTCTTGTGTTACCTTGTCACCTACTAGATGATATTTTGTGGTTTTTCCATTTACTGTTTTCTCTGTTCTTATACCTGAATCATTGTACTTATAGGATATATTATTACCATTTCCAGCTATAGTCTTTAGCTGCCTTCCCTGCTCCCAAGTAAATGTATATCCATTATAGGTTAAAGGGTTTCCAATGTTATCATAGGTTATAGTTTTACCATCGTAGCTGATTAGCTTGTCTTTCCAGTTAGCATCAGTATAGTCGTATGTGTATGTTCTGCTTGGTGTTCCTACATCGCCTGTTGTATAAGGGTATTCTATCTTGCTTAATATATTTCCTCCCTCATCATAGGAGTACTTTATAGTTTTATTTATCTGTTTATTGTCTTCCCTTATGACCTCATTTAGTTCATTATATTTATAGTCTATAGTATTTCCATCTTCTAATATAATCTTTGTAATATTTCCCTCTTTGTCATACTCGTAGCTTATGGATTTACCTTTGTTAGTTATACTTTTTAGTTTATTAGAAGTTGCTCCACCTTCGCCCATCAAGTACTGGTATTTTGTATCGAACTTACCATCCCTAGCGTTTATTTCTCTTTCTGTGAGCCTTCCAATTGAATCGTAGGCATTGTTAACATTTGTTCCTTTTCCCTCATTATATATTGCTTTTATATCAGTATCACTTAAAGTATAGGAGGAGTACATAAACTGCTCCAAATGCCCATTTAACTGCTGATATCCAGTTATGCTGCTTCCTACTGCAGTTGTACCTTTTGTAAAATCTTTAATGTTTGTTATGCTTGCTGTATAGCTTTTATCGTTTAGGTATATAGTACAGTTTAGGGTTGTCCCGCTTTGCTGCCATTTAAAAGCTGCAAAGTACCATGTGTTTGGTAAAACTGTATTATCTGATTTAATAACGTTTATAAACTCATCTGTCTCTTTCCTTGCTGCAAGGCATAGTTTATTATCAGAGCCTATATATAGGTTAAAAATTTGCCTATTTGCTCCCTCATTTGCAATAATATGTCTTACAGTGTTGTTGCCATAGGTTTTAAACCATACACCCATTGTTCCTGAAGCTTTATCTATACCATTATTGTATATTATTTTATTGCCAGTTGAGCTTCCTTCGGTATAAGGAGATGCAAATGGTTTCTCTTCAAATTGCACACTGTCAAACCTTACAACATCATTATCCTTTACATTGCTCCTTACCATTACCATTACCTTTTTTGTACCTGCAGGTAATGTAGCTGTTTCTGCTATCTTTGTCCATTGATTCTCTTGTATATCTTTTGTATAAGTCCAGTAGGCGTAAGGTAACCCCTTGTCGTTTGAATCAAGACATTGTATAGATAAAACAGGCATGCTAGAGCCTATCCTTTTTGCATAAGCACTTAATGTATATTCCTTTGGAGAAGTAAGTGGAGCAGATAATGTTACGTACTGGTATGCTACAGAATTTGTAATGCTTCCATCAACTTTTCCATCAGAATCGTAGCACCCTATACATTCCTTACCGTTTACTCCGTCTTGTATAATTCTCCATTTCCCAGTTAAGCCGCTCCAATCCCATGTAGTCCAACCCGTTGTTTGGTTCTCAAAAGATGAATTACTTTGTATAAGGTTTTTGGTTCCGTCAAAGGCTGCAAGAGTTGGCTTAAAATTTTCGTCTCTCTCAAATACGGCAGTTTGCTCCTTATCTTTTGTTCCCTTTGAGCCATTGGTATCTACATTAAAAGGAAAGTATTCAATTTTGCCATCATTTAGTTTAGGCCTTTTGTAAATTGTATCTGTAGCTCTTCCATCCTTACTAAATCCATAGCCTGTTACATAATTTGAGTTCCCAATTTTCTCTGTTATATTATCTATGTTATTGCTTAGATCATAGCTATAATTTATTTCATCTCCCTTGGATTCTATAACCTGCATAAGCCTATCGGATATATCATATATATACCTGTATTCTTTTTGGTTTACATTATCTTTATGATATCCTAAATTTCCACTGCCATCATATTGATATTCATATTTTAATTCGCCATTATATCTTCTTCCTATAATCCTATCTAATATATCATAATCATAGCTTGCATTTTGGCCATTACCATATTCTGATTGTAATAGTCTGCTAGTCCTTGGTTCATAGGTATTTTTTATTAGCCTCTGGTTTCCAACATAAACCTCTGTATTATTCCCTAAGGAGTCATATGCAAAGTTATAACTGAACCCATTGTGGGTTACGCTTTCTATATTATCGTTTTTATAAGTATAACTGTTTTTAATAGTTTTTCCATCTGCATTTTTCTGTACACTAAGAAGTTTATCTGTATTACCATCATAAGTATATTTCGTTTCTTGTCCTTTTGGATCTATAACACTATTTAAAGTACCTTTTGTACTATCTGTATTGTATTTTACAATATTTCCTTCACTATCTTTAACTTCTTTCAGGTAATTGCCATCAGGTGTATATTCTGCAGTTGACTTTATAAAGAGTGCATTGCCCCCTACCCTTGCAGTTTTAGGATTACCATTTGGGTCATATTCAAATGAGTATACAACATTTTCTGAAGATGTTGCATTCTTTATGTTGTGCTTATCATCATATTTATATGAAAAACTATTTCCTTTTGGATTTATTGTCTCAATTAAATCATTATTTTTATACTTAAATGTTGACTCTTTTTTAGCAATATCTGATACCTTCTGTAAATTACCATCATCATCATATTTATAGCTTTGCTCAAAATCTTCTTTATATAACTGCAGTCCATCAAAGTAGGCTGTGTTAGCATTTTCATAGTAAATAGCATAATATGTTATGCTCGAATAATCAGCTTCTGTAGTTACAACATTTGAAACATACTGCCAATCTGATGAGTCCTCACAAAACGGTACAACTACCCATTTTGTTATGCCATCTGTCTGATTTATACCTATATCTAAAGCAAAATGCCTTCCAGAGCCTGGACTTAGGGGTATAGAATCTCCCTTAGCCCATCCGCTTACTACAAATGTATCACCTTTTTTACCTGATACATTTATATTTTGGGTTATACATTTATTTTTGCCATGTACTCCATTTATGCTAAAGCTGTTTCCTCCAAATACACCTGTAGGTTTTATTTTATCATTACCATCACAAACGGAATTCTTGTTCCAGTATGCTAATGACGGATTCCCTAAGCCATCCTCAAAGCTAGGATTTTCAACTAGGTTATATCTGCTTGCAACAGGTCCTTCTTCAAGCTGCAAATTATCAAAATAAGCACTTCCTGTTCCCTCTGCAATGCCTGCCGCTGCATTAATTGTTATATTGCCTTCTCCCTTTGGGATTGTAAACTTTGCTTCAACTCTCTGCCAAGGTGTATTACCTGTTACATATAAAAATGGTTCGAAGTTCTTAGTGCTATTTCCATCATTATAGTATACAAACACCCCTGCACCTTTTTTATTACTTAAAACCCCATCAGCCTTTACATAAGCTGACAGAGTATAAACCTTTTCTTTATCTTTATCCTTTTTAAGAGATACTGTTTGACTGAAATAATGGTTTCCTGGTTCATTTGTTTTGGTAATCTTAAGGGATTGCTTTCCTATGTTTTTATCTTCTTTTGTAAAAGATCCAGAACCTGTTGAGCCACTACTACTATTTAAATTCCAATCTGTATTTGCTTCTACATTATGGTTTTTAAGTAGGTTTAAGACTGTCTTTTGTAGTTTTGATTCATTCTTCAGTTTGTTTTTTGTAACATTGCCATCTTCAAAATACTTATAATACTGTGCACTCCCATCAGGATCTTTAATGCATATGGTATTACCAATATTATTAAACTGATAAATGCTTTTTCTACCGCTGTAATCTGTAAATGTAGTAGAATTTCTTCCATAGGAAATATTTAATTCCCCACCTAATGTACCATTTGTATGTGCTTCTTGAACTTTCTTTATCCTATATGATTGTACATTTTTATCTCCTGATGCTAATTTATCATAGTAGGAATATATCATTTTATATCCATCATAATTTATAGCATTTATAAGATTTTTAGCTGAATCATATTCATATACAGAAGATTTATTGTCAGGATAGGTAATGGTTTTTAGCTTATTATCTGCATATTCATATTTTACTTCCCTGCCGCTTGGATCTGTAATGCTTTTTAATCTTCCTGATGCTTCAACATTTAGTTTAGCCTTCCTTCCTGCGCCATCAACTACTTCTATAAGTTTTTTATTTGAGTCATAGCGAAGGGTTATGGTATTTTTATTTCTATCTTCAATAGTTTCAAGGAGAGTTGAATTTCCAAATGTAAGCTTATTATCTTCTTTATCTTTTATTACAATTTTTCTTGTACTTCCGCTTCCATTTACCGTTAGTGTATAGTTTGTTCCAGCCTCATCAATATATATGTTTTTTGATGAATCAAATTTAAAGAAATGTTTTGTGCCATCCTCATCTGTATAGATATAATATGGGGTATTATCTATTGATTCGTATTTAACAGTTTGGCTTAAGTTTAGCCTCCAACCCTGTCCATAGCCCATATCTACATTTCTCTCACTGCTATTAAATACATGGTTTATCATAACAGGCATTCTATTTCCGTTCATGGAAAGGTCATTATGGACAAATACAAGGCTTCCATTATAGTCATTTATATATCCGCAGCCTGCTCTTCCTGCATCTTGAGAATGGTATGTCCAATAGTTTTCAAGTCCAGCGTTATTAACATAACCTATTACTACCACCGGGCGATATTCAACTATTCCTATATCTGATGAATAAAAGTGTTCAGGAGTTCCACTGCCTGATGTTTCATTTTGCGCTTGTAGCATAAGGCCTGTATTATTCCCGGTATTATACCACTCTTTTACTATGTTTGTTACATCCCATTGGTAATATGATTTGCCTGATGTTATCTGATAATCCTCTATTTTAGTATCAAACTTGGGCTGATTTTCCCAAGTTATTTTATTTGTATCCCAATCGCCCAATACCTTGTGTGCATTAATTTGAATCCCATGAGTAAGGTATGGAATTAGATACAGATATGCACTAGTTACTAAATCAGCAGATTGAAGCTTAGGAATAGTAAATTTAAGATAACTCCTTGTAGTTCCTATGCTTGATCCGTAGCCTACTTTTAAGTACTGGTCATTTACAAAGTTTTGTTTACTGTTTGCAGAGCTTACGTGATTATCTAATATGTCTTTAATATTTGGAGATGTCCTTACTATTGGATCTATGGTAATAGGGTATTTTCTATCTGATTTCTCAATCCATTCCTCATTTGGAATTATAGATAGTGTGTATCCTTTCTTAGACTCCTCTAATACTACCTTTATATCCCTGCTTTCCTCGAGGTTTGCATCAAACATGAATGGGGGGTCTATTTTAAATACTTCTTTTGATTGATCTTTTTCATCATAAAATACAACACTATTATCTTCTAATAATTTAGCTGTAAGTTTCTTTGTTTCTATGTTATATATAAACTTGTTTATTTCTGACTTCTGATTAATTACTATATTTTCTTTTAATTCTTCAGGTTTTACCTGATATTCTAAATCTATGTATGGAAAAATATCTTTATATTCGACTTTAGATGTGACTTTTTTTAGATTCCTAATATCATCGTCTTTTTTGTTTATAGAATAGCTCTTATTTTCTGCAACTGTACTTGCGGTAGAGTCCTCTACGCCTTCCACGTTCCAGACGATCTCGTAATTCTCTTTTTGTATCTTAACTAACTTTTTTGACTTGGTTTTCTTTGCGAATTTTATTTTATAATCGTTCTTTTTATTATGTAAGATGTCTTCCCCATCCTCATCCTTATCATCTGCTAGGGTATTATCTACATCTTCCCATTTACCATTTTCTAAATAGTGAATAGGCGAAGGGTATACTGCAGCTTCATAGGTCATATCATCTTTTAAAAAGTGTTTAACATTTCTCTCTCTTTTTTCAACTATTTCCCCAATTATTTTAGGCTCTTTCTCTTCGGTATACTGGGCTTTAGGAGTAGAGTTTTCACTTTCCTGTGCGAACGTTTGTACTGGAAATACGGTTAGTCCCATAGTTATTACTAATATTGCCGATACGATCTTCAAATAATTCTTCATATATTTGTCCTCCTGTACTAGTATAATTAGTGTAATTAGTAGTATAAACTGTTTTTTGCTGCATCGATTTGGACTTGGATGGCTTTCCTATATTTAGTTGTCAAGGTACGTTTGTGGTATCTATGGCTAATACAATATAATTTTACAACCTTTGTCGATTTTTGGCGATAGTTATTTTTAAAAAAGCTGAAAACTATTTAATATTTATTTGATAAGTATACCCAAAATTCTAAAACCGGAACATTTAAACCAATAAATAGGGTTAATTAAAGCACCAACTTCAAAAGTGATATGATACCTCTAAAGTAGGCAAGGCAAATAACCAAAATCTACCTAGGAGGTATTTTTTTATGGGGCATTTTCAAAAGCAATTGATACACTAGTTTAAAGCAATGAGTATCATAACCATAGTCTTATAGCCCTTTACTTAGAAAATCCACTACGGCTTGACAGTAAACCTTTATTCCAATCTCTATAGAATCTTCATCTATATCAAATAGGGAACTGTGAGCAGTATGAATTATACCTTTTGGGACATTTCTAGAACCGAGCCTAAAATATGCTGAAGGAACATGTTGTCCAAAGTATGCAAAATCATCAACTCCAAGGCCTGGTCTTGCCATATTTATTACTTTTTTCTCTCCAATTTGCTTTGTAGCAGCATTTTTAATTAGGTTAACTACAGAAGTATTATTCTCAAGGCATGGATAACTTTCTGTTATATTAAGGCTATACCCACACCTCATGCTATGAGTAATACTTGATACTACATCTTCCATTCTAGAGAGTACCAATTCTCTAACATTCATATCAAGTGTTCTAATTATGCCGCTAAGTACAACCTCATTGCATATTGCATTTTGTGCTTCTCCGCCATTTATTTTGCCGATTGTAATTACTGCAGAATCAAGCGGATCTATCTCCCGGCTAATAATAGATTGAAGAGCTGTAATCATCAATGCAGAGGCATATATTGCGTCAACTCCTTTATGAGGATATGCACCATGAGCCCCTCTTCCTTCTATTGTGAGTTCAAAGGGATTTGATGCAGCGCTTAATACTCCATACTTTATGCCTATACATCCACTGTCTATATTTTCATCCATATGAAGTCCAATTACACAGCTAACATCAGGGTCTTTTAAAGCTCCGTCAGCTATCATTTGCTTAGCCCCGCCATCTGTCTCCTCTGCTGGTTGAAATATTAGCCTTACATTACCTAATAAGTCATCTTTTAAATTGTTTAAAGCCTCAGAGGTTCCCATTAATATAGCGGTATGGGCATCATGTCCACAAGCATGCATAACCCCTTTAACTTTAGATGCATATGACGTAAGCTTTTTATCTGTTATGGGAAGTGCATCCATATCTGCTCTGATTCCTATGGTAGGCCCATTAGGGTTTTTCCCATATATTGTCGCAATTATCCCTGTTTTAGTGGAAGAATAGTATTCAATTCCAAGATCATCTAAAAAGGATTTAATTATGGAGGATGTTCTTTCTTCTTTATATCCAAGTTCAGGATTGCTATGGAAGTCTCGCCTATATGCTATAGCCTTTTTTTTTACTTTATCAACCTCACAGTCTATCCTCTCTTTAGATATCATACTACTCCCCCTTCTTCTATTATAAATTCACCTTTATCAGTAATTTTAGCATATACCCCTAAAGGTATTGTCATTTTTGTACTGCCATGACCTGCAAAAATATTGTATAGTATAGGTATTTTAAGGAATTTAAATCTATCTGATATAACTTCAAATAAAGATAAACTCTCATTAGGGTTTGTAGGTTCGCAATTAGTAAACTGCCCAAGTACTATTCCAGAACATTCATTTAACTTTCCTGATAACAAAAGTTGGGTTAACATTCTATCAATTTTATAAGGTTCCTCTCCCACATCTTCAAGAAATAGTATTTTATCCTTTGTATCTATTTCGTATGGTGTTCCTAGTGTGGAAGATATTAATGAAAGGTTTCCTCCTGTTATCTCTCCATGGGCCTCTCCTTTTGATAAAACTTTAATTGGCTCTTCTCCTTTTGGATTATCAACAATTCCTATGGGATTTATATCTGTTACAGCCTTTAAAAACTTGGATTTTGTATACTCATCCATATGCTTCATAAAGCTGCTTATCATAGGCCCATGAAATGTAACCATATTACACCTTTTATTAATTTCAGTATGGAGGGCTGTAATATCACTATAACCAATAAGCACCTTAGGGTTATCATTAATTAACTTATAGTTTAGTTTATCAAGTATTCTGCTTGACCCATACCCGCCTCTCATACATATAATACCGTCTATATCTTTATCCCCAAATAATTGATTTAGTTCATCAGCTCTTTTATCATCATCTCCTGCTAGATACCCTTTTCTTAGCCTTGTAGTATCACCTATAACTACATTAAATTTCAGTTTCTTAAATATCTCTATACCCCTGTTTAACTTATCTTCATCATATATTGGGCTTGCAGGGGCAGTTATACCTATTGTGCTTCCTTCTTTTAGTGCCTTAGGTTTTACCTTCATAAAAGAACCTCCGATTTAAAATATTCTATATGCAAAGTCTATTTGGTATCACATCATTTTGAATTATTTCTTCATAGGTTTCTCTCTTTGAGATAACATAGCTTTTCCCATTATATACAAGTACTACAGCAGGCCTTGGTATTCTATTGTAATTGCTTGCCATTGATTCCCCATATGCTCCAGTACTAAATATTGCTAATATATCATTTTCCTTAACTTTAGGCATTTTAATGTCTTTAATTAATATATCTCCAGATTCACAGCACTTACCTGCAACAGTTACAACCTCATTCTTTGAATCTAACATCCTATCTGAAATAGCTGCCTCATATTTTGCTTTATATAGTGCAGGCCGTATATTATCAACCATTCCCCCATCTACTGATATATATTTTCTAACACCTGGTATATCTTTTATTGCACCTATTTTGTATAAGGTGGTTCCTGCATTACCAACAATTGACCTTCCTGGCTCTACAATTATGGCTGGCAATTTTACGCCCTCTTTTTTAGAATGCTCAATAACCCCGCCTACTATTGCTGATGCTATATCATCTGTAGACATTGGTTTATCTTTCTCTGTATAATATATTCCAAAGCCGCCTCCCATGTCTAGCTCATTTATTTCGTGGCCCCATCTTTTTTTTATTTCTGCAATAAGTTCAACCATAACCTTGGCTGCATCTTTATATGGCTGCTTTTCAAAGATTTGAGATCCAATATGGCAATGCAGTCCTATTAGATTTAGATTCTCAAGGCTTAAAGCTATTTTAACTGCTTCATAGGCTTGGCCGCTATATATAGGAAACCCAAACTTTGAGTCTATCTGCCCTGTTTTAATATACTCATGAGTATGAGCCTCTATCCCAGGGGAAATTCTAAGATATATGTCTACGGTTTTATTATATGATTTAGCAACATCATTTAATTTATAAAGTTCATTAAAATTGTCTACAACTATTCTGCCTACTCCATACTTTAAAGCCATTTTATGCTCATCTTCTGTTTTATTGTTACCATGAAATATTATTTTCTCTGGTGGAAAATTAGCTTTTATAGCAGTATAAAGCTCCCCTCCTGATACCACGTCAAGATAAAAGCCTTCATCTTCAACTAACTTGCACATGGCTATATTTAAAAATGCCTTTCCTGCATATGCAACCCTAAAATCGTCATATATTTTAGAGAAAGAATTTATATACCCCATGCAATTATCCCGAATAAGCTTCTCATCCATTACATAAAGAGGTGTGCCATATTCTTCTACAATATCCACCATATCACATCCACCTATTTCAAGATGATTTAAACTGTTAATTTTTGCTGTACCATGTAGCTTCATTTTACTCAACCCCCAAAATAAACAATTGTATATAAAAAATGTTATTAGTTCTTTAACTTTAGTCTGATAAATTACTACAATTTAATAAATTATATATTAAAGTTGCATGAATTACAATTATGACATTATCCATATGAAAAATTTACACCCTAAAGTACAATATACTTTAGGGTGGTTAGTAGCTTTTCTATAGAGCTATTGTTTTTGCATTTTACCTGCTTGCTGATTTAAGTTATTATTTGCATCTACATAGGTAAGTCTTCCATTTAATAGGTCAACATGCCTTTTCATGTCTCTTTCCATTTGCTGAAACATCTGCTTTGCTGATTTATCATCTGTAGAACTTGCAAATGTTGCATAACTTCCTTGTGCAGCCTGAGCGCTTGCAATAGCTTTTTCAATATCACTTTTTACAGTCATAATATCACCTCCATATGGTTTCAAGTTTATTATGCGTATTGAAAACATATTTTATGATATTATTTTTTTTAGTTTAAATCCAATATAGTCACAAGATACTAAATGAAATTCTATTCCATCGTATATACCTTCAAATGCTTTTTCAGTACCATAGCTATGTAAATGACCATAGACGCAGCTTACCACATTATATTTTTTTATAATATCAACAAACATTGAAGGTTTGCCATTATCATCAAAGGGTGGAAAATGCATAGCAACTATTATGGGTTTATCTGAAGATACGGCTGCCTTTGAAAGCGAAAGCTCGAGCCTTATTAACTCCCTTTTATATATTTTGTCATCGCTCTCACTAAACCTCTCATCTTGAGGGAGAGACCATCCTCTTGATCCGCACACATAAAAGTCCCCTATATCAACAAAGTCATTTTGTATTATCTCCATATTTTTAGGAAGTATCTTTCTAATCTTCGATGGAGATGACCACCAATAATCGTGATTCCCTTGGAGCAATACCTTTTTTCCAGGCATATTAGATATTTTAATAAGGTCTGGTATTGCTTCATCAAGTTTAATGGCCCAAGATATATCCCCAGGTATTATTATGTAGTCCGTATCATTTACATTATCCATCCAATATGAAGATATTTTATTCCAATGGTCTACCCATTCTTCACCAAATATATCCATTGGTTTAGGATTTGCTGATGATAGATGAAGATCTCCTATAGCAAATACTGCCATTTACTTATCACCTCCACATATAAAAAGCGGCTTTAGCCGCTTACTAAAAAACGGTCGCCGCTTATATTCTTTCTGGCTCTTTATAATTTTGTCCAAAAAGCTCTGCTTTAACAGTTTTCATCTTTTGCTTTTTAAGAGGTTTATCCCTAAAATCAGTTTTCACAGAAACTATACTCTTAACCTCTTCCATTCCCTCAATTACTTTACCAAAAGCTGCATATTCTCCGTCAAGATGTGGTGCATCCTCAACCATTATGAAAAATTGAGAACCCGCTGAATCAGGATCAGCAGCCCTTGCCATGGATATGACCCCGGCTTCATGCAACAAATCATTTTTAAATCCATTAGATGAAAACTCTCCCTTTATTGAATACCCAGGGTCTCCCATTCCATTACCCTCTGGGTCTCCCCCTTGGATCATAAATCCTGGTATTACTCTATGAAATGTTAAGCCATCATAAAACCCCTTTTGCACTAAATACAGAAAATTATTTACCGTGTTTGGAGCTATTTGAGGATATAGTTCAATAATTATTTTTCCCCCATCTTCCATTAATATGGTAACTTGTGGATTATCCATTTAATCTCTCCTTAATTATATATAATATGTTAAACTCTACTCCGCGTTTGATATCACATCAGATGCCTCGCCTTCCGCTGGAGTTGGATCTGCAATTGGTGTTGCCTCCTCATCCTCTTCTACGGGAGTAGGTGTCGGATCAGGCGTTTGCTCTTTCTCAGGCTGCTCCTCTTTTTTAGGTGCTTGAGTTACATCTGGAATAGGTGTTGACTGTTCATCATCAGACTTTGAAGGAATAGTTGGTGTACTATAATCAGGTATATTAGCCTTTGGCTTAGATGATGTAACACCGTCATCCATATGGAAATTATTCTGCATATAAGATGGTACATCTTTGTATGCTGCCACCTTTATATCATATATAAACTCTTTTATAAACTGCGCATTTGCATTTATATCTGGTACAAGTACTTGAGCTCCATGTACGGTTTGGCCTTCATAGTAGCCCTCTACAGGAACTCTCATAGACTCAATCCCCCCGCTAAACTTATAAGCCGTAGTCCCTAAACTTATTATCTTCGGCAGAGGTACATTAGTCTGTACATAGTTTGTTAATGTGGTCAGTAATTGTGGTATCTTCACTATATTAACTTTCTTCACCTTTTCTGCTAAGCATTTAATCACGGTTCTTTGTCTTTCAGTTCTTTCCCAGTCTCCATTTCCAACTTTCCTAATTCTAGAATAAGACAAGGCTTGCTGTCCATTTAAATGCTGAAATCCTGACCCTTCAATCAATTTTGCTTTAGATCCATTTACAGATTTTATATAATAGTTTATTTCATCTACCTCATAGTCTTTAACTTCAACATCTACTCCCCCAAGTTCATCAACAAGTTCTTGGAAAGCAAAAAAGTCTATTATTGCATAATATTTTAAGTCGAGGCCAAAATTATTGTTCAATGTTTTAAGAGCAAGTTCTGGTCCACCAGCTGAATATGCCGAATTTATCCTATTCATATTTTTTGTAGAGCCTATTGGAACATATAAATCCCTCATAATTGATGTAAGTTTTATAACCTTAGTGTTTTTATCTACAGTTGCAATCATTATTGAATCTGTATTTCCATGCTGACCTGGTTCCCTATCATCTACTCCAAACAATACTATATTGTCTATACCTGACTCTTCATCCTTTGGTAGATCAATTAGCTCTGCATCCGAGGATACATCCCCTACAGGGACAATTGTAGGTGCTTTTCTTAAATACAATATATAATAATAGTACGAACCTACCACTATAATAGGTACAAGTATACATAAAATTATAATTAAAGCAATATGTTTCTTCCTATTTTTTTTCTTATTTGAAGGCTCCATCATTAAATCTCCTTAATATATCTTAATTATAAATATTTTTACCATCTAATTATTCTATTATATCAAAGGGTCTCTAAAATATAAATACAAATTGGTAACAATTTAGATGCTACCTTGGATATTATTTATCTTTTGTAACTTTTATAGTATCTCCATCAGTTGCAATAACTATTGTTCCATCTTTGTCAGTTCTATATATATTAGCCCCTTTTTTATTTAACCTGTTTATAACTTCCTTGTGAGGATGTCCATAATCATTTCCCTTCCCGCAGCTTATAACTGCATACTTAGGACCTACACTGTTTAAAAACTTATTAGTGGTCGATGTATTGCTCCCATGATGTCCAACTTTTAATACGGTGGACTTAAGATCTACATTATTATCTAACATTTCATTTTCAGATATCTTTTCAGCATCGCCAGTAAATAAAAATGATACCTTGCCATAACTCATCTTCAAAACTCCGCTATAATTGTTTAAGCTTTCATATTTATTGGAAATTGGGGCAACCATTTTTATATCTATACCATCCTCAATGTCTATAGGTGCACCACTTTTCGCTGTATTAATTTTAATTCCTTTTTTCTTTGCAGCATATAAAACATCTTTAAATGTATTAGTATTTGTAGTAACCTTTGGCATATAAAAACTTTCTATATCAAAACTATATATTATATCATCTATCCCCCCAATGTGATCTTCATGTGGGTGTGTTCCAATTAATACATCTATGGTTTTAACTCCCTGTTTTTTTAAATAATTCACCAAATCTTGGGAACCTGAATTGCTTCCCCCATCAATAAGTATGAATTTCTGAGATGGTGTCTTTACAAGTATGCTATCTGCCTGACCAACATCTATAAACTTTACTACAAGTTCTTTATTGTTATTTTGCCCGCCCTCCATTAATTTTTCAATGTCTATACTGCATCCGGATATAAATATAATTGTTGTTAATACTACTAAAGCTGCTATTAGATACTTTACTACTTTTTTATTTCTCATAAAAGTTACCACATCCTCTTAATCATGTATAAATTTATATATCTCATTCTATATTGTATTATATTTGAAAGTCAACTTTTATTACATTGATATTTCTTTAACGTGTGCTAAAATATTATTATAAGTCCCGTTTATTTTTTATCTGTGGAAGGAGCGCAAGTGAATGAAACTTGAGAAAGTTAAATCTGTTTTAGACGCTAAATTGCTGTGTGGAGAAGAATATTTAGATTACGATGTTGATTATGCATTTAGTTCAGATCTAATGAGCGATGTACTTGCCTTTGCATCTAAAAAAACACTTCTTCTTACAGGGCTAACTAATGCCCAAGTAATAAGAACAGCTGAAATGATTGATGTATCTGCTATAATATTTGTAAGGAATAAAAAGCCCGATGCCGAAATAATTAAGCTTGCCATGGAAAATAAAATGATTTTAATGAATACTGAGGATACCCTATATGCCGCATCAGGTAAATTGTATAATGCAGGCCTAAGTGGTATACAGTTAAATAATAAGGATTAACTATGGATTTTAATAGTCCAAATAAAACAAGCATAAGCTATAAATTTGATATTGAAAAAAACGATTTTTCACAGGCAGGTCAAGCATCGAGTACCATTAAAAAACTGTTAAGACAGCTTGGGATTGACCCTACAATTATAAGAAGCGCTGCAATTGCAACCTATGAGGCAGAGATAAACATTGTTATTCACTCAGAAGGCGGACAAATAACTGTAAATATATATCCAAATTTTATTGAAATAGTTGCTTTAGATAGGGGTCCTGGCATTGAAAATATTGAACTTGCTATGCAGGAAGGTTACTCTACCGCATCTAACGAGATACGTGAAATGGGATTTGGAGCAGGTATGGGGTTGTCTAATATGAAAAAGTGTTCTGATTCATTTGACATCAAGACTAAACTTGGATGCTATACTAAGGTAACAATGATATTAAACATATAGGCTGGTGATAGTCAATGGATACAAATTATTTCCACTCAGTTATATTAAAATCCGAAAAATGTATTGGATGCACGTATTGCCTTAAAATATGTCCCACGGAAGCTATTAGGCTTAAAAATGGGAAAGCACATATTATAAAAGAAAGATGTATAGATTGTGGTGAATGTATTAGGGTTTGTCCTAATCACGCCAAAAATGCTATTACAGATGATTTTAATATTCTAAAAAAGTTTAAGTATAATGTAGCAATTTTCTCTCCTGTATTATATAGCCAATTCAGTTATGATGCTTCTCCAGATATGATTATTTCATCTGTTAAACTACTTGGATTTGATGATGTTTATGACAGCACACCAGGTGCTGAAATAATCTCTGCTATTTTAAAAGACGTTATTGAAGATTATGAAAATAAACCCGTTATTAGTTCTTCATGTCCTGCAATAGTTAGGCTTATACAAGTAAGATTCTCAGATTTAATAGATAATTTACTAGATATGAAAAACCCATTTGAGATTACTGCAAGACTCGCAAAAGAGAAAATCTCTAAAGAAAAAAATATACCTTTAAATGACGTAGGTATATTTTATATAACTCCATGCCCTGCTAAGGCAACAAGCATTAAAAACCCTATTGGAGATTCAATCTCTTATATTGATGGTGTTATTTCTATAAGAGATATCTATGGCCCAATGGTTAGACTTTTATCAACCAATACTATAGATAGCATTGGTACTAAAAAAAGTCCTTCAATTGATAGCTTTATGTGGAGTATAGCTGGCGGCCAAGCTGAATCTTTAGGTTATGATGCCACCCTTACAGTAAGCGGCATAAACAATGCTATATCAGTACTTGAAGAGATAGAAATGGGTAGACTCGATAAGTTATCATTTGTTGAAATGTCAGCATGTCCGGGCGGTTGCATTGGTGGCCCCCTTGTTGTGGAAAATAGGTTTATTGCTTTAAATAATATTAAGAATATATCAAAGAGGCTAAAAAAGTTAGAAACTAATGAAGAGGAAAATGCTAAGTATATGGAAATGTATACAAACAATATAATACGAATGAGCAATAAAATTGAACCAAGCTCTGTTATGAAATTAGATAATGATCTTACAAATTCAATTAAAAAGATGAATGCAATGGAAAATATAATGGCAGGACTTCCAGGGATAGATTGCGGAATATGCGGCTCTCCAACCTGTAGAGCCTTTGCAGAAGATATTGTAACAGGCAGCCGCAAAGACTCTTTTTGTCCAGTCAATTTAATGGGTAAATACAAAAATCGCTAATATGCAGTATTATTTAGGAGGCACGAAATGAACGTAAAAGATTTATGCGAGAAGATGGATATGCAAATTAAAGGTGGGGAAAAAGGACTTAACAAGGAGGTAAAAGGAGTTTATTCCTGCGACCTTTTAAGCTGGGTAATGGCTCATGGCAAAAATAAAGATGCATGGGTTACTATACAGACTCACTCAAATACTATAGCAGTAGCATCCCTCCTTGAAATGTCATGTATTATAATACCGGAAAACGCTGAGATTGAAGAAGAAACAATAAAAAGAGCAGATGATGAGGAAATTCCTATATTAAGTTCCTCACTAAGCAGCTACGAAATATGCTATAGAATTCATGATATAATAAAGGATTGAAGAAATGAAATATGCAATTGATCTACATATTCACTCATGTCTATCCCCTTGTGGAGATATGGATATGACGCCTAACAATATAGTAAACATGGCAATATTAAAAGGCCTAGATATTATATCAGTAACAGACCATAATACAACCTACAACCTTCCAGCTATTAATAAGGTTGCATTAGATAGTGGAATAATGCTAATTCCAGGTATTGAGGTTCAAACAAAAGAAGAAGTTCATATGCTTTGCTATTTTAGGTCTATTGATTCAGCATTAGATTTTGGAAATTTAATATACAGCAAGTTACCAAATATAAAAAGCAACAAGGATATATTTGGCGAACAAGTAATAATGGATTGTAAAGATAATATTATAGGTGAAACTGATAAGCTTTTATTGTCTTCTTCAGATATTTCAATTTCAAATGTTGTTAATTTAGCAAATGAATTTGGTGGGGTATCTATACCTGCTCATATAGATAGAAACTCTTATAGTATAATATCAAACCTTGGCTTTATACCCCCTGATTTAGACATTAAAGCAGCTGAAATATCGAGGAATATGGACTTTGATACATTTAAAAAAGCTTTCCCTTATATTAAGTATTTAAGGCTTATAAAATCTTCAGATGCCCACTACCTTTGGGACATATTTGAAAGGGAAAGTTTTATACAGCTTGATGAACTTACAATGACAAATGTATTAAATTATATAAAAGGTAAGAGTTAATAGGTAAGAGGGAGGAGTGAACTTTAGATGTAGGTTAGTTTAACCGCTCTCCCCATGTCCTCAAGTAATCTTTGAAGTTCATTAACCACATTTAGTTTATTGCTTAAAAATACGGGAAAATCAGGATCTGTATGGGCTGGGTTTATGGCCTTGCCAACCCATAGGTTTACATGGGTTGAGTCTTCTATCAAAATCCTAGAAAGCTTGTAAGCGCCATCATCCCCTAGCCTATAGTCCTCTCCTCTTTCCCAATAGTCTTTTATTATTTTAACTGTTTTGTTAAGAGTAAGTACCCCTTCAGTTACAAGATCAATCCCCTTTATTCTCGCAGTAGGAGGTAGATCAGGGTTTATCTCTTCCATATTTACATATAGCTCCTCCCCAAGCTCTCTTGCCACAATTTTAGCTGCTGTTCCTCCACATACAATTTTCTTTCCTTCACTAGACATTAGCCTGTCTACAACAAGTTTATCATTTTGAGGCTTCTCTGGAGGGCCAGTGAATATATCTATCACTTCTTTTTTCCTAAGTTTTATTGCAACAACTGTGGTATCATCTCCTGGTTTATCTTCATAAAGATTTTTACAAACAGATATTAATTCCGTTGAAACATTTTTTGCGCACTTTTCTTTATTTGCTCTTCTCTTTAAATAATCTGCAACATTATCCCATTGCCATCCAAGGTTTAATACTGCTCCCACACCTGCGTGTATTACACCATCACTTGCTACAACTAAAGTATCCCTATTATCCATATAAAAGTGGCTTTCATATACCGTCTTTTCACCTATTAAGTTTTTTTGCTTTTCTATATTGTTTATATATTCATCCCTTAACAAAAATACTGGAGGATTATCGTATTCTGCTAAATACACTCTTCCATCAAAATAAATTCTTATTATTGTAAATGTTGAATAAGCAATCTTCCTTACACTGCAAACCGGCAAGGTACTTACAATAGTATCAACGGTTTCATCGATTTCTGCACCTTCTTTTAACATTGTTGCAGCAATTTTTGAGGTTAGTGTAGATAATATATTTGCCTTTACACCACTTCCGAGCCCATCTGCAAGTACAACTATAACTCCATCGTCTGTATTTACTATGTCAACATTATCTCCACAAAGCTCTTCACCATATTTATTTATACTATTATATGAAACATCAATAAAGTAATCCATATTATCTAATTTTCTTCCCCTTCTGCTATTTTCTTTAATTTAGTTAGTATTACCTTTGTTTCTGCAGTTGTTTCTCCAAGCAAACTTGCTATCTCCTGTACAACCCTCATCTGTTTGTCTATAACTTCCTGGGCGGCATTTAATGTATTTTCTTTTACCATTTTAAGTTCTTTTTTATTTTTCTCTTCTTCTGTTGAATCGCTCATTATAAGAAGTATTATACCTTGCTTTTCAAGGTGTATAATATTTTGTAAAGTAATTAAATCATATTCTTTATATGAAGCCTTTTGGGAAAATATATCTTCCTTGCTGCTCAAGGCCTCTATTAATTCATTGTTGCCTAGAATAATGGAAATGGGTTTATTTTTTATATACTCTGATTCTATTTTGAATGCTTTCTCTGCTGCAGGGTTAAATTCAATTATATTCAAATCCTCATCTAGTATAATTATAATGTTAGGTGAATTACCAAATATAACATTTGTAAGGCTTTCCGCCTTATTTCTCATATAGTTTAGACACATATTAGTCTCTGCCATGCCATTATATATGGCTATTGCTTTTTCTCTGCATGTGTCATACCCACAGACTCCGCAATTTAATTCATCCCTATCTTCATATTTTCCCATGGATTTTAGTATCTTTCTTATTTCATCATCGCTAACCTTTTTTTCAGCTATGCTTTTATCCAAAAATGTATTAGCAAAATCTATTTTGCTCAAATCCACATTTTCGCAGACCGTATCCCCGCCAGACTTTTTCATATACTCTTTAACCTTGCTCTGGCATTTAAAATAATTGTCCTGTCCATCAGGCATACCAGGACCACCAGAGCAGCTTCCTCTACATATATTAACTTCTACACATACATTTTTTATATCCCCATTTTCTATCTCTTTCATTATTTTTACACAATCTTCTATACCATCAACGGTTATTGGTTCAAAACCATTCTTCGTGCACCATGGCATAAGCCCTGAAATAACACCATTTTTAACAGGATACTTCCTTCCTATTGCCACGGATCTTCTATCAAATTTTTGACTCTCTAAAGACTTAATATCTATGTTTTCTTCTTTAAGCCATAATGCAAATTCCTCAAATGTTACTACCGCATCAATTATGCCATCATGCTGAAAATCAATTGCTTCATACTTTTTAGCTGTGCAAGGTCCTAAAAATACAACAAATGATTCCATACCATATATATGCTTTAAAACCTTCCCATGAGCTAACATAGGGGAAACCACTGGAAGCATGTATTTAGTAAGAGATGGAAAGTAACGTTCTATTAAATAATTTGCTGATGGGCAGCATGTGGTTATAACATTATTGTATTTCCAATCTGTTAAAATATTATTATACTCTGCTGTTACAATTCTTGCCCCTACTGCAGTCTCTTCAACAATATCAAATCCTAACGTCTTTAATGCTGTAACAATCTGTCCCTCATCAGTCATATCAAATGCTCCAGCAAAAGAGGGTGCAATGGTTGCTATAACCTTTTTATTTTCAATTGCTTCCTTAACCTTTAATACATCGCTTTTAATATATCTTGCATTTTGTGGACATTCAATTAGGCATTGCCCACAAGCAATGCATCTATCCTCAACAATCTCAGCTTGATCGTCCTTAAACTTTATCGCCTTAACTGGGCATATTCTAATACATTTATAGCAGCTCCTACAGTTAGCCTTGGAGAAATTTATAAGATTCATAACTAATCTCGCTCCTCTTTTTAACGCTTCTATACCTCTTACTTCTTACTTCTTATCTCTTACTTATCAAAGGTACTTCTTGCAAAACTCATATGCCGTATCAGAGTTCACTGATATTACTGGTCCTTCATCTATAATTACTGACACTGCTTTTGTACACTCTCCAGTACAAAATGCTGCCTTTAAAATAACTTCATTCTCTAAATTGTTTTTTTCTATATATTCTTTTATTTTGCTAATAACATCATATGATCCCTTTAAATGACAAGCACTGCCAATGCACACACTTACTGTTTTCATATTTATCACCTATTTTCTATTATACCCTACACTTTACCATAAAAAATCATACGATGCACCACTGCGATGCATCGTATGATTAATTTAAAACCTATCTCTTTTTACATAATGAGTATGAAGAAGCTCATGAGCTCTATGGCTATTTGGCTTTACAAGATATTCATCATAAAGTGCCTGAACCTCTTTGTTTTTGTGAGACTTTCTCACAGGCATATTTTTATCTATTTTATAGATTGAATCTGATCTATGAGCCTTAACTTCTTCTGTTTCATTTTTATCCATAATAATTGGCTGGCCACCCCCATTTATACATCCTCCAGGGCATCCCATTACCTCTATAAAGTGATAATCAGCCTCTCCTTTTTCAATTTTGCGAAGGAGGGTTTTAGCATTTTGGGTTCCGTTAGCCACAGCTACTTTTACATTCATATCTCCAATTTGAACCTCTGCCTCTTTAATTCCATCAAGGCCTCTTACATCTCTATAATCAATGTCTTCAAGCTCTTCTCCTGTAACAATATCAGCTACAGTTCTAAGTGCAGCCTCCATAACTCCTCCGGTTACACCAAATATTACACCTGCTCCAGTTGATTCGCCTAATAAATTGTCAAAGTTATCATCTGGAAGTTTAGCAAACTCAATTCTTGCCTGCCTTATCATCCTTGCAAGCTCTCTTGTAGTTATTACTACATCAACATCAGCATATCCAGTTGCAGCCATTTCTGGTCTTTGGCACTCAAACTTCTTTGCTGTACATGGCATTACAGATACTACAAATATCTTTGAAGGATCAATACCCATCTTTTCAGCATAGTAAGATTTTGCTACAGCGCCAAACATCTCATGAGGAGATTTACAGGTTGATAGATTGTCTAAAAACTCTGGGAAATAGTGTTCGCAGAATTTAACCCATCCTGGTGAACAAGAAGTAATCATTGGCAACTTCCCACCATTTTTAATTCTGTCCAACAATTCTGTTCCTTCCTCCATTATTGTAAGATCTGCTGCAAAGTCTGTATCAAATACCTTGTCAAACCCAAGCCTTCTAAGTGCTGAAACCATTTTTCCTGTAACTTCTGCGCCTTTTTCCATTTCAAATTCTTCACCAAGTCCTACCCTAATAGCTGGTGCAGTTTGGACAATAACATGATAATCAGGGTTTGATAATGCTTCCCATACCCTATCAGTATCATCTTTTTCTCTAAGAGCTCCTACTGGGCAAACCTTTATACACTGTCCACAATAAATACATGCAGAATCATTTAAAGATCTATCAAAGGCTGGAGAAACACTTGTTTTAACTCCACGGCCTGTAAAGTCAATAACTCCAACGCCTTGAACTTCTCTGCACATGCTTATACATCTTCCACATAATATACATTTACTTGGATCTCTAACTATTGCAGGAGATAAATCATCTATTTTATATTCGGTCTGGTAAGGCTTAAATGGTACTTCTTTTACGTTTAGCTCCTCGCAAAGCTTTTGTAATTCACAGTTTAAGTTTCTGCTGCATACTAAACATTCCCTATTATGTCTTGAAAGAATAAGTTCAAGTATTGCTTTTCTTGCTTCTCTAACTGCCTTTGAATTAGTATAAACAACCATTCCTTCGCTTACAGGCAAAACGCATGATGCTTGAAGTGCACGAGCTCCTTTAACCTCAACCACACACATCCTGCAAGCTCCTACTTCATTTATATCTTTTAAATAACAAAGAGTAGGTATATCTATATTTAAACCTTTAGCTGCTTCTAAAACAGTATAATTCTTTGGTACAGATGTTTTAATACCATCAATTGTTATATTAACATTACCCATTTCCATTATAGCCACCATCCTTTATCTTTTACTTATAGCCTTAAACGGACATTTTACCATACATACTCCGCATTTTAGGCATTTTGATTGATCAATTACATGGGGCTCTTTAACCTTCCCACTAATTGCACCTGCAGGACAGTTCTTAGCACATATTGTACAGCCCTTACATTTTTCACTATCAATATTATATTGTAGAAGTGATTGGCAGACACCTGCAGGACATCTTTTATCTCTAATATGGGCTTCGTATTCATCTCTAAAATATTTAATAGTTGACAATACAGGGTTTGGAGCAGTCTGCCCAAGACCACAAAGTGCAGAACTTTTAATTGTTACTGCTAACTTTTCAAGGGTTTCTATATCTCCTTCTTCCCCTTTGCCATCACAAATTCTTTCAAGTATTTCAAGCATCCTCTTTGTGCCTTCACGGCATGGAGTACATTTACCACAAGACTCATCTACCGTAAAGTCAAGAAAGAACCTTGCTATATCAACCATACATGTGGTATCGTCCATAACAATTAATCCGCCTGAACCCATCATTGAGCCTAATGCAATTAGATTATCATAATCCATTGGAACATCAATCTCAGATGCAGGAATGCACCCACCAGAAGGTCCTCCAGTTTGTGCAGCTTTAAATGGTCTATTGTTAGGTATTCCTCCGCCTATATCATACACTATCTCTCTTAGTGTTGTTCCCATAGGTACCTCTACAAGGCCCGTATTATGGATCTTGCCTCCAAGAGCAAATACCTTTGTTCCTTTTGACTTTTCAGTTCCCATACTACGGAACCATTCTGGCCCTTTTACTATTATCTGAGGTATATTTGCATAAGTCTCAACATTATTTAGTATTGTAGGTTTTCCAAAAAGACCTTTTACTGCAGGGAATGGTGGTCTTGGAGTAGGCATACCTCTTTTTCCTTCTATGGAACGCATAAGTGCGGTTTCCTCTCCGCATACAAATGCTCCAGCTCCAAGTCTTATTTCAATATCAAAATTAAACCCGCTGCCTAATATATTTTTACCAAGCAATCCATACTCTCTTGCTTGTATTATTGCAATAGTAAGCCTTTTTACGGCTATTGGATATTCTGCACGAACATATATATATCCTTGATCAGAGCCTATTGCATACCCAGCAATTGTCATGGCCTCAATTACTGCATGGGGATCCCCTTCAAGTACAGATCTATCCATAAATGCTCCTGGGTCTCCTTCATCAGCATTACAGCATACATACTTTTTGTCACCTTTAGAGGCTGCAGCAAACTGCCACTTGTTTCCTGTAGGGAAACCACCACCTCCTCTTCCCCTAAGGCCTGATTGTTTTACAGTATCAATAACGCTCTCAGGAGTCATTTCTGTTAATACTTTCTCAAGTGCTTTATAACCATCAAAGGCTATGTACTCATCTATATCTTCAGGGTTTATTACACCGCAGTTTCTTAAAGCTACCCTAACCTGCTTTTTATAAAAAGGTACTTCGTCAAGAGATTTTAACCTATCTTCTTCAACTGCTTCGTGGTATATCAACCTTTTAACAACTCTGCCTTTTAATAAGTGTTCTGACACAATTTCTGCTACATCCTCAGGTTTTACTTGGCTATAAAACGCAGCCTCTGGATATACTATAACTACAGGTCCTAAGGCGCAAAGACCAAAGCACCCAGTTCTTTCAACTATTACTTCCTTTTCCAAGCCATTTTTCTTTATCTCTTCCTCAAAATTTTTAGCGATTAATTCAGAATTTGAAGAGCTACATCCGGTTCCCCTACATATCATTACATGGGAACGATACATTTCCATAATATTTACCCCCCTATGCTTAAGCCTACATACGATTTAAGCACTTATTTTCTAAATGTCTTATAATTTTATAATATTATCTATTCTTCTGCTGCTCCAATGGTATATTCTTTAACTACTTTATCCATCATAACATGTTCTCTTACCACTCTTATTGCCTTTTCTGGAGTCATATGAACATATGTTACTTTTTCTTCTCCAGGTTTATATACTTCAACTATTGGTTCTAATCTGCATACCCCTATACAACCTGTTTGAGCCACAACAACATCAGCTAAATCATTTTTCTTTATCTCATCCATTATCGTGGTAAGTACTGGCCTTGCACCTGCTGCAATGCCGCAAGTTGCCATTCCTACTACTATTCTAGTCCCTGAGCGATCTTTTCTAACGTTTAGTTTTTGAAGAGTCTTTTGTCTTATTTCTTCAAGCTCTTGAATTGATTTCATATTAAGTACCTCCATTTATACTTTTTATTCCATCTTTAATATAATCTCCTATCCATTCCAACACGTCAGGAGAAGTAATTGGCACCTCTTTTAATATCTTTTTTATTTCTCTTGTATCAATATTAAAGGATTGATCTTTATAAATATGTGTATAAGTAAAATCAACGTCTTCATTACAGCCAATAATTACTTTCATGGTGTCCCATATGTTGCCTAAGGGTGCTCTATCTATGTGACTATACTTAAAAACAGCAACAATCTTTGTCCCTTTACCCAAATTAGAATCTATATATAAATCGCCTTGACATCTTTGAGTTGCTGCATATAAAAGTGGAACACCAAGTCCTACTTTTCTAGTGTCCCTTGAAGTAAAAAAAGGGTCTTTGACTTTTTCTATTGTGGATTCACTCATCCCTTTTCCATTATCATTAACTATTATGACTAATTTGTCTTCATATATATTTTCGTTTACAACTATATCTATTAAATTTGCTCCTGCAGAAATTGAATTCTGAACTATGTCAAGTATATGATATGATAGTTCTTTCATTTTTTATTAACACCTAAATCAGAAATACTTTTTAATAGTATTTCTTTAAAATATTTGGTATATCATCAGGTACAAGTTTGCCATACACATCTTCATCAATTGTTATTACGGGTGCAAGTCCACAACATCCAAGACACCTTGTTGCCTCAAGGGTGAATTTCCCATCTTCAGTTGTATCTCCACTTCCTTCAACATCTAGTTCTTCTACAAGTCTTGCAAATATTTCTTTTGATCCTTTTACATAGCATGCAGTACCTAGACATACACTTATTGTATGTTCTCCCCTTGGTTTTAAAGTAAATCTAGAATAAAATGTTGCAACCCCATAAATTTCAGCATATGGAATATCAATAGCTTTTGAAACCTCTTTTAATGCCCCTTCTGGCAGATACCCAAATACATCTTGCAGCTCATTTAATATAGGCATTAATGCTCCTTGCTGACCTTTATGCTTATTAAGTATTTCATAAACCTTTTCCATATCGATTGTGGATGCTGGATTTTCTGTATTAGTACAAGAACAATTGCACCCACAATTGTCGTTCAAACCTGTTTGATTCACATAAATCTCTCCTTTTATAGAATTGTTAATAATTTAACTCAGACATGAAAAAAATGATACAATCTATATTTTATGCGACTTCTCTGCAAAAGCCATATAATATTTTATCATCTTTTATATATTTTTCATAGTTAAATTTGATAAGTAAATCACAAATTCAATTATACTACAGATTTTATGTATTCACTATTGAAATTAATTTTATTCTTAAGTTTCTGCTAAAAAAGATAATAAAAAAACACTCATCTATATGATGAATGCTTTTTTATAAAGTGAATAAGTAAATCTGTAAGCCGAGTTTTGTCGTGGATGATCATCTATCTACGATGCCTGTTACCAGACACCTCCAGCGACCTTACCCGGAAGCGAAGCGGGCCGCTCCTTTTGCTTCCCTATTTGGTCTTGCTCCAGATGGGGTTTACATAGCCAGTTAGTCGCCTAACCGCTGGTGAGCTCTTACCTCGCCTTTCCATCCTTACCACGTAATCCAATCATTACTTTCACCAATAAATCCAGTATAAGGTCTATGCCATGTACCGAATAGAAGGTTTGGCGGTATATTTCTGTTGCACTATCCTTGAAGTCACCTTCACCGGGGGTTACCCGGCACCCTGCCCTACGGAGCTCGGACTTTCCTCTCCTGCAACTTTTCAGTATTGCAGCAGCGATCACCTAATTTACTTACATACTTCAACTTCAATTAGTATAATACCACAGATATAATATTAATTCAAATGTATATTACTACGTTTTTATCCCTTTATTTGTAATGTTTGTATTTATTCTCCCTTATAGAGTATTCTACCACAATAATCACAATAGCATAGGCAATTATCTCTTTTAAATACGTCTAAAAGGCTGGCACTAATCTTTACGCTGCACCCTGTGCATATGCCATTATCAACCTTAGAGACTGGATCTGAATACCTTTGATATAAAGCATTGTATTTATCTAGTAAGGGTTTATCAATATGCTTTATAACCTCTTCTCTTTTTTTATTTAGATCCTTCAAAGCCATTGTATTTTTTTCCTTCTCCTCTATATATTCTGCTTTAAGCTTGTCATATTCGTTTTTAATATTGATTAATTCTGATCTTTTACATCTTATAGATTTTTTTAGGCTTTCACTTTCATCCATTATGCCTAGAGTCTCATCTTCAATTATGCTGATCTTATCTTTATAATTTTCTATCTCTTTTTGCATTTTATCAACTGATTTTAAATCATAACCTTCATTATATAGCCTCTCATTGCTATTTTTAAGTTTATCATCTAAATGTTTAAGTTCCATATTAAGTTTTAATATTCTTTTGTCTATATCATCTAATCTTTCAGCCTCTTTAGTAAGCTCTTCCTTTATTGCCTCAAACCTCTTTTTAATATCAGAAAGTTTTTTGTAGCAGGTTTTATCCTCTATACTTCTTTCTACTTTTCTTTTCTCCAAATCATTACACTGCAAATACCATATAAGTTCCGTCTGAATCATTAAATATCCCTCCATACAAAAAAATAAAGTATAGAAAAGCTCTATACTTTTAACCATGGGCTAGTATTACTTTTTGACAGTTCTATTTTTATATTGATTCCTTTCATAAAAAGCTGATTTTCTAAAGAGAATAAAAGATTCTCCATATAAATATCCTCTGATGCAAAATGCCCTGGGTCTATAATCTTAAGTCCCATGGATCTAGCATCACAGGCATCATGATACTTTATATCACCAGTTATGTATACATCACACCCTAGACCATATACCTTCTCAATAAAGTCTGCTCCACTGCCGCTTAAAACCCCTACTTTCGAAACCATATCATCTAGATTCCCTTCCACGTTTAGATAATCTATTTTAAGTATATCCTTAACAATTAGTGCTAAATTTTTTAAAGAAATTGGCTTTTCAAGGTTTCCAATCCTGCCAAGGCCGTATGATTTATCATCTTCATATACCTTTTCTATAAAAGAAGTATCTTTAAGATTTAACTTTTGCGCAAGAAAATAATTTATTCCTCTTTCTGCACAATCTAAATTTGTGTGAGCCGAATAAACATTAATCCCATTTAATATTAGATCATATACAAGCTTCTCTTTAGGATTGTTCCTGTTAATTGATTTTAGCGGGGAAAATATAACGGGATGGTGGGATATTATGAGATTTGCACCCTTATTTATAGCTTCTTTAAGCACCTCTTCATTTACATCAAGGGATACTAATATAGAATTTATATTGAAGTTTTCGTCCCCTATTAAAAGTCCATAGTTATCCCACTCATACCCAAGGTATAAAGGCGCTATATCTTCCATAATACTTATAATTTCGCTGCATTTTATAGACACTTTAGCACCCCCTCATATTTTTTAAGCTTATATCTGCATTCCTTAAGCCTCTCTTGTGCTGATATAGAATCTATATTTTGGACTTTACTAATAACCTTTATTATTTCCCGCCTTTTTAATTCTACATATTCCTCAAGAAGAGGATCTTTATTTTCTATTAATTTTTTACCTATTTCAAAGTATATTTCATCATCTATATAATCTTGTCCATGGCATACTGACATTACCTGATATATTTTGTTATTTTCTTTCACCAATGAGTTATCGTAAATTTTAAATTCATTATTATATAAATACTCTGCTACAGATTCTATAGCTTGCATTGGCTGTATAATAAAATTTTCTATGGTATCTGCTATATGCTTTCCATCTTCTAGTATATCACATATAAGGCAGCCTCCCATACCTGCTATGATAGCACAGTCTACCTCACCTTTTTTTATAGGTCTAAGGCCTGACCCATTCCTAAGATAGATTTTGTCCTCTAGATTATATATGGAAATGTTCTTCCTTGCCTTTTCAATAGGACCTTTTCTTACATCTGTAGCAATTGAAAATTTACATATTTCATTTTTTGTAAGATATATTGGAATGTACCCATGATCCGTACCAATATCTGCAACCCTAGAGCCTATTGATACTTTATCTGCAACGGTTTTTAGCCTTCCTGTTAATTTCATCATAAACCTCTATCTATTATTATTTATATTATATCATACCATAAAAACATAAAAAGCAATGATTTGCTCATTGCTTTTTATAAAACTTTTAAAGTCTCTAAAATACTGAAATAAAATAATATTAGCGATAATTAATCAAGATAATCTTTAAGCTTCTTACTTCTGCTTGGATGTCTTAACTTCCTTAATGCTTTTGCTTCTATCTGCCTTATTCTCTCTCTAGTTACATTAAATTCTTTTCCAACTTCCTCTAGAGTTCTTGCCCTTCCATCATCTAGTCCAAACCTTAGCCTTAATACCTTCTCTTCTCTTGGGGTTAATGTATCTAAAACATCAATTAGCTGCTCTTTAAGAAGTGTAAAGGCTGCAGCTTCTGCTGGTGCTGGCGCATCTTCATCAGGTATAAAATCGCCAAGATGGCTATCCTCTTCTTCTCCAATAGGAGTTTCAAGAGATACAGGCTCTTGTGCTATCTTCATTATCTCTCTTACTTTATCAGGAGGCATTTCGAGTTCCTCAGCTATTTCTTCAGGGGTAGGTTCCCTTCCAAGTTCCTGAAGAAGCTGCCTTGATACTCTAATAAGTTTATTTATAGTCTCTACCATATGAACCGGAATTCTAATTGTTCTAGCCTGGTCTGCTATAGCTCTTGTAATTGCCTGCCTTATCCACCATGTAGCATAGGTACTAAACTTATAACCCTTAGTATAATCAAACTTTTCAACCGCTTTTAAAAGTCCTAGGTTACCTTCCTGTATTAAATCTAGAAATTGCATGCCCCTTCCCACATACCTTTTTGCGATACTTACAACGAGTCTTAAGTTTGCTTCTGCAAGCCTCTTTTTAGCTTCCTCGTCTCCTTGTTCCATCCTCTTTGCAAGTGCAACTTCCTCTTCAGCTGTAAGCAGTGGTACTTTGCCTATCTCTTTTAAATACATCCTTACAGGGTCATCTATTGCTATGCCGGCAGGTACACTTATCTCTTTTTCTGGTTTTTCTTCCTCTTCCCCTTCTCCTTCTCCTTCTTCTCCAGATAACTCTTTGGGGATATCCTCTATATCACCTATTATGTCGATATTCATTGATTCTAGAACTTCATATACCTTTTCTATCTGCTCTGGAACTAGATCAATCTCTTCTAGCGCATCCATTATTTCTTTATATGTTAAAGTCCCATTCTTTTTGCCCTTTTCAATGAGTTGTTTTACAAAACTCATCTTTGTATTCTTGTCTTTCAATGATAGTGCCTCCTTTCAAAAGCTATAGAGTTAAAAACTAAATCATTCTCAGTTTTTTCTCGATTTCCATTAATTCATTAAGTAATTTTGCAGAAGCCCCTATATCTCCTTTTTCGTCACATTCTCTAGCTTGAGTTGTTATTTGCTCTTTCCTGCTCTGCAATCTATGCTTATTAATCAAACCTATATAATCATCAATCATTTCGTCTAAGTTAGCATTATATTTCACATTAGTCTCAAATATTTGTGTCACTTTAGCCATAGCCTCTGTGGTATCAAACATATTTATAATTGATGCGGGGTTTACATCTTTACCTTGTTTTATATCTTTATAAATAGCATTTGCAACTTTTCTATATATATCATCATTAAAGTCTTCCCATGATAATTTCTTTTCAATAGCATCAAAGCACTCCCTGTTTTCCCATATAACGTGCAAAATAGATCTTTCTGCTTTTAGGTATGCAGGTTCTAAATATAATTTTTGTCCATCAATCCTATTATTATACCTATTATTACCACTAATATACTTCTGCTTATCATCATTTGCCTTAATTCTTTTTATTTCTTCATATAATGCAGAGGATGATATGCCTGTTTCTGCTGATAGCTTTACAGCATATGCGTCAACTATTATTGGATCATTTATTTGAGCCAAGGCCTCAGCTGATGATTTAATAAATCCTATCTTTCCTTCTGTTGTTGACAAATCATACCCTTCGCTGCTTCTTCTTATTACATATTCGGTAAGTGGCATAGCCTTTTTAACAGCTTTTAAAAAGGCTTCCTCCCCTTCAGACCTTATAAACTCATCAGGATCCTTACTCCTTGGAAGGTTAACTATTTTTACATCACACCCCGCATTAGTTAAAATATCTAGCCCTCTAAGTGTAGCCTCTCTGCCGGCACTGTCTGAATCGTAGCATATATAAACCTCATCACAATATCTTTTTAACAATTTTGCTTGATTTATAGTTAATGCAGTACCAAGGGACGCAACCACGTTTGAAATACCATATTGATGCAAGGCTATAGCATCCATGTACCCTTCAACTATAATAATTTTTCTGTCAGTATTAATCTTTGATACAATATTTAATCCATAAAGATTATATCCTTTATTGAATATAATCGTCTCAGGGGAGTTTAGGTATTTAGGCTTAGAATCGTCAAGAACTCTTCCCCCAAATCCTATAACCCTTCCTCTAACATCAATAACTGGGAACATAACTCTATTCCTAAACCTGTCGTAGTAACCGGAAGTTTCCTTTTTAATTATGAGCCCAGACTTCTCAATTAATTCTGGCTTAAATCCCTTAGATGTTAAATACTTATATAATGAGTCCCAACTATCTAAGGAAAAACCTAACCCAAACTTATTTATTATATCACTATTTATACCCCTGTTTCTGAAATAGTCTAAAGCATTCAAATTTTTTTTATTATGCAAATTATAATAGAAGTATCTTGCAGTCTCTTTGTTTAAATTATAAAGCTCCTTTTTTAATTTTATTTTACTATCATCTATGTTTGCTGATTTATCAGGTATAATTACATTAGCTCTCTCTGCAAGCATTATTACTGCATCTACAAAACCTAAATTCCTATATTTCATTACAAAAGAAATAACATTGCCACCTTCTCCACAGCCAAAGCAATGATATATCTGTTTATCTTGATTAACCATAAATGAAGGTGTCTTCTCATTGTGGAAAGGACACAATCCAACATAATTCTTTCCCTTCTTTTTTAAAGGAATTGATTCTGATATAACATCTACTATATCGTTATACTCCCTAACCCTTTCAATTACATCTTCGGGTATTAGCATATAACCACCTAATTTCATATATTTAAAATTCGCTATTATTTCTTTTTTCCCTTCTTTATATCGTTAATTAAATAAAAAATATAAAAATCCCCATCTCTTTTTTATGTTTCGAGTTGAGGCCTCAAATTTTGTAGTATAATCTTTTCCAGATTTCTTTTGAACCTGAAATCATCCCTGCTATTTCTTTTAGGAGGGCCTTTAGTTCTTCCACCATACTCTCTAATCTTTTGGTTTATGTATCTTATACTTAATAATTCATCTATATTATTAATATCAATTATATTTCCAGTAAATGACAAGCATATACATCTTTTCATAATACAAAGGCTTGCAAGCCCATAATCACTAGTAATTACTATATCCCCTCCAGATACTCTATTTACTATAGCCATATCTGCTGCTTGAGGATCGCTATCCACATATATTACTTCTCTGCCACAATTAGCATCTGAATAATGCTTAATAGACATTATAATTATAACTTCAACATCATATTTTGCAGATAAATCATAAGCTATATCTTTTGAAGGACATGCATCACCATCAATAAAAATTTTCATAAATATTACCTGTTCCTCGTAGTTTTTTTAAATAATCAATTTTTCTATGCGAAATTCTATATTCGACATAATAGCAAGAAATCCTTTTTTTTTAATAATATTAAAGATTATCTCCATGGCTCTGGTATAAATAATTTTGAAAATGTGTTTACTGCATATATATCTGTCATACCTGCTATATAATCGCAAACAACTCTTTCTTCTCCATCGCTTAAAAGCCTATGTCTAAATTCTTGCGGAAGATATTCAGTATTCATTATAAAAAATTTAAATAAAGCTTCTACAACATACTTTGCCTTTTCCTCCTCCTCTTTAGCCTTTGATCCTACATATATATTGTTAAACATAAATTCCCTAAGACTATCTGTTGCACCCTTTACATTTGTGCTCATCTTTATATAATCTTTCCCCATACTAGAATTTACTACATCAGTAATCATTGTATTTATCCTAGCAGAATGTGAATCCCCAAGCACATCAATACACCTCTCTGGTATATCTGTCTCCTCTATTAAAGAGGCCCTTATAGCGTCATCTATATCATGATTTATATATGCAATTCTATCTGCAAATTTTATAATACATCCCTCAAGAGTTTCTGCAGTATTTTTACCACAGTGGTTAACTATTCCGTCTCTAACCTCATATGTTAAATTCATTCCAACTCCATCTTCTAATCTTTCAACAATTCTTAAGCTCTGTTCATTATGCTTAAACCCCATGCTGCATATTTCATTAAGCACAGTTTCCCCTGTATGCCCAAATGGGGTGTGTCCTAAGTCATGTCCTAGCGCAATTGCTTCTGTAAGGTCCTCATTCAATCTAAGGGCTCTTGCTATTGTTCTTGCTATCTGAGCTACCTCTAAAGTATGCGTTAATCTTGTCCTATAATGATCTCCCTCTGGAGCTATGAATACTTGGGTTTTATGCTTTAGTCTTCTGAATGATTTAGAGTGTATTATCCTGTCTCTATCCCTTTGATACTCCGTCCTTATTTCACATTTTTTTGTAGGTATTTCCCTTCCCTTTGAATTAATACTAAGTGACGCATATGGAGACAAAATCTGTCTTTCCAAATTCTCACAATACTCTCTAACAATCATAAAAGCACCCCCCACTATCAATATATTACAATTTAGGAAAGCATTTGTTATTATGATTTCAATATATATAATATATATACTATAAAAATATTCATATCCCTTCTTTTATAAAAGAAATTTCATCTTTATACTCTATTAAGTCTATTCTAAGTATTTATTTAATTTAACAATATAATTAGTACAATTAATCATACACAAACATATATTATAATGATATATTTTTTAGGAGTATGAGGCACAATAATGGGTAAAAAAGAATATATGCCTGTAGAGGATATTAAAAAATATGTACTATCAAATTATCCCTATGAAATTTATGATGTAAAACAAATAAAATTTAAAGACACAGATAAGCAAAGAGCAGTATATAAATTTGAATCAAGCAATGGTTCAAAGTGCCTAAAAAAGGTTTATTTTAATGAAGAAAACCTGCTTTTTATATATTCTGTAATTGAATGGCTCTATAGACATGGCATAAATTTGCCAAGGCTATTGCCGACTAAAACCGGAGGCAAATATGTTGAGTACAAAGGCAATCTCTTTATTGTCACTGATTGGATTGAAGGCAGAAAATGTGATTATGATAATGATATGGACGTAGCCATGGCAGCTAAAAACCTTGGTAAAATGCATATATGCACATATAATTTTACCCCTATTGAAGGAAGCCTGATTAGAAGAGATGATTATAACTGGTATAAGACATTCAGCAGGAGATACTCACAGCTTATGAAGTTTTATAATAAAGCTTTAACACAAGATGATAAGTTTTCAAAGTTATTTATTGAAAGCTTTGATTATTATTTTGAAAGAGCAAAGAATGCTGTATACTACCTATCCCGCATAGATAACAAGGACTTAACTATTCCTGTTGATAAGTATAATACCATATGTCACCTTGACTATGTAAATAAGAATATAATAGTCACTGATTGTAACGATTTATATGTAATTGATTTTGACAAATGCAAGGTCGATATACCAATTCATGATCTAGGCACTTTTCTAAAAAGAATATTAAAGCGTAAAAAAACATGTTGGAGCTTTGATATACTTTTAATGGTATTAGAAAACTATGAGAAGGAAAGAATTCTTACTCTAAGCGAAAATATAGGTCTTTTAGCATATTTAGAATTTCCTCAAAAATATTGGAAGGTATCAAGGGATTATTATAGCAATAGAAAAAAGTATGATAAAGATATATTAATTAAAATGCTTAAGGATGTAAATAATCAGCAAAAAGAACATTCCATATTTTGTGACAATTTTAAATTATACATAGAGGAGAAATTCAATATTAGCCTTAGCTGATTAAAATAATTAATACTATTAAATACATCAAAAGTATACTATAAAAGAGCATCTCCCATAAGGAAGATGCTCTTTTATAGTATACAGTTTGTATATGAAAAACCATTCTACATTATTTAGTTTTAGGCTGTGCAAATGTTATTTCTTCTACTACTTGTGATTCTTGTAAGATATCATAAAATGTTTTTATTTCATCTCTTTCCTGTAATCTTTGATGCCCATATTTATCATGTCTTAGATTACTAAAAGTAAAAACAGCTCTTCTTTTAGCTCTTGAAAGCGCAACAAAAAATGCACACATATCTTCTTGGGATTGATTTCTAAAGCTCCAAAATGCACCATCTTCTAGACCTATAAAAACTACCGTATCATATTCAAGTCCTTTGCTTTTATGTATTGTCATAATAGGAATAGAGTCTACACCCTTGACATCTGCTACAGCATCTACCCAATTATTTGATTTTTCGTATCCTTCCCATAAATATTTGACCAAATCGTCTATTAACTTTTTGAAAAATTTCTTATTCTTATATTGAGGGAAAACTGCTTTTAATGCATTTACATTAAAATAATTAACAATTTTGAGCACAAAATTTTTTAGCATAGCAGCACTAGTAATATTATCTAGTTCAGATTTTAAGTCGACCAATAAGCTATTAAACTCAAATACAAGTGTCTCAGGCTTATCATCCCTTAAGCCATTATTATAGCCTTTTAATAAAGTAAAAAAGTCCATTGCTTGAGTCCATTCAAATGGTGAACCTTTTGTATCTGCAAGAACAATAATATTTAATACAGTCAATGTAATTTCCTCAGAAAGTATATCCTGATAATTTCCCTCATTTCTTGCTTTAATGTTATATTCGTCAAGCTTTTCTACAATATATTTACTGTATATATCAATATTCTGCTTAGCTATAATACATATATCATTAGGTTCTATTTTTTCCTCTTCAATCCATGTTTTTATATATTCACACACTATTTCGGCTTCTTGTATTTCATCTTCAAATATCCAGTTTTCACATACTCCATCTTTTGGTTTCCAATTTTTACTTGTCTCTATTTTTGTTTCACTACCGTTTATAGCTTTCGATAAGAATCTTTGAACTTCAACTAAGCGTGGTGCAGACCTATGGTTCATCACTAGTTCCTTTTCTTCTGCATCAAAGTCATTTTCAAATATATTAAATATATTATTTAGAGCTCCAGCCCAAGCCATTATACGTTGTTTATCATCGCCAACAGCTGTTAGAGTACAATCTGAGCCTAAGAAAGCTGTCTTTATGAGGTCATACTGTACTCCAGTAGTATCCTGAAATTCATCCAAAAAAATATATTTATATGTCATCCTTAAAGCCATTAAAATATAAGGGTTTGTCCTAAACATATACTCAGCTATACGAGAAATCATAGGGAAGGTTAATGCTGGTTGTAACCTTAGTTCTCCATTTAAAAGGGAATGCCAAACTCTCTTAATAAGCCATTCATAAATATTACTGCCGTTATTACTTATGGGAAGTTTATATTTAACAAGGTAGTCCTTTGTAAACTCTCTATCGCTTATTTCATGGATTCCATATGTATTTTCAAGATCTTGAGGTATTTTGTACTGGCTAAGTAAATACTTTATATCATCCTGTGTTGCTATATTGTATCCTATTGGTGGTCTATATTCTTCGGGTATGGCCATTCTAAAATGTTCTATTATTCCCTTTGCAAACGAATCATATGTTTTTGAAACAAATCTTCTCGATAGTTCTTTTCCACATCTTTTTTCCACACGTTTTGCTAAATTATCTGCTGAATCTGTTTTAAAGCTTATGGATAGTATCTTATACGGGCTTAGACATATATTAGTTTGTAACAAATAGCACGCCTTTTGGGCTAATAATTCAGTTTTGCCTGCCCCAGGGCCTGCAATTACAATACAATTTTTATTTGATTTAATTACATAGTCAGCTGCTGCTTCTAATTCCATTCCACCAGCAGGTATCCATTTGTCAGGTTGTACATATATCATCAAAGTATTACCCCCTTGAAATATCAGAAAATGGGTCATCTTGCAGTTTTCTTTTAACAGCAGCTAATAAGTTTTTCAATGGTGCAGGCATATTTCTCTGTAGCTTTTCTTTATCAATATTTGAGGTTGCGATAATATGTGTTGATGGCTTTCCACGGCCAAGAAAAAAGTAATTATACCAAATCATTAATTCTTTCTGCTCAGGAGTATAAGTTTCACCATTTCCACCATTCTCTTTTAAAGTTGCCTTAACAGCCTTATTTAGCTTCTCATTATACATATCTAATTCGGTAATTTTATTAGGAATATGTGGCCCCCCATTTTTAGGGATTGCCATCTTATATTCATCCAAAAACGATTCTAACATCATGAAGTCTATATCTAAAGGCGCAGAAAAGAATACATCATATTCCTCCAATCTTTTAATCCATGTATTAATTTCAACTTTGTTTATTTCTCTTTTATGCATTTTATTAAGACTATCATCACTTAAAACATTTCCATTCTCAAGTCTAAGAAGTTTATCTTTATTAGAACCATTTTTAATTAATTGAGTAATTGCATATTTTATTCTACCCCAAGCTCCACCATTTCTTTCAGTATCGAGGTCAAGCAGAGTAACATAAGGAATATCCAAAGAGTCTAGCAACTTCCAAAAGTGGTTTACATGCCTACCTCCAAGGGGGACAACCGAAATACCACTAGCATCTAAACCTGTATCCAACAATTGTATTACCTTTGGTATTACTATTTCTTCACTATCCCCCTCGCCCAATATAACTAAACGTGCAAAGTATATTTCCGGGTATGCCCATATAGCTTCCTTTATGTATTTATATGCCTCACCCTTTTGGGGTGGTAACTTTATTTCATTTAGTATAGAACAATATGTATCATTATTTATTCTTAAGTAACGGATTGCTTCTGGATCAACTCTCTTAACAATAGCAGGAGTATGAGAAGTTAATATTATTTGAGCATTGCCTATTTGGGCTATGCTAGATAAGTTATCAATTATTTTCCCCATTAAATGAGGAGAAACATGATTCTCGGGTTCTTCCACTTCCAATATTGTCAGCGCAACATTACTACCATTACAAAACACAGCACCTTCAGTATCATCATTTGCTTCTTTATCTATTCTAAGAAGAGAACCTACTAATGACAAATAGAATAATGACCTCAGTCCGTCTCCTAACGAGTCAATTTTATACCCTTTTGTAGTTACGCTTGGTAAAAATTCCACCTCTATTTTCTTTAGAATATCTTCTAGTTCATCACTACTAAATTTAATATTAGCTTCTGTATACCTTATGTCTCTATGATACTTTTTCCATTCTTCGCCGATTATTTTCTTAATAGATTCAACTCCAGGTTGGCTTTCTAATAGCTGATCTATCATCTTTGTCCTTTGGGATAATTCTATGTTAATATTTTCGGGCCATTTGATTTTATGCATAATACGCCATAAAATCGTACCTGTTGCGCTTTTTAACTGTGTTGAAGGGTCACGAACTGCAGGAACATAAATCACTTGTATACTTGAGCGTTCATAGTTTTTAACTTCTATTCTGTTCTCTTCCTTTTGTTCCTCCTCTGAACTGCTTCCCTCTGGTACCAGTATATACCACAATTTAGTTTCAATATTACCCTCCGGTGTATTGCCTTGACTCCAGCTTGATTCTAACTTGAATCTCACATAAGGTATCTTCCCAGTATCGTTTACTACCATTCTTTCAAAAAATACTGGAATGCCGCAGTTTTGGATAGTCTGATCCTCAACTTGTAATTCTTGAAACTCTACAATTACCTCTATTGAGAGTTTATTTTCGCTTATTTCATCTGGAGACTTACCTTTCGGTATGTGAAAATCTGCTCTTTCCAATTCCCTGTCCTTAGTACTAGAGCCAAAAACCTTTAGCAAAGCTTGCAATACAGCTGTCTTACCACTACTGTTTGTCCCTATAAATGCTGTTATATTAGCCAGATTAATTACTGTTTCTTCTTCCCCAAAGCATCTAAAGTTTTTTAACTTAACCTTACTTATTTTCATAGCAAACCCTCCCGCAACATTCTTTTTGTATTGGAGCTAAGGCCCCCCATACTTATTAAAAATATCTCATATTACGTTATATGCTATAATATTACAACAATTATAGCACAAAGTAGAAGTATATATTAAAACAACAAATACATAAAGAATATAGGAGAGATAACAACTTGAATTTCTTAACTGATTATATAACTAGTGTCTGATAATACTTTAAAATACTATTGTGAAACACTATTTCAATTCAATAAAATGAGCCTCTAAAATTCTTATTCATTTGTATATTTTTTTATTTGCCATTAACATAATGTTTTAAGCCAAAAAGAAAAATCTCATCCATTTGGATAAGATACCATCACTTATTTTTACCTTACATAAACCTTATAATTGATATTAGTCCATTTTTTCTCTATAAAATATTTATTATGCTGTTTCCCGTATGCTTTAGCCCTATCAGGATTTGTTGTTGAGGCAAATGCTACAGAGTCACACTAATATAGAGCATCCTCCTCATAGAGAAATGCTCTATATTAGAATGTAGGGCTGCATATGATAGCTTTTGAAAGTCAATCATAGTAAGTAGATGAAGATTCCTAATATAATACCATTGTTGTATAAATGCCGATTTCTCTTCAAATAGCCGTCTTATATGTCTTTATCCGTTATTTCTTCAACCATAAACTCATCATTCCCACACAGCCCTTTATTTTTACACATAATTTCCCACCTATCATAGTATTTTATAGGTCAAGCCTATTAAGAATATCTGGTATGTCTGACCTTCCTGGAGGTGGTGTCCTCTGTGTTACAAATGATGGATGGGTAATGGTCTCTTATATACAATCTTCTTGGGTTTATTTCCATATTCTATACCTGCTATTACATCATCACATCCACTTGCTTTATATTCATCCCAAAGTACCACTATTTCTTGAATAAGTCCGCATGTGTGCCTGTGCGGGTAAGCGTTAGTGTCAGGATGTCGTTTTCAACCAAATATATAAGTAGCCAATCAGGCTGTATGTGACACTCCCGAAAACCCGCAAAGTTGCCCTTCAATTCATGGTCATTATATTTCTGCGCTAACGGACTCCCATTTGCAATTTCACCAACTACATACTCAAATAATTGAGAATCACAACCCTTTCTAATCATCTGCCTATATTCCTTCTTAAAGCGAGATGTTCTGTTAATCTTCATCATCGCTATTTAAATCCTCCATAAGTTCCGCTACACTATTATAGCTTTTAGATGGAATTTTACCAACAGCAATATCACGAGCTTCCTGTATGGCGGCTATTGTTTCAGCATTGTACTGAGGGTTCTTGACTTCAAACGGCAACCCACCCGCAAGTATAACTTGATGAAGAAATATATTGATTGCTTCGGTAGTCGAAAGGCCTAATGTTTTAAGTGTCGATTCAACACCAGCTTTAACATCAGCCTCAACTCGAATGTGCAATGTTTCTGTTTTAGCCATATTCTCACCTCCTGTATTATTATATGTATTGTATCACGTTTTATATACATATTCAACACAGAATCTTAAAGCAATTGACAATAACTAGATAGGCTAAATTAAATAAAAGAGATACCCCCCTATCAAACTGCAGCCGAAAAATTAATTAGAAAGATAATAGGTCTCATACTAAATAAAAGTAGGGTATCGCCCCTTAAATTACTAAAAGACAATACCCATACTTTATTTTATGCTTATTCTTCTAAATCCTTGATATATAAAGCTTTGGAATCTACCCAAGCACTATTTATTTTTTTCTTGGATTATTTACTTCTGCTTGTGCTGCTGCTAATTTTGCTATTGGAACTCTGTATGGTGAACAAGATACATAGGTTAATCCTACATTGTGGCAGAACTCAATAGATGATGGGTCTCCACCATGTTCTCCGCAGATACCAAGTTTTATATTAGGTCTTGTTGATTTTCCAAGTTCAACTGCCATTTTAACAAGCTTTCCAACTCCAACTTGATCAAGCCTTGCAAATGGATCACTTTCATATATCTTCTTATCATAGTAGCTTTCAAGGAACTTACCTGCATCATCTCTTGAGAAACCAAATGTCATCTGTGTTAAGTCATTTGTTCCAAATGAGAAGAATTCAGCCTCTTTTGCAATTTCATCTGCTGTAAGAGCTGCTCTTGGAATCTCTATCATTGTACCAACCATATATTTCATATCGACTCCAGCTTCTTTTATTACTTGGTCAGCTACCCTAACAACAACATCTTTAACGTATTTTAATTCTTTAACTTCTCCTACAAGAGGGATCATTATCTCAGGTACTATATTATATCCCCTAGCCTTATTTACGCTTATTGCAGCCTCAATAACGGCTCTTGTTTGCATCTCTGCAATCTCAGGATATGTTACAGCTAAACGGCATCCTCTATGACCCATCATTGGGTTAAATTCGTGTAGCCCTTCAACTGTTGCTTTAAGCTCATCAAATGTTATTCCCATATCTTTTGCAAGAGCTGCAATATCTTTATCATCATGAGGTACAAACTCATGTAGTGGTGGATCTAAGAACCTTATTGTAACAGGTCTGCCTTCCATTGCCTCATATATTCCTGTAAAGTCTTCCCTTTGCATTGGCAGTATCTTTTCAAGAGCCTTTTGCCTTTGCTCTACAGTCTTTGCAACAATCATTTCTCTTACTGCCATAATTCTATCCTCTGCAAAGAACATATGCTCTGTTCTGCAAAGTCCAATTCCTTCTGCTCCAAATCCTACTGCAACTGCAGCATCACGAGGAGTATCAGCGTTAGTTCTAACCTTTAAGGATCTTATTTCATCTGCCCACCCCATAAATGTAGCAAAATCTCCAGTTATTTCGGGATCTACAGCTTTTATTGCATGACCATATACTGTTCCAGTGGATCCATCAAGAGATATATAATCTCCTTCTTTATATGTTTTACCATCAGCAACCATGGTCTTAGTCTTTTCATTAACTGTAACTTCTCCGCATCCTGCTACGCAGCATTTGCCCATACCTCTTGCAACTACTGCAGCATGAGATGTCATACCTCCTCTTACAGTAAGTATACCCTCTGCAGCAACCATTCCTTCAATATCTTCAGGTGATGTTTCAAGTCTTACAAGAACTACTTTTTCACCTGCACCATGATGCTCTTTTGCATCATTTGCAGTAAAGTAGATTTTGCCACATGCTGCACCAGGTGATGCTGGAAGTCCTTTTGCAATTGGTTTAGCAGCTTTTAACTCTGCTTGGTCAAAGGCAGGATGAAGTAATTGATCAAGTTGTTTTGGATCAACTTTTAACATTGCTTCTTCTTTTGTTATTAATCCCTCTGAAACTAAATCAATAGCAATCTTTAATGCTGCCTGAGCAGTTCTTTTTCCGTTTCTTGTTTGTAAGAAGTAAAGCTTACCTTGTTCAACAGTAAACTCCATATCCTGCATATCCTTGTAGTGGTTTTCAAGTATATTGGCTATTTCCATAAACTGATCATATGCTTCAGGAAGCTCTTCCTTCATCTTTGATATTGGATGAGGTGTTCTTATTCCAGCAACAACATCCTCTCCCTGTGCATTTACTAGATATTCTCCAAACATTACATTCTCGCCTGTTGCAGGGTTCCTTGTAAATGCAACACCAGTACCAGAATTATCTCCCATGTTTCCAAATACCATCTGCTGAACGTTAACTGCTGTACCCCAGTCTCCTGGAATATCATTAAGTCTTCTATAAACTATTGCTCTTGGATTATCCCAAGATCTAAATACTGCCTTTATAGATTCTATAAGCTGATCTTTTGGATTTTGAGGGAAGTCAACCCCTAGCTCTTTTTTATATAAAGCTTTAAACTTTTTAACAACTTCTTTTAAATCTTCAGCTGTTAAATCAGTATCAAACTTTGCTCCCTTTTCTCCTTTAACTGCATCAAATATTTCATCAAATTTAGACTTTTCAACTTCCATAACAACATCACTAAACATTTGTATGAAACGTCTATAGCTGTCATATGCAAATCTTTCGTTATTTGTTAACTTTGTTAATCCAACTACAGTGTCATCATTAAGTCCTAGGTTTAATATTGTATCCATCATACCTGGCATTGATGCTCTAGCTCCAGAACGAACAGATACAAGAAGTGGATTATTAACATCTCCAAATTTCTTACCTGTCATACCTTCAAGCTTTACAAGATGTTCATCAATTTGTTTTAATACATCTTCGCTTATGGTCTTATTGTCATCATAATATTTTATACATGCTTCTGTTGTTACAGTAAATCCTTGAGGAACAGGTAAACCTATAATTGTCATCTCTGCAAGATTTGCACCTTTACCTCCCAATAAATCTCTCATTTTTGCGTTACCTTCACTAAAGAGGTAAACATACTTTTTTGTTTCCATGTCTTCACATACCTCCTGGTTTGTTTTTTACCACTATTACTTTGGTCTATTGTTTTGTTTTTCAAACACTTATATTATACATATATACAAAGTCATAGTAAATAGCATATTAAAAGGTTATTTGCCTTTATTCTCAGTTTGTCTCAAATCATCCAAAAATTCTAAGCTTTTAAAATCCTTTTCTAGATAGTATTTGATATAGTTTTTCATTATAACCTTTAGTTCATCTTTTGCAGAATCAGAAACCTTTAAAGTTTTTATTTTTTCAATATTTGTTTTAAGCATAAACCTAATAATACTTAAAGTAGAAGGGCTAATGCTTATTCCATGATTCCCATTCCTTGCACATTCTTCACATATTACTCCGCCATTTTCTATGCTAAATATAGCAATTTTTCTATCCTTAGCCCTGCATATTGAACATGTAGAGACATTTGGCATATAGCCTGATATGCTCATAGACTTAAGCTCAAATGTGCGAAGGAGTATTTCTTTATCTATGGCTTCATCGGTCATAAGATAAAATGTTTTTAAAATCAATAAAAAAAGCTCTATATTGATTTCATTGTCTTGAGTCAATGCATCTACAAGTTCTGTAATGTAAGAGCAATATGTAAGTGTATATAAATCATCTAATATAAACTGAAAAGATTCCTTAATTTCAGCTTGGCTTATTGTATATAAGCTTCTACCTTTATATAATACATATTCACAATATGAAAAAGTCTGGGTTGATGACATTAATTTGCTTTTAGTTTTTCTTGAACCATGGGCTACAGCCTGTATTTTCCCAAGTTTATCTGTAAATATAGTTATTATCTTATCAGATTCACCTATATTTATTTGTTTTAATACTATTCCCTGAACCTTTATAAGTGCCATATTTATCATCCTCAACTAATTTTCCCATGGAAAACTTAAAAGTCAGTTAACCACTTATTTATATCCAAAGTTTCTTAATGCTGCTTTATCATCTCTCCAATTCTTTTTAACTTTTACCCATAATTCAAGATGTACATTTACACCAAGTAATCTACGAATGTCTTTTCTTGCAAGAGTTTTTATCTTTTTTAACATTTGACCGTTTTTACCTATGATTATTCCTTTGTGGGAGTCCTTTTCACAATATATTGTAGCATCAATATATACAGCACTCTCCTCACTATCTTCCTTCATCTGAGTAATCTCTACAGCTATACCGTGGGGTACTTCCTGCTCCAAAAAATATAAAGCCTTTTCCCTTATTATTTCTGCTACAATAAATCTTTCTGATTGATCAGTTAATACATCATCAGGAAAGTATTTAGGGCCTATTGGAAGCTTTTCATACAATACATCGGTTAGTTTATCTATATTTTCTCCTGTTAATGCAGATATAGGTATAACATCTTCAAACTCGTATTGTTCATTATAATTGGCTAATGTTTTTATTAACCTTTCTTTGGTAACACTAGCCTCGTCTATTTTGTTAACAATAAGTATAACAGGGGTTTTAATATTCTTAAACTGTTCAATAATAAACTTATCCCCGTTCCCCATATTCTCATCTGGGGTTGTCATAAATAATATCAAATCCACATCTTCTAAAGTCCCCTTAGCGGATTTTATCATATACTCTCCAAGTGGAGACTCTGGTTTATGAATTCCAGGTGTATCTATAAAAACAACTTGATAATTTTCGTTGGTTAGAACTGTTTTAATTGTATTTCTTGTTGTTTGGGGTTTATCTGATATTATAGATATCTTTTGCCCTATTAATTTATTCATAAGTGTGGATTTTCCCACATTAGGCCTTCCTACTATGGTAACAAACCCGGATTTAAAGTCTTTCTCCATATCTTCCCTCCATTAGTTCTTTATGTGTTTATATTAAGTATTATATATTACCTGTCTAAATCATCTGAAGTAAATGCTCCAGGCAGAAGCTCTCCTATGGAATATTCTTTATATTCACCATTTTTATTAGATATATATAATTTAATATCCCTTGAGAATTCTATTATAGCCTGACGACATATCCCGCAAGGAAATGTCATATCATCCGTATCAGCATTTATTGCTATTGCCTCAAACTCTCTCTCTCCTTCAGATACAGCCTTAAATATTGCAGTCCTTTCGGCACAGTTTGTTGCTCCATATGAAGCATTTTCTATATTGCATCCAGTATATACTTTGCCGTTTTTTGTAAGTAGCGCTGCTCCCACTCTAAAATTTGAATAGGGCACATAAGCATTTTCTTTAGCCTTAATCGCAAGCTCAACTAAGTCTTTTGAATTCATATATATTCCCCTTATCCAAAATTATTTTTTAACGATTTATTTTTAATATATTTAATATCTCCTCTTCTTTTTGTCTCATTAAAGCCCTGTCATTTTCTTCTATATGGTCGTATCCTAAAAGGTGAAGCATTCCATGTAAAGTTAAGAATGCAACCTCTCTTTCAAATGAATGGCCATACTCTTTTGATTGCTCATAAGCCTTTTCAAGAGATATAGCTATGTCACCTAAAAGTATATCACCAGTATCATAATCCACCTCTAGGCAGGCCTCATCATGAGGTATAGTGCCAGGCTTATCATATTCAATCATTGGAAATGATAGTACGTCTGTGGGGCTATCTATCTTCCTATATTCTTTATTTATACTTTGTATCTGGGTATTATCTACAAGTATTATACTAATCTCAAATTTGTTCTTAATTCCTTCATGTTCAATTGTTTTGGTAACAACCTTTTCAATTATACCATTTATTTCTTTAATATCTATAGTGTCTTGTCTATTGTCTATCATTAGCGTCAAGGCCGTCGCCTCCCTTATCATTTACCACATCAGGATATTCTATCCTATGGTGGTATATACCGTTTAAAACATTTAAGAAAGATTCAATTATTTTATTTATATCTTTAAGAGTTAAATCACAATCATCAAGCTGTCCGTCTTCTATTTTATCATTTACTATCTTTTTTACTGTTTCCTCTATTTTTACCTTAGTAGGAGACGGTATGGCCCTTACAGATGCCTCCACAGAGTCTGCAAGCATAATTACTGCAGCTTCTCTTGTTTGAGGCTTAGGCCCTTCGTATCTAAACTGCATCTCGGTTACTTCTCCATGGGATTCAGTATCATTTACAGCCTTTGCGTAAAAGTATTTTACCAATGTTGTGCCATGATGCTGATTAATCATATCTATAATAACCGTTGGTAATTTATATTTTTTCGCTAGTTCAACTCCATCCTTTACATGGTTCGTAATTATTAAGGTGCTTAAAGAAGGAGCAATTTTATTGTGTGGATTATCGTTTGTAATCTGATTTTCTTTAAAGAAATAAGGCCTTTTAAGCTTTCCTATATCATGGTATAAAGATCCTGCTCTAGCCAAAAGTGCGTTTCCACCTATTGAGTCAACTGCAGCCTCTGAAAGGTTCCCAACTATTATGCTATGGTGATATGTTCCCGGAGCCTCAAATAAAAGTCTCCTTAAAACTGGCTGATTAGGGTTAGATAACTCAAGCATTTTAATTGGTGTTACAATATCAAAAGTTGACTCGAAAAATGGCAAAAGCCCAATTGCAAATATTGATGATAATCCTCCATTTATTATTCCAAGAACACTTTGTTTTAATACTGTTACTATATCTGCACTATTTATAAGTCCAATTCCAAGTATGGCTAATGCATTTGCAAGCCCTACAACCAGACCGGCTGTTATTAAATCATTTCTCTGATGGGTATCAGACGAGGCTATAGCGCCTGCACTTCCACCTATTATTGCCACAACAAATATATCTATATTGTATCCCATCATTAAAGAAACAAATAAAGATAATGCTATATTAATAGTAAATGCAAGCTTTGGAGTTAAAAGCATAGTAAAAAGCATTGAAGCAAATGCAACAGGAACTAAGTAGCCAGAAATATTATAGGCGCTGAAAACCTTTGCAAAAATGACTTCAAGCAGTATTATTATACCTATTAATATTAACCTTGAGCTGCTCTTAATTGTATTAGGTGAAAACCTATACATATATGCTACAATAAGGCCTTCAAAAAGAGCTACCAATATACCAATGCCTATATATAGCAAAAAGTCTATTTTATTCTGCTCCTCAAGCAGTCCTAAACTTTTGAGTATTGACATCTGCTCCTCTGTTACTACTTCACTTTTGCCTACAATTTTCTGACCTTTTTTTACAATAACAGGTGGAACAGAGCTTTTGGCTTCTTTTACTTTCTCATCTGTTGCCTTGCTGTCAAACAGTAAATTTGGTTTTATCAAAGCAAATCCTATATTCGTTCCAAGCTCTCTTAGTTCTTTATTAAATTTTAAATTCCTCATGCTATAGGAAAAGTCATCCTTTTTTGATTTTAAATCTTCCTCATCATTACCTATTTCTTGGCTTAAAGTCTTTATCAGCTCGTCTTTTACGCTAGACTCAAGGTTCTTTAAATCATCTTGACTAGAATCTATGGCTGATCCATAATCATCATCCGCTAAATCAATACCTGCTTCTGATTTTAACTTATTTATTTTGTCCTGTCTTTCCATAGTTTCAATGGATTTTATTTCAAGTGCTTTTTCAAAAAAGGTGTTCACATCATTTAAGGCTGAAGCCTTAACAGATTCATCAATACTATATACTGGGCGGACACTTTTTACTGCTTGGTCAATTAATTTCTGAGTGGCATAATCATTGACCACTTCTTTTGGAGAGGGTATATCAGAAGTTGCAATATCTCCTACAGCAAGGTTGTACTTCTGAGGTGCAACGCTTGATGCAACAAATCCATACAGCACAAAAAATAATATTACAAGTATACTTATATGGTGAACCTTGCTACTGCTAAGTAAGCCTTTTATCCTACTTGAAAGATACTTTTGCACCTTTTTGTTTTCATTCTTAATATCCATATGTTAACCCTCCCGTTTGGGTTCCTCAACCTTTTCTTTAAAATATCTTTCATAAGCTCTTATTATTTCCATAACAAGCCTATGTCTTACAACATCCCTATCAGTTAAATAGATAAAATCTATTCCTTTTATACCTTTTAGTATATGTGTAACCTGCTTTAGTCCAGATTCCTTATCCCTTCCTAAGTCTATCTGGGTTATATCTCCAGTTACAACTACTCTTGATCCAAATCCAAAACGAGTTAACAACATCTTCATTTGTTCTGGAGTTGTATTTTGCGCCTCATCTAATATTATAAAGCAGTCATCAAGAGTTCGTCCTCTCATATATGCAAGGGGTGCAACCTCAATAACACCATTTTCCATATACTTTTGGAATGTTTCCATTCCCAATATATCACAAAGTGCATCATACAATGGTCTTAAATATGGATTAATCTTTTCTTGAAGATCTCCAGGCAAGAACCCTAGTTTTTCACCTGCTTCAACTGCTGGCCTTGTAAGTATAATCCTGCTAACCCTTTTGCTCCTTAAGAAAGCAACTGCCATTGCAATTGCAAGATATGTTTTCCCAGTTCCTGCAGGTCCTATAGCAAATACAAGATCATTTTTTTTAACTGATTCTACATACTTTCTTTGACCAGCTGTTTTGGTTTTTATAGGCTTTCCTTTGGCTGTAACACAAATTGTATCTCCTATTATTTGTTCAACGGACTTCTCTTCACCATTTTTTACGAGTTCAACTATGTAGTTTACTGTTTGTTCTGTTATTTCTTCTTTGGACTTTATTAAATCAAGCAGCCTTTTAATTGCCGCTTCGCCCTTATCAACATCTTCAGGCAGGCCTATAATCCTTATATTCTCATCTCTGTTTATTACATGGATATTAAATGCATTTTCAATAATTTTAATGTTATCATCAAACTTTCCAAATAACAAAATAGTATTATCTATATTATCTATTGTTATGCTTGTCTCTTTAATATTTACTGCCAAATACATAATCCTCCCTGCTAATTAATCTCTTGTGGGACCCCAATGTCTTCCATGGTCTCATATAAGGCTGATGCAATAACGCAATCTTCCTTTACAACATAATCTATTCTCTTGTTGATTATTCTTGCATCATAAGCCATATTGCTTAATATCTGTTTTTCAATTTCTTCGAGGGCTAGTGATTTTGCTTCCTCATTATCTAAAAGAGATTCAACTTCATTAATTTCAAAATAATCTTCTATAACTATTTCAATTGGAAGCTCAAACTTGTCAGTCTCAATTAATTTTAAGCTTCTCTTTATTTTATCATATATTTTATAATGTACATCAGTGTTTTTAATTAATAGTGTTTTATCATTCAAATTAATATATATTTTAGATTCCTTTTTTCCGGTTCTTACTCTTTTCATAGTTTTAATGGGTATAACTACTTTTTCTTCATACCATGTTTTTGCTTCAATATCTGCTAATGAATGAACATACCTTATCTCTGTTTCAGGCCTTTCTATAACGCCAGATACTAGAATTTGGCCTTTTCTAACAGGTTCTCCCTCTTTAACAACCTCATCACCTTTCATGGACACTATTTTATATATTATACCATCTCTTCTTGCAACAATGTTGCATGGAATATCTTCAGGTAATATTTTAGGAGGGTCCACTCTTTCCTTTACCTCAACCGTGGCTCTTGTACCTTTAAGTGTAATCTTTATCCAAGATATCTCTTTTACCTTGATTAACATATTATTCTCTATATCTATAACAGGTATATTTAACTTAAATGTACCTGGTTTTATACCAAATTCTGATAGGCTTTGTCTTATTTCTTTGGAGCTTACATTATTAGCTCCCTTTATATTAATGCTCCATATAAAAGATGATAGCACAAAAATTAATAAAATAAAAATTACAAATCCAATTACTAGCATGCTCCTTCTCTTTAGTTTTGAAAACAAAAATGGGAGACCTTTTTTTGATATTACATAAGCTCTTGAATTAGTTTTCCTTAGCATTTCCTTTAAAGCCCTATATCCTGCTAAATCCACATTTAATTCAATTGCCGTCATGCTAAGTCTCTTCATATCCCAAAAGTTTATGCCATTAGCTATTGATATATTTATGAATTTTTCTAAATTAAGCCCTTCTATCCTTAAAATTAGGTATCCTTTTAAATATTTAATTAGTTCCTGTATACCCATACTCACACCCCAACCTAATCTAAAATTTCCACCTTATAAATTATACCTACTATTACTACTTCTTCTAAGGTTATATACTTTATACTCATTTTATTTCCTTCTATTTTAAAAACTCCTATGCTTGTATTTATCCTTATTGTTTTATCACTGTATTCTATAATTCCATTATGATTCTCTATATTAACCTGTATATTGCCTATAATTGTTGCTTTAGGAAAATCCATAACCACATCTTTAGGCATTTCCAATGTTTCGGCAATCCTTTGCTTTATATGTTCATTATCTTTAGGCAAATATATTCACCTCGTTTAAATACTCTATAATATCTTTATGCATTTAAGTTCCATAAATGCAAAAAAATATAGACCAAACATTGGTCTATATTTTTTATATAAGTTAATTTTTCTATTCTTATATGTCTTTAAATTAATAATGGAGGATACAAGTTTTATATCCTCCATTTAATGCTTCGTATAATATTACATCAATTGCTGTTTAACCATTTGGCTAACAGTTTTACCATCTGCCTTGCCTCTCACTTTAGGCTGAACATATGCCATAACTTTTCCCATATCTTTTATACTATTTGCACCCACTTCAATAACTGCTGCTTTAACTATTTCCATTATTTCTTCTTCTGTTAACTGCTGAGGAAGGTAATCAAGTAAAATCTCAATTTCCTTATTGGTTTGTTCAACAAGATCAGGTCTATTACCTTTTTTAAATTCTACAATTGATTCTCTTCTTTGTTTTACTTCTTTTGATATTACAGCTATAACCTGATCATCATCAAGAGCCTTTCCATCATTCTTTTCAGAATATAATATGGCTGCTCTTGCCATAGATAAAACTCCAGATTTAAAGCTGTCCTTACTTTTCATGGCAAGTTTCCAGTCTTCCTGTAGCCTTTCTTTGAGGGACATAACTAACCCTCCTTTTTTTAAAACTTATACTATGATATTTATTATAATCATATTTTTAGTTATTATTATTATTTGTTATTTATACTTTCTCTTTCTTGCTGCTTCTGCCTTCTTCTTTTTCTTTACACTAGGTTTTTCATAATGCTCTCTTTTTCTTACTTCAGCCATAACACCTGACCTAGCGCATTTTCTTTTAAATCTCCTCAAAGCATTTTCTAAGGATTCGTTTTCTCCAACCCTGATCTCTGACATTTATTTCTCCCTCCCTCCGCTACTAGCAATCGTGCTTAATATAGAACTTATATTATGCTGCAGTTTAGCGGGCTATGAATAGCATATTCTTAATTATACCTTATATAACCAAGCTAAGTCAATAACTTCACCGAAGTAAATAAATTCATTAATTAACCTGGTGGCCACTGCATGGATCTTCCTCCAAGTAAGTGAAAATGCATATGTTCTACGGTCTGTCCTCCATCCTCTCCACAATTAGCAACAATTCTAAATCCTTTTTTATCTATATTATTTTCAGCTGCTAATTTTTTAGCCACGCCATAAATTTTTGATACTACATCAATATTTTCATCGTTTAAACTCATTATTGATGCTATATGCTTTTTAGGTATTATAAGTATATGGATGGGAGCTGCAGGATTAATATCTTTAAATGCTATTACGTCATCATCTTCATAAACTATATCACTATTTATTTTTTTATTAGCTATTTTGCAAAAAACACAGTCTTCCACGTTTTTCACCTCCTGCAATATAATCTATATAAGTATTTCAACAAAATCAAAATAAATCCTTCTATAATAAATATAAAAATTATATTCTTCCTATTGCAAATTCTCCTGAGTTTTCCACAAGGGTTGTATTGCATATGTTTCCAATCATATCTTTAGATCCCTTTGTCTTAACATATATATAATTATCAGTATATCCTTCAATAAACCCTTCCATATCATTACATTCTTGTTCATAAAGCACTTCTAATTTTTCTCCTATAAATCTATCTATAAACTTTTTTTCATTAACAAGGTTAAGCTTAATTAATAGATTGCTTCTTCTCTCTTTTTCTGTGTAATCCACCTGATCCTTAAACTTTGCTGCAGGTGTTCCCTCTCTTTTAGAATACTTAAATATGTGGGTTTTAGATAATTCCATTTTCTTTAAAAAGTTATAAGTAGAATTAAATTCTTCTTCTGTTTCCCCCGGAAATCCAATAATTACATCCGTAGTAATAGAAACCCCAGGTAAATAATCTCTAAGTTCATTTACTATACCTTCATACTCTGATGCAGTATATCTTCTATTCATTCTCTTTAATGTTTCATCATTTCCACTTTGTAGTGACAAATGAAAATGCCTGCATAGCTTTTCAACCTTTGATAATCTTTTAATTGTATCATCAGTAAAAAATGTAGGTTCCACTGAGCCTATTCTTATTCTTTCAATTCCAGCCATAGAATTAATCTTCTCAATTATATCAACTAGGGTTATACCTCCATTATCTTTTAGGTCTTTGCCATAAGATGCAACATGTATTCCTGAAAGTATTATTTCTTTAAAGCCTGTTTCTGAAAGCTTTTTTACTTCTTCTATTACTTTTTCAGGTTCCCTGCTTCTTATAGTTCCTCTAGCATATGGTATAAGGCAATATGAACAAAATCTGTTGCAGCCATCCTGTACTTTTAAAAATGCCCTAGTTTTATCTCTATAATCATCTATTTCAAGTTCTTCAAATTTTCTTATATTCATTATATTATCTACATGGCATATAGGCTTTTGGTTTTGATTTTTCTCTTTGTTATTTAAATAATCTTCAACAAACTTTACAATTCTTTTTCTATCATTTGTTCCTAATATAATATTAACTCCTGATATTTTAGCTACGCTATCAGGTGATACCTGCGAATAGCAGCCAACTACAGCAATTACAGCATCTTCATTTTTTCTTCTTGCTTTTCTAATCATCTGTCTTGATTTTTTATCTCCAAAGCTTGTAACTGTACAGGTATTTATAACATATACATCTGATTCTTCATCAAAGTCAACTATGCTATATCCTGCTTTTTTAAACAATTCGCCCATTGCCTCTGTCTCATATTGATTTACCCTGCAACCTAAAGTGGTAAGAGCTGCTCTTTTCATAATATCCCTCCCATATCGCCTATAGCATACATAAGCTGTGACAAGCATACAAAGCCAGCTGTTTCAGTACGAAGAATTCTAGGCCCTAATGTTATGGGAATTACGCCTTTAGTTTTTGCATAATTTATCTCCTCTTCAGTAAATCCACCTTCAGGCCCTATAAATATTGCTATATTCTTAAAATTTTTATTATCGTTTAATATGTTTTTTAATCCCATGGATTTTTCATTCTCATAGGGAATTATAGCTATGTCATATTTACAAATACCATCTATTACATCTTTAAAACTTATTGCATCTAAAACATCTGGTATTTTCCCACGGCCGCTTTGTTTTGCTGCCTCCTCTGCTATCCTCCTATATCTTGTGTATTTGTTTGAAGAATCTTTATCAAAGGCTTTTACAATAACTCTTTCAGTGTTTACAAGGGTAATGGAGTTTATACCCATCTCCACTGTTTTCTGTATTATAATATCCATCTTCGTGCTTTTTGGTATTCCCTGATAAAGGTCTACTTTTATTGGAGGTTCAGATTCATTTTTCATTTTACTTTTTATTTTACACGAAACATTTTTTTTCCCAATGGAGTCTATTACGCATAAATATTCTGTACCTTCTCCATCACATACAATAATTTCTTCCCCAATTTTAATTCTTAAAACCTTTGATATATGACTTGCATCATCTCCAACTATTTTTATAGCATCAGAGCTGATCAAGTCTTTATCAGCAAAAAAACTGTGCATATTACTACTCCTTTACAACTGCCGCTATTGCAGCCCATTCTCCCATTTCCATATTCTTTACTATGTCAAAACCATTTTTGCTTAAAACATCTTCTACATCTTGAAGCCTATCTTTTATTATTCCTGAGGCTATAAAGACTCCATCTTTTTTTAAGAGCTTTGGTACATCTTTACATAAGTTGATTATAGCATCAGCAATTATATTGGCAACAATAACATCTGCTTTACCTTCTATTACATCAGTTAAATTTCCTTTACGTATGTCTATATTATTTAAGCCGCTTATGGATACATTTTCCCTTGCTGCTTTAACGGCAACATCGTCTATATCAACACCTATAACATTTTCTGCTCCAAGCTTTGATGCAGCTATAGAAAGTATTCCTGACCCGCATCCTATATCAAATACATTTGAGTTCTTTTTAACATATTCCGAAAGAAGAAGTATACACATTTTTGTTGTTTCATGATCTCCTGTGCCAAATGCCATTCCAGGGTCGAGCTCAATTACTATGTCGTCTTCTTTTTCTAAATAGTCTTCCCATGTAGGTTTTATAACTATATGATCTCCTATTCTAAATGGCTTATAGTATTGCTTCCATGTATTTGCCCAATCCTGTTCTTTTACTTCTTTTGTTGTTACCTCTCCCTTTCCTTTTTTAAGTCCAAACTCTTCTAATCTATCCACAGAGCTTTTTATATTTGAAATAATATATTCAAGATTATTTGTATATATAAAATAGCCTTTAACCTTTGCCTCTCCTGTATCTTCAGGCAGTAATCTTTCCTCAACATAATCCCACTCTTTAGGGTTAGTATTGCTCTCTATTATATCCTTTGGATCCTCAATTGCAACTCCTGCAACCCCTAAGTCATACAGTTTTGCCGAAACCGCCTCTACAGCCTCATGACTTGTAGTAATTGTAACCTCAATCCATTTATCGTTATCAGACATTTTGTTTGCCTCCGTTTATAATTATTCATATTAGAAAGTTACTTCATATAGTATTTTAAACCTATTTAAAACATTTTACTCTTTATACTACACTATAATACATAAATTTGCACTTAAAAAAAATACAGGTAAAATCCTGTATTTTTTAAATTACATACTAAAAGCATCCTTTACCTTATCAAAGAAGGTTTTTTTCTGTTCATTTACTTCTTCTCCACATCCTTCAGCATACTCTTTTAGTAGTTCTTTTTGCTTTTCATTTAGTTTCTTAGGTACTTCGACTATTATCTTTATAAGTTCGTCTCCTCTTCCGTATCCCCTAATCCTAGGTATGCCCTTACCCTTTACTCTAAATATTGAGCCACTTTGAGTTCCCTCAGGTATAGTATATTTTATAATACCTTCAAGGGTTGGTACATCAATTTCTGCTCCAAGAGCTGCTTGAGGGAATGAAATAGGTATTTCGCATATCACCTCAACCCCATCTCTTTTGAATATCTTATGAGGCAGTACCCTTATATTTACATATAGATCCCCGTTTTCTCCACCTCTAAGTCCAGATTCTCCTTGTCCCCTAAGAGGTATTGTGTTTCCGGTATCTACTCCAGCAGGAACATTTATAGTTATTTTCCTTCTCTTTTTTATTCTTCCGCTTCCATGACATTCAGGACAGGCATCTTTAATTATAGTACCCTTTCCGCCACATTTATCACAAGTAACTTCAGATACAAAGCTTCCAAATGCAGTGTTTCTTTGAACTCTAACCCTGCCTGTTCCGCCACATTTATCACAAGTTATTGGGCCTGTTCCAGCTTTTGCTCCACTTCCATTACATTTGCCGCAGTTTTCATATCTATTTATATCAATATTCTTGGTTACTCCAAAAGCAGCTTCTTCAAATGTTAAATTTAAATTAAACTCAAGATCATTTCCCTTTTGAGGTCCATTTCTCCTAGTAGCCCCTGAAAAACCGCCAAAACCACCGCCAAATATAGTGTCAAATATATCTCCAAAGCCACCCATATCTTGAAAGTCACCAAAACCGCCGTTAAAGCCGCCTTGGCCATTAAAATCTGCAGTACCAAATCTATCATATTTTGCTCTTTTATCTGGATCTGACAGCACCTGATATGCTTCATTTACTTCCTTAAATTTTTCTTCGGCTTCTTTGTCTCCCTGATTTTTATCTGGATGATATTGGATAGCTAATTTTCTAAATGCCTTTTTAATCTCTTCTTCACTTGCATCTTTATTTATGCCAAGTATTTCGTAGTAGTCTTTTGCCACCATCTCACCGCCTTTCTCTATGAGATACCATTAAATATAACGCATCCTATAATATTTGCATAATCATAAAATGCGTTATATTTATATTATCATAAATATCTAATAAATAATATATTGTTATTATTTATCTTTTTCATCTACCTTATAATCTGCATGTATTTCTCCATCATCTTGAGCGTTTCCTTGATCTGCATTTCCCTGACCTGCATTTGGATCAGCTCCCTGTCCGCCTGCTTTTGCCTGCTCTTCATAAAGCTTTGATGATATCTCATAGAAACTTTGTGTAAGCTCCTCTGTAGCAGATTTAATCTTTTCTGTATCAGTACCATCAAGTGCTTCTTTAAGTTTCTTAACCTTTTCATCTATAGTATCTTTTTCAGGACCTGACACCTTATCTCCTAATTCTTTTAATGTCTTTTCTGTCTGATAAAGTATTGAATCTCCATTATTTCTTATCTCTATGTCTTCCTTTTTCTTTTTGTCTTCCTCAGCAAATTGTTCAGCTTCTTTTACAGCTTTATCTATTTCATCATCTTTTAGATTTGTTGAAGCCGTGATTACAATCTTCTGTTCATTTCCTGTTCCAAGATCCTTTGCAGAAACATTTACTATTCCATTTGCATCTATATCAAAAGTAACTTCAATCTGTGGAACTCCTCTTTGTGCTGGTGGTATATTGGATAGATTGAACCTTCCTAGTGTCTTGTTTCCACTAGCCATCTCTCTCTCACCCTGTAGTACGTGTATTTCTACACTTGTTTGCCCATCTGCAGCTGTTGAAAATACCTGGCTCTTCTTTGTAGGTATTGTAGTATTTCTCTCAATTAATTTTGTCATTACTCCTCCAAGGGTTTCAATTCCAAGGGATAGTGGAGTTACATCAAGAAGCAAAATATCTTTAACTTCTCCAGTTAAAACACCTGCTTGTATAGCAGCACCTACTGCAACACATTCATCAGGGTTAACACCTTTGCTTGGTTCCTTTCCAGTAAACTTTTTAACAGCATCTTGTACTGCAGGAATCCTTGTTGATCCTCCAACAAGAACAATCTTATCCAACTGATCTATTGAAAGTCCTGAGTCTTTAAGAGCTTTTCTAGCAGGTTCAATTGATGCTTCAACAAGATCTTCAGTTAGTTCATTAAACTTTGCTCTTGTAAGATTTATATCAAGATGTTTAGGGCCATTAGCATCAGCTGTAATAAATGGAAGATTTATGTTTGTAGTCATAACACTTGATAATTCAATTTTAGCCTTTTCTGCTGCATCCTTTAATCTCTGGAGTGTCATTTTGTCATTTCTAAGGTCAATTCCATTTTCCTTTTTAAATGTATCTGCAAGATAATCGATTATCCTTTGGTCAAAGTCATCTCCACCAAGACGTGTATTACCATTTGTAGCCTTAACCTCAAATACTCCATCTCCAAGTTCAAGTATGGATACATCAAAGGTTCCTCCACCAAGGTCATAAACCATTATTTTTTGATTGTTTTCAGTTTTATCAAGTCCATATGCAAGTGATGCTGCAGTAGGCTCGTTTATTATCCTTAAAACTTCAAGGCCTGCAATCTTTCCTGCATCCTTTGTTGCTTGTCTTTGGCTATCATTAAAATATGCAGGAACAGTAATTACTGCCTGATTTATAGTTTCGCCAAGATAACTTTCTGCATCTGCCTTTAATTTTTGCAGGATCATTGCAGATATCTCTTGAGGAGAATACGATTTTTTATCTATGTCCACTTTGTAATTTGTTCCCATTTGTCTTTTTATAGAGCTTATAGTTCCATCAGGATTAGTTATTGCTTGACGTTTTGCAACCTGACCTACCATTCTTTCACCAGATTTTGAAAACGCAACAACAGATGGTGTTGTCCTTGCTCCCTCAGCATTTGCAATTACTACTGGTTCTCCACCTTCCATAACAGCTACACATGAATTTGTTGTACCTAGGTCAATTCCAATTATTTTTCCCATATATTATTCCTCCCTTAAAATCCAAAATATTTATATATAATTAAATTGGTTTGCTATTTAATATAAGGTATTTAGTTAGCTACCTTAACTACGCTATGTCTTACTATTTTATCGTCTATTTTATATCCTTTTTGGAAAACCTCCATGACTGTATTTTCGCCTATTGAGTCATCTTCTACATGCATAACTGCATCATGAAGGTTAGGATCAAACTTTTCCCCTTCTGCCTTTATTTCCTCTACCCCTTCTTTTTTTAGTATCTCTTTAAATTGTTTTATAATAAGCTCTATTCCTTCTGCTAGAGTATCAAAATCTTTTGACTCATATGTTGAAGACAATGCTCTTTCTAGATTATCTAGTATTGGTATCACCCTAGATACTATGTCTGCTGTTATGTCAACATAAAGCTGGCTTTTCTCTTTACTAGTCCTTTTTTTATAATTATCAAATTCTGCCTTAAGCCTCTGGGCTGTATCAATGTACTTTTTTAACTCATTTTCTTTTAGTTCAAGTTCCTTTTTTAGATTCTCTACCTCATTTGTTTTAGGCTCATTATTTGTTTTAGGCTCATTTACCTCTTCATTTTTATCTGTGCCTAAATCTTTATCCTGCAGTATATTTTCATCTACAGAATTGTTTTCATTTACGTCCATTTTATCACTCCTAATTCATCTTTGTTATAAAATAAGTCTACCAAAGTACATATAATTATTCATCCATATAATACTCTGTTAATAAATCACTCAAGCAATCTGTAATATTATTTAATACTGCAAGCACTTTTGAATAGTACATCCTTGTAGGCCCTATTATACCTATAGAACCAACAATATCATCCCCTATTTTATAAGTAGTAGTAATTAAGCTGCAGTCATTTATAGCATCAATCTCATTTTCATGGCCTATAGATATTTTTACACTGTCATTATCATTAAACATCATTTTTTTAAAAAAGTCTTTGCTCTCAAGTACAGCCAAAAATGATTTTGCTTTATCAATAGCATTATACTCAGGATAATTAAAAATGTTAGAGCTTCCTTCAAGATATACCTCATCTACATCAATACACTTAAGGCTTTCATAGAGTACGGGAACTATTTCATTTAATATCTCGCTATATCCTGTCATTCCCTTTAGCATATCAGATATAATCTTTAAATTTATATCCTCTATTGTAAGTCCTTTTAGCTTATCATTCATTATATTATTTATGGTGGTAAGCCTGCCAGTAGTAATTGGCTTTGTGAGTTTAATCATTACACTTTTAACTACTCCAATGTTTGTAACCACCACAGCTAAAATATTCATGCTATCCATTGCAACTAGTTGTATATGCTTAATAGTAGTTTTACTCATTTGAGGCGGTACCACTAAAGCCGTATAATTTGTTAGAGCAGATAATATTTTTGTTGTATCTTTCACTATTCTATCTATTTCTCCAAGGGTGACTTTATAAACATTATTTTTTATAAGGTTTACTTCATCTTGGGAAAGTTCAAAATCGCTCATTAGATAATCAACATATATTCTATATCCCTTGTCAGAGGGAATCCTACCTGCAGAAGTGTGGGGCTGCTCAAGGTAACCCATATCCTCAAGATCTGCCATTTCATTTCTTATGGTAGCAGGGCTTATTCCTATTCCTGGTTTTTTAGCAATAGTCCTTGAACCTATAGGTTCTGCTGTTTTTATATAATCATTTATTAAGATCTTAAGAATATGTTTTTTCCTATCGTCTAGTTCCATGTAGAACACCCCCTTTTGTTAGCACTCTATCATATCGAGTGCTAATTATTACGTTTATAAAATATCACTATGGGTATACTTTGTCAATACCTTTTTAAAATTTTAAAAGTAAAATTGAATATAAAATACTGGTTCAAATAAACTCAACAAATATTCTATTTGATATATCAATGCCCTTATCACTTAATTTTAGCATTAATCTTTCCCCTTCTTTTTCTCTATTATTATAGATTACTGCTAAATCTTTTTTTATCAACTCTTCAATTTGTTTTCCATAAACAGACATTATATCTATTTCAAATCTGTTTTTAAAATCTAATAGTTCCACCCCTTCCATCATCCTCAGCCCCATAAACATAAACTCAGCCATTTTTTCTTTTGTAGATAGTTTTTCCTCAAAACAGGTTGGAAGGGAACCTTTTTCTATCTTTTCTATATATTTTTTAATGGAAAGCTCATTACTAAATCTTAAACCATCAATGTATGAATGGGCCCCTGCTCCAAGGCCAATGTACTCTTTAGTTTTCCAGTAAATTATATTATGGGAAGATTCAAATCCTGTCTTTGCATAATTTGAAATCTCATATCTTGTATAACCTTTATCTTTTAAAATATTTATAGCGGTTTTGTACATTTTATAATCTGTATCTTCATCAATCATTTGAAGCTTGCCAGATTTATACTGCCTTCCAAAGACAGTATTCTCTTCTATTATAAGCCCATAACAAGATATATGCTCAGGATTTAAGCCGCATATAAACTTAAGTCCATTAGCAAAGTCATCTATTGCCTGTCCTTGAATGGAAGACATTAAGTCCACATTTATATTTTTAAATCCTAATTCCCTTGCTGTTTTATAGTTTTCCATAAAATCTTCAAAACTATGAATTCTCCCTAGGTACTTTAACATATTATTATCTAATGACTGAAGTCCTATACTTAATCTATTTACTCCATATTCTTTAAGAAGCAATAATTTTTCATAGGATAGCGTACCAGGATTAGCTTCACATGTGCATTCTATATTATCTTTATAGAAATCTTTTAAAAAAATAAGCAGCTTTTTTAAATCTTCATAATTTAAATAGGTGGGAGTCCCCCCACCTATATATATAGATTTAATATTATACTGATCACCTAACTTTGAAAATCTTTGCTTCATCTCTTTTATAAGGGCATCAACGTAAGGCCCTTCCATATATTCCATATTACTATAAGAGTTAAAATCGCAATAATTACATTTTGCCATGCAAAATGGAATGTGAATATAAATTCCTATATCCCTCATGTTATCACCACAAATCCCTAATCAATCTTTAATACAGACATAAACGCTTCTTGGGGAACCTCAACAGATCCTATCTTTCTCATTCTCTTTTTACCTTCTTTTTGTTTTTCAAGAAGCTTTCTCTTTCTTGATATATCTCCTCCATAACATTTAGCAAGCACATCTTTTCTATATGCTCTTACGGTCTCTCTTGCTATTATCTTAGAACCTATTGCAGCCTGAATTGGTATTTCAAACATCTGCCTTGGAATTACATCTTTTAATTTCTCCGCAATTCCCCTTCCTCTTTGATATGCCCTTTCAGCAGGCACTATCATGGAAAGCGCATCAACAATCTCACCATTTAATAATATATCAAGCTTTACAAGTTCTGATTCTTTATACCCACTTAATTCATAGTCTAAAGAAGCGTACCCCTTTGTTCTTGATTTTAATACATCAAAAAAGTCATATATTATTTCGTTTAAAGGCATTTCATAGTGAAGTACAACTCTTGTTTCCTCCAAATACTGCATGTCTTTAAATATGCCTCTTCTTCCTTGGCAAAGTTCCATAATAGCTCCTGTAAATTCTGAAGGAGATATTATTGTAGCATCAACAATAGGCTCTTCCATATATTCAATATTTGAAGGATCAGGCATATTTGTAGGGTTGGTTAATTCAATCAAGCCCCCATCTGTAGTAATCATTTTATATATTACACTTGGTGCCGTAGTGATTATATCAAGATTATATTCTCTCTCTATTCTCTCTTGAATTATCTCCATATGCAAAAGTCCTAAAAAGCCGCACCTAAAGCCAAATCCAAGTGCTGCTGATGTTTCAGGTTCAAACAGCAAAGCTGCATCATTTAATTGAAGCTTTTCAAGGGCTTCCTTAAGCTCTCCATATTTAGCACCATCTGCAGGATATATTCCGCTAAATACCATTGGAACTGCTGGTCTGTATCCAGGCAGGGGCGTATCTGCAGCATTATCTGCATCTGTAATTGTATCTCCAACCCTTGTATCTCTAACATCTTTCATACTAGCGGCAACATACCCAACCTCTCCTGCATAAAGTGCATCAACTGGGGTCATATCAGGAGCAAAAATACCTGTTTCAACTACTTCAAACTCTTTGCCAGTTGCCATCATTTTTATATTCATGCCTGGTTTAACAACTCCATCTTTTACTCTAACGTATGCTATAGCGCCTTTATAAGAATCATAATAACTATCAAATATAAGAGCTTTAAGTGGAGATGATTCATCCCCCTTTGGATATGGTATCTTTTCAACAATTGCCTTTAAAACATCCTCTATCCCAATTCCTACCTTTGCAGATATAAGGGGTGCATCCTCAGCATCAAGACCTAATATATCTTCTATTTCTTTTTTTGTCTCATCAGGATCTGCACTTGGAAGATCGATTTTGTTTATAACAGGAACTATTTCAAGGTCATGATCTAAAGCAAGATAGCAGTTTGCGAGGGTTTGCGCCTGTATCCCCTGAGTAGCGTCTACTATAAGTATTGAACCTTCACAAGCAGTAAGGCTTCTTGAAACTTCATAATTAAAATCCACATGTCCTGGAGTATCAATTAGATTGAGTATATATTCTATTCCATCTTCTGCTTTATATATAAGCCTTGCAGCCCTTGATTTTATTGTAATGCCTCTCTCCCTTTCAAGATCCATATTATCTAATACCTGATCATCCATTTCTCTCTCAGTTAATGTACCAGTTTTTTCAATCAATCTATCAGCTAAAGTTGATTTACCATGATCAATATGGGCTATTATAGAAAAATTTCTTATCCTTTTCTGTCTTTCATTAGACATTTTTATCCTCCTCAAGTTGAACCATCATCAAATCTATAAAAATTTTATATCTTTATATTATGGTTTACAATGTTTCATATGTTATAAATTATATAAATTTAAATATTTTGTGTCAACATATACAAATTATATATTAAAAAACAAAGATACATCCCAATTTAGATGCATCTTCATTTATCCATACCTTTATTTTAGCATTTTACCTAAAGCTTTTGCAACTATATTTGCAGATACTAGTACCTCATCTAATGTATTACAGTCTGCGCCCACCTCTATAAGTATAGCCTTATTTGATATCTCCTGATTGTATAGTGATTTATCTCTAGCAAGTGTTTCTCTTGTTATGCCTGGAGCAATCTGTTCCATCTCCTGTTTTACTTTAGATGAAAGATTATAATTATCCTTCCAATGGGGATTTGCCTTTCCTACAACAAACATAATCTTTGCAGCTTTTTTACCTGCAACATCCACAACCATCTTTTTTCTCATTGCATTTAAATCTACACCTTCTGGAAATGCATCTCTATGAAGATCAATTATAATCTCTGCGCTGGGATACTTTTTAATAAGCTTTTCAATTGTAGGTTTTGACATTCTATAGCTATTATTATAGCTAGGATAATCATGAACAGTCATATCATGAAGTACTGCTATTCCAAAGTTTTTTTCTATATTATTTTTAATTTCCTCCCCTACCCTACATATATTGTAGTTTTTATCTAATGATTTATGATATCCTGCTTCACTATATTTTTGAGTTTCTGTGGGGGTAAATGCCTCAGTTGTATGGGTATGATATATTATTATAGATGGTTTGCTGGGATTTACATTAGCATTTAGGGCAGGTTTTTCATCACCAAATATATCATCCCCCCTGCTTTGTATGGTTTTATTATCTGCTTCTTTATTATCCTCTATAACCTTTCCAGATTCCCCATTAACATTAGCACTTAAACGGGTTTTATCAACTAATCCGAGTAGGGGTATCTCAGATGTTAAAAATGTTCCAGGACTTTTGGGGTCTATTTTAATTATACTTTTTGAAATATTTATTACAAAATTTTTGTATGTTTCAAAGCTCTTTTTTTCGTTCATAACTACTTCAATTGTTGGAATAGTACGGCTTATAATAAATTCATATATCTCATTGTTTTTTGTATAATTTATACTATCTTCACTATCATAAGAAAAAGCTTGTATACTTTTGTCCATAGTTAAGCCTTTTGTAACTAAAACCCCAATTACAATTAAAGAAACAATAGCCAATATAAAAGTAATGAATTTTGCAATATAAGTAGCTTTGATAACCTTTATTTGTATCATAGTTGTCACCCCACTCTTTGACCTCTCTAAAAATATATTCATCAAAAAGACCTTATATGATTTTTAATTATGAGTATAGGTCAAACGGTATATTGCAATTCTCCATATAATCTACTGTATATTAGCTACTGATGGATGGAGTGCCCAGTCTATTCCATGGGCAATAATCTCTGATATACTATCTATTATTGAATCGACCTCCTTAGGAGTTACCATAAGGTCTTCTATATATGGGGATAAAACTTCACTTATAAGCTGCATCTTTTCTTGTCTATCTATATTTTTGAGCATATTATAAAATTCCTTGCCTACTTTAGCTTCATTTATCATTTTATCTATTACAAGATCTATTGTATCATTTGCCATTGTAGCGGCATCCACAACTGTTGGAACTCCTACAGCTATTACTGGCACCCCAAGGAGCTTTTCATTAAGTCCCATTCTCTTGTTTCCTACTCCTGATCCAGGACTAATTCCAGTGTTAGATAGCTGTATAGTGGTGCTTACTCTCTCCATCTTTCTTGATGCTAGAGCATCTATTGCAATTATAACATCAGGTTTAATTTGACTTGCCACGCCTAAAATTATCTCTCCTGTTTCAATCCCAGTAATGCCTAGTACCCCAGGAGATAAAGCACATACGGTACTAACCCCTTCTTCTACCTGCTCTGGCATAAGCTCTTTTAAATGCCTTGTTATCATAAGTTTTGATACCACCTTAGGTCCTAAAGCGTCAGGGGTTACATTCCAATTTCCAAGTCCAACTACAAGTATGGTTTTATTACTGTCTGGGTTTATTAAGTAACTTAATTCTTCTGAAAAAAGCCTGCTTGTTTTTTCTTCTGTATCTTCATCAAAATGTATTAGTTCTGGGGATTCAATTGTTATATATGTTCCTATAGGTTTCCCTATAATTTTTTCTCCTCTTTCATCTACTATCTTCACTCTAGTAACTGTTATGTTCTCTTCCTTTTGTACATCTACCTCAACTCCAGGTATCTCTTTATTGTTCTCCTTTTTATATATTTCTCTTGCTTCAATTGCTAAATCTGTTCTTATACTATACATACCATTTCCACTTCACTTTCATTATAAATAATTACTGCTTAGGCTTAGGCCTAAGACTAAGCTATATCCATATATTTTCCTATATCTGAAATACTATACTTTATAATTAGTCTAAGTTTTTTGATATAAAAATCAGTCCCAAAATTTACTTGAAGTAAAAAATAATAAATGTTATAATATAAGCCGTTGATATAGGTAATGAATGAAATTATTACAATATAAATATTTATTTTTTAGTACAAAATATATTGTAAGAACCATATCTTTTTGAGGGGGTGAAATTATTGGCAAACATTAAATCATCTATAAAGAGAATTAGAATAACTGAGGCAAAGACATTAAGAAACAAGATGGTAAAATCTACTGTTAAAACATCAATTAGAAAGTTTGAAGAGAATCTTGCTGCAGGAAATATTGATGAAGCAAGAAAGTTATATCCTTCAGTTACTAGAGCTATTGATAAAGCAGCTGCAAAAGGAGTTATGCATCCAAACACAGCAGCAAGGAACAAATCAAGGCTTGCACTTAAAATGAACAGAGCTGCTGCACAATAGCATAAAATATAAGCCGGTATATGCTTACCGGCATTTATTATGTATAAAATTAAGAGGAGGTTTTTTAATTAATCCTCCTCTTTTGCAGTAAATTTAACAATAAGCATCTCCATTGCTATTCTCTGATCCATTTTGCCTGTTTTTATGGCCATATCTGCTTCTAGGCAGCCATTTAGCCTGTCCTCTAATTGCTTAACTGAAAAGCTGCTTGACATTCTCTGCATGTTTGATATTACAAAGGTTGGTACTCCTAGTTTTCCTGCAATCTCTGCTGATGAATATCCACTTTCCATGAGAAGCTTTGTATTTAAAATAAGCCTATATTGTCTTATTATCATAGATAATATTACAGGTATTGGTTCCGAATCAAGTAGCATATCATTAAATATAGTTAAGGCCTTCTCCGTCTTATTTGTTGATATGGAATCAACAAGCTGAAATATATTTAGCTCTAAAGATTTAGGAACTACCTCATCTATATCTTGTTTTGATACCTGAGTCCTATCCCCTATATATGAACAAACCTTATTTATCTCATTTATCAAATATTCAAGGCTCATAGAGGCTCTTTCTGAAATATATAATGCATCGCTTTTGCTTATTTTCTTATTACTTTTTCTAAACTCTTTTTCAATCCATTTTGTAAGTTTTTCTCCTTTTAAAGGGGTACACTCTATTACATCGCCATTTTTTTTGATGCATTTATACAGTTTACTTCTTTTATCTACTTCTTCTCCTGCAATAAATATTAATACTGTTGTATCAGGAATTTCCTGTATATAGGAGCAAAGCTCATCCATACTTTTGCTATTACATGCAAAATCGTTATTTCCACCTGATGCTTTCTTTCCCTTAAAAAGATTATGCTCATCTATAATTACAATCTTTTTATCATCCATAAAAGGAAGTGTTTCACAGGCATTTACGATAATGTCAAAATTCAATGTAGATCCTTCTAATTTTATGTAGTTTAAGCTTTTAAATGCATCATTTAATATTGAGCTTTTCATATTTGATACTATATCGTCCACCAAATATCTTTCCTGCCCATAGAACAAATAAAGTCTTTTAATATTATTTTTTTTAATATCAAGAATAATACCATCATAATCTGCTGCCATTTTTCCCGCCCCTTTGCTATGTAAATAACAATTTCATAAATATTACATTGAAGTTTTTACTTTAAAACCTTTCCCCTTTGTTTTTATAATTATGTCTCCATTTAAGTCTGTTCTATAAATCTTAATTCCTTTTTGATTTATTCTTTTAATAACACTGTCCATTGGATGGCCAAAATTATTTTCCCCAACACAAATTATTGCAGCTTCAGGACTAACCTTACTTAGAAAATCCATATCTAAAGATGTTGAGCTGCCATGGTGAGGAACTTTTATTATATCTGAATCAATGTCTAAATTCAAAAGCTTTTTCTCCACTTCTGAGCTTATATCCCCCGTAAAAAGTGCAGTAAAGTCCTTAAAAACAAGTTTTATAACAATTGAGGAGTCATTTTCGTCATTTGTATCATCTAATGGGTTTAATATATAGAGTTTAACATACTTTCCAACTTCAATTAAATCCCCATTTTTTACATTGAGTATCTTTTTATTATCTATAAGGTCATCAAATGAATCCCCATAATTTCCATACACTGTTTTTATGAGCAAATCAGTGTTAAATGTTTTCATAACAGATAATATACCATTTAGATGATCCTCATGGGCATGGGTTGATATTATCATATTTAGATTATTCACCCCATGAGTTAATAGATATGGCTTGACTATTTGCTCACCTATATCCATTGTAGAAAAAGAGTTTTTAGGCTTACCTCCGCCATCCATTAGTATATATTTGTTATCTGGGGTTGAAATAAGTATGCTGTCTCCTTGCCCCACGTTTATAAAATATATATTTAATTCTGAGTTAAACATGGGATATATTGTTACTAAAACCAAAACAGCAGCTAATGCAGCTTTTAATATCTTCTGCTGCTTATTTTTAATTGCCACTATATTTAATATTAACGCCAAATAAATATAGTATACTATAATACCTAAAATACTCGGAGATACAACATTTAAATTAGAATATGGAATGCCATCTATAAAGTACGTTATCTTTAGTATAATATCCCCTATGTAATTTGCTATTTCTCCTAACAAAAAGGCTCCCCCTTCAAAAGTAAAAGCCAAAATAGGAATAGCCATTCCTATGACTGTAAAAAGAGATACCATTGGAACTATAACTAAATTCGATAATATAGATAATATAGAAAAACTATTAAAATAATAAAGCAATAAAGGAAGTATGCCTACCTGTATAGATATATTTAGTATGATAGAATCTCTTATCTTTTTAGGCAGATGAATATTTATTTTATTAAAATAAATATTCATCTTTGGGTATATTAATATAATAGCTAACACACATATAAAAGACAATTGAAATCCTATATCTAATATCCTTAAAGGGTTTGCTATAAGTATAATTATTGCAGCTAAAGATAAGGATGTTAAAGGATCCGCCTCCCTTTTTAGCACCTTTCCAAGGACTATTAACAGCATCATAACAAATGCCCTAACTATTGATGGGGATCCACCAACTAATATAGTATAAATCCCTAAAATAAATATTATAATAGTAAACTTTGTTTTAGACTTAACTTTTAAAAAGGACAATATAATCTGAAGAATAGAATAAATAAGCCATATATTATAACCTGATACGGCAAATATATGTACTATGCCAATGTCTTGAAATGCTTTATAATCTTCCCTATCCATATTAGATACATCGCCAAGTATTACCCCTTTTAGCATCTCGTAGGTTTTACCATATGTATATTTTGAAAGTACTTTTTCAATATTTATTTTTGAATTATATATTTTATGAGGTATAGGCCTTTTTGAATCTTTATATGATTTTATATTAAAATCTAAATCTGCAGCCATTGTACCGCTGATGCCTCTTATTAAAAGATACCTTTCATAATCAATTAATCCAGTATTTATATATTGATTGCTATTTTCTATCCTTCCGCCAATTTTTACACTGTTAAATGGAATTATATAATCCTTCTTATTTTTGTAATCAATAATCTTTATTTTAAATGGTCTATTGTATACATTGCCGTAAACCTCTACCTTATCGACTAAAAGAGTATATGATGAATAACCTTTCGTATGTTTTACATCACCTGAAATTTGGCCTGTGATTTCTATATTTTTGCCTAAAATATCCTCTACAGGACTTTTTATTTTGTTTATTCTATTTTGAGGTGCAATAACCCCGCACAAAAAAATAATTAAATAAATAAGGCAGAAAACTTTTCTGCCCCTTAAATACATAATAGATGAAATTCCAATTAGAATAAATACTAAGGCATTTATATAGATCAAATCCAGTCTTGTATAAATGCCAAATAATATACCTATTGAGAAGAGAGTTAATAGTAGTAATAGTACCCTTTTCATATATTCTCCCTAGTCATTTAAATAAGTAATGCTAGGGGTTAATGGCTGATCCGTATGATCATTTCCTTCATAATGGAGGTTAGCATAAATATTTACTGTATGGTTATTTTTCTTATGCTCAACTGAAATATCACTAGGTCTGCCATCATCGCCCCTATATACCATATACTGTTTCAATATATCTTCTGCATCCTTTTCATCTACCCCATCATAGATGTCAAAATAATTACCCTCAGGTATTTCAAGTGTAATATTATATAGCCCTTCCTTTCTTGCCCTTGTTTCTAATATGCTATTCATCATCATCAATCACTCCATTTATATTATTCTATATTAATATTCTTCCCAAATTTAAAAAAGCATTACAGTTTATTTTAAAAACCGTAATGCTTTTTAATTATTTTTTTATAGAAGCTTTTACTGCTTTATAGATTTCAACTATAAGTATAGGTGCAAGTGAAAGTGCTATAACTATTAACCATTCCCCAAAGGTTAATAAAGTTACTTTAAATGTATCCCTTAAAAAAGGAACAAATATTACAATAAGCTGCATAAACACGGATATTCCTGTGGCTCTTACTAAATATTTATTTGAAAATACGCCTATTTTAAATATAGACTTTCCCTCTGACCTTGCATTAAATGCATGAGCTAATTGAGAAAGACTTAGTACTAAAAACGTCATGGTTTGGGCAGTTATTAAATCCTTTTTTAGGCCTATTAAATATGCAGCAAGAGCTAATCCGCCTATCATAACGCCACCTATACCAATTCTTATTCCAAGATCATCTGAGAATAATCCTGCCTTAGGATCTCTTGGCTTTTGTTCCATAACGCCTTCCTCAGCAGGGTCAACACCAAGAGATAGTGCTGGGAAAGTATCAGTAACTAAGTTAACCCATAATATGTGTATAGGTATTAAAGGCTCTGCCCACCCAAATAATGTTGCCAAAAACAGGGTGATTATTTCTCCAATATTGCAAGATAGTAAAAAGTGAATTGCCTTTCTTATATTTGTATATATGGTTCTTCCCTCTCCTACAGCTGATACAATGGTTGTAAAGTTATCATCAGTTAATACCATGTCTGCAGCTTCTTTAGCAACATCAGTACCAGTTATGCCCATGGCAGCACCTATATCGGCCTTCTTTAAAGCTGGTGCGTCATTTACGCCATCTCCAGTCATTGCAACTACCTGACCATTTGCCTGCCATGCTTTTACTATTCTAACCTTATGTTCAGGAGATACCCTTGCATAAACGCTATATTTTTCTATATTATTTTTTAATTCTTCATCACTTATTGCATCAAGCTCCATACCTGAAATAGCTAAATGATCACTGTCAAGTATTCCAAGCTCTTTTGCTATTGCTGTTGCAGTTAATTTATGGTCTCCTGTTATCATTATAGGCCTTATACCAGCATTTTTGCATATGCTTACTGCTTCTTTAACTTCCTCTCTTGGAGGATCAATCATTCCAGTAAGTCCAACAAAAATAAGTTCATTTTCTACATCCTTACTTGTAGGATTTTTAGGTACCTCATCTAACCCTTTATATGCAAATGCCAATACCCTAAGAGCCTCTGATCCCATTTTTTCGTTAGCATACTGTACTGTCTTTAAGTCCTTTTCTGTAATCTCCCTAACTTTTCCACCATCTACTATATACTTACATCTTCCTATAAGTATATCTGGTGCTCCCTTTACAAGTGCCTTATAGCCATCTTTAAATTTATTTATTGTAGTCATAAGTTTTCTTTCTGAATCAAATGGTATTTCAGAAACTCTAGGGAACTCTTCATCAATGGCATCCTTATTCATTCCCTTTTGTACACACAAATCAACAAGAGCTGTTTCTGTAGGATCTCCCACAGTTTTAACTTCTCCATCTACATTACTTATTTTTGTATCATTACATAACATAAGTATTTTTAATAATTTATCCATGCTGCTTTCTTTTTCATCTATTTGATTTGAATCAGTGAATACATTATTAGTAAATGCCTTCATAACCGTCATTTTGTTTTGTGTTAATGTTCCTGTTTTATCAGAACATATAACTGTTGCACATCCTAATGTCTCAACCGCTGGCAGCTTTCTTATTATGGCATTTTTCTTTGCCATTCTTTGAACGCCTATTGCAAGTACAATTGTAACTACTGTAGGAAGGCCTTCAGGTATGGCGGCAACTGCAAGGCTGACTGCTGTCATAAACATCTCTAAATAATCTTTTCCATTTAATATTCCTACAAGGAACATTGCAGCGCATATTATTACCGATATAATCCCAAGCCACTTTCCTAAGTCTGCTAGTTTAGCCTGAAGAGGAGTTAATGTATGATCATCTTCTTGTATCATCTTTGCAATTGTTCCTATTTCTGTGTTCATACCTGTATCTGTTACAATTGCTGTAGCTCTCCCATAGGTAACCATTGATGACATAAATACCATATTCTTTTTATCACCTAATGGTATCTTTTCATCAAGTATTGCTTCAGAAGTTTTGTCAACGGGAACTGACTCTCCTGTTAAAGATGATTCTTCAACCTTTAGATTGGATTCTTCAAGTATTCTGCAATCCGCAGGTATGTATCTTCCAGCTTCAAGGAATATAATGTCCCCAGGAACAAGATCCTTTGCTGGAACTTCATAGGTGTTCCCACCTCTTTTTACAACTGCTCCAGGCGAGGCTAGTTTTTTTAATGCCTCTAATGACTTTTCTGCTTTATTCTCCTGCATTGTACCCAAAATAGCATCTAATGCAACGACAATCATTATAACCACCATATCGCTTATCTGTCCTAATACTCCTGATATTATTGCAGCAATAATTAATATTATTACGAGAGGGTCTGCAAACTGTTCAATTAATATTCTCCATACTGTTTTACCTTTTTTTTCCGTTATCTCATTTAGTCCATATTCCTTTTGTCTTGATTCTATTTCTTCTTCTGCTAGCCCTTCATAGCTACTATTTAGTTCTTCGAATATTGCTTTTTCACCTAGCTGATGCCATTTTGTTTCTTTCATACCTTTTCCTCCATAAATCATAATAATAAAGACCTCTATCCTGTATATGCAGGATAGAGGTCTTACTCGCAAGGAAAATAATTCCCTTGATATTAGCCGGGTATATTACCGTCATGACGACTAATATTTCAGATAGAAGCTGAGAGTTACTCCCCTCTACTTTTTATTTATACACATTCTACCATGAGGTATTTTTTATGTCAATATAAAATGAAAAATGTACTAATAACTCTATCCTATAACATTTATAAGTATATGGATAGAGCCATGGTTTTTATACTATGAATAATAGATTAGATAAAATAAAATATATTGCATGCTATATATTTTATTCACACTATATACATATGGGAGCATCCAACTTCATCATACATGCCATTACATTTAAGCATAACCCTTAAGGTATAAAGTCCCCTCTCCCTAAGAGGTATATTTACCCACTTTGTTTTGATCCTTATTATATTCTCTTCGACATATACAAGGCTCTCTTCAGTTTCTCGTATAATTATGCCCTTAGGTCCTAATATCTGTATTTTGAAAATAGCGTTTCCATTAGGCATATCTTGTATTATGGTATATGTAAAAAACTTTTTTATTTGATTAGCCAATGAACCTGTAAAAGGATTGCATAGATACATTTTGTTATCGCTAGTATAGGATATTTCTTCACATGTTATAATATTGCATATGGGTATTCTAATTTTAATTTCCAACTTCTTAAACCTCCGCAATCTTCTTTTTAATCTACATCATTCCCTTATTATTCCATATAATAATATTATAATACATTTGTATAAAATTTCCATATATTATAGTATTATTTTTGGACTAATGTATTATAATTCTATATTGCAAAATTAAATAAAATGCATATTATAAATTATATGAAAAATTCTGGAGGTATTTTTGTGTTCCCATTCTTTTATCCTTATTACATGTATGGCCCAATGCCATATTCATATCAATATTACTATTGGTATAAGCTCCCAAGGAGCAATGATCCCGATGATTTAACGGACGATGATAAATATATGTATAGGTGCTCTGAAGCAGATGATAGAGAATATGACCCCAATAACCCTAATAACCCTAATTTTATGCCTGATACACCACCAAATCCAGACCATATTTTAAGGTTCATTCAGTTTAATAACAAAGATTTAATAAATTCAATGCTATCTTATGGAATGCCCCTATCTAAGGCACTTGTTGTACTAAGGACCACAATAGATACAACCATTAGCTTTTTTAATCCAATGCCTGTATAGAAAATATTATTTCCATATTAAAAAAACTCTGTTAAAAGCAACAGAGTTTTTTAATCTTCATTAAAATATTAAATTGGCGGGAGTATGTGGGAATCGAACCCACCTACCACGCTAGGGCGGCAAGCTGGATTTGAAGTCCAGTAGGCACACCAGCACCTATCTACCCCCATATTATTTTTAGCACCGATTAGAATTATAGCATATTAATAAAAAACAAGCAAATTTTATAAAGCTTAAGATAGCGTTCGCTAAATGCAAGTTAAAATGAAAAGCCAATGGAAATATACTTTTGTGCATCTGTACATCTTAAAATAAAAAACCAGCCAAATACTGCAAGCCGATTAATAGATGCATCAGTTTACAGTATTCGACTCTTTTACTATCAATATATCCTACCAATGTTTTGCCGTGGCTTCACTGTTTGAAATATTATCCCTTTTGCTCAGCATAAGGCACATGGCATCAAGTACTATGTGTATGCTCTGGTCAAAGAGCGAACTTAAAAGCTGAACTGATTTTCTTTCATCACCAGCATCGCCTTTTGTAGTACCTGAAACTATCAATAGTTTATCAGCTAGTAAGGCTAATGTAGAAGTTTTTTTACTTGAAACTCCAATAATAAAGCAGCCTTTTTCCTTTGCCTTTTTTGTATTTAAAACTACGTTTCCACTTTCCCCGGAGCCGGATATGGATAAATATATATCATCTTTACTGACTGCCGGGGTAATTGTCTCACCTACGGAATATACGGTATAGCCAAGATGCATAAGCCTCATTGCAAAGCCCTTGCCCATAAGGCCGGAACGTCCTTCTCCATCAACGAATATCCTTTTATCCTTGCTTATGCAGTTTACAACGTCATCAATTTGATTTTTGTCTACCTTTGATAGTACTGAAGTGATTTCGTCAAGTATTATATCAAGTGTATCCATTATAATACCTCCCTAAACCTTTTTGCAGCTTTTTCTATGTTATCTGCCTTTGTTATGGCACTGCCGATTATGGCAATATCAACCATGGATTCCTTCAAGAAAACCATGGTATTATAGTTTACACCGCCAGCAACAGCAATTTTACCTATTTCGGGGAATTCGCCCTTAAAATCTTTTATAAGGGAAACTAAATCCCCAGCTGTAGAATCTATGGATAAATGTATGCAAAATATCGCTTCCTTAAATTCCTTAAGCTTATTAATTTTCTCACTATCCACCTCTAAAAGGTCTATCATCATAAGCTTTCCAAAATCGCTTGCTGTCTTGCAGCATGCCCTGATTGTATCAAGGGAGGCAGCGCCCATTACTGTTGCTATGTCTGCACCGTTATTATAGGCACCCTCAAACTCATAAGCACCTTCATCCATTGTCTTAATATCACCAAGTATTATTTTATCAGGAAAGCATGATTTAATCTCCTTAATAGAGTTCATACCGTAATCCTTAACAAGTGATGTTCCAACTTCAATAATGTCAATATAAGGGCTGGCTTCCTTTAAAATCCCAATTGCTTTTTCAAGAGATACCCTGTCTACTGCAAGCTGTATTTGCATAATATTACCTTCCTTGTTTCTTTAAATACTGTTCAAGCCTGCTGCGATCAGGTAAACCCTCGTTATCCCCGGGTACCATTACTTGAAGAGAGCCTATGGCATTTCCCCTGACAACAGCATCACTTAATGACAGCTTTTCCAATAGCCCGCTTATAACACCAACTGCAAACCCATCTCCTGCACCAACAGTATCAATCACCTTGGGAACCTTGAAACCGGGAACTGTATAAGTTTCATCATGTGTTTTAACAAATGCACCCTTATCCCCCATCTTTACAAGTACTGCTTTAACTCCAAGTCTCAAGTAAAAGTTCGCAATTTCATTAGGGTCATTACTTCCTGTTAATGTTAAACCCTCATCAACACCTGGAAGTATTATATCACATTTTGAAGCGATATCATTAATGACACTGACCATTTCTTCTCTGCTTGCCCAGAGTGTAGGCCTTAAGTTTGGGTCAAAGGTTATGGGTAGCTTCTTTTCCCTGGCTTTACTAATTAATTCATAGGTAGCTTCCCTGCAGCTTAATGATAATGCTGGAGGTATTCCCGTAATATGAACATGCCTGACTCCTTCAAAATCTATTTTTTCCATGTCCTCTTTCGTGAAATGAGATGCTGCTGTACCTCTTCTAAAGTATACTACCTCAGGGTCACCAACTTCTGTTTTGCTCTTTATCTGGAATGCTGTAGGATAATTTTTATCAAATGTTATATAACTTGTATCAATGCCTTCATTTACTAAAAAGTTCTTTATATATCTCCCAAATGGGTCAACTCCCAGCTTTGTAACATAACTGACATCATATCCTAGCCTCTTTAAACCAATGCAAACATTCACCTCTGCTCCTGCTAATGACCTTGTGAATTTTTCAATATCCTCGAGTTTGCCAACATAGTCTGCAACGAACATAGCCATGGGTTCACCAAATAAAATAATTTCAGACACTTAAGCCTCATCTCCTCTCATTGCTATAGCTTCATCATATAAAGCTTTTGCTGTTTTGCTGTTATGGGGATATAAAAGCAATATATCAAACAGATTAGGGTAGTAGGACAGCTTGAGTAATTCTCTGGCAAATGCCATTGCTGCAATCTCACCAGGAGCTACAAGTCCTGAATGATATTTTATTGGGCCAAGCTCCCAAAGCAGTATTTTTGCTGTCCTTGTATATATATCCCTATTATTATCTTCTATGAAATGAAACATTTCATGTGCTATAAGAACATCTTCAATTTTTACCCCACCCAGCATCATATTAAGATTCTCGTTTTTAATCAGCTCTTCAGCTTTTCTTACGTTCTTCATGTATACAGATATATTATTAGGAGAATTAAATCTGGCGAATAAAATATAGTCCTTGCTACCCTCATCCTCCAATTCAGAAACTTTTATACCAAGAAGCTGCGCATATTCCATAGGAGATTTGATTCCATATTTTTCTCTGAGCAACAAGGCCTCATGATATCCACATTCATTAGCCTTTTCAATCATATCTTTCTTTTCCTGCCTAGATACCTTATTATGAATAGGATCCCTATTAAAAGTGTAGCTGCCCCATTCATATTTGTCGAGTAATTTTAATTCTCTAATTAAATCTTTTATCATAAATCATTCTCTGCTCCAACTATTATAACTTTTTCATTGGGTTCCAAAAGCATTGTCTCTGTTTCCATAACCATAAATAGCTGATCAATACTCATCATACCGGAATAATCAAGGACCTTTCCCCCAATGCATAGATAAATATCAGGGGTCAACCTTATCTCGCTCTTATAAACTGAAAGTTTATCCCACATCTCCGCAACTACATCGCGAATTTCATTTGACTGGCACAGCCTGCCAACGCCGTTTCCTCTCTGTATCTTGATAAAGCCCTTTTTATCAATAACTCTAATCTGCCTCTTTCCTGCTTTTTCATCCTTTGCTGCTGCAAAAACATAGAATACATTGTTATTGCATTCAGTTTCTAGTGCTTCCTTAGGCACACCAATGGACTTGGCTGCAATTTCCTTAGCCTCATCCTCTGTAATTGTCTTTAGAAGATCAGTTGTCTGAACCTCTGTGGAACCTAATGCAATGGCTGTTATTTTTGAGGTTTGAGAATCGATTTCAATTTGTACTTCAATACTGTCTGGGACAGCACCGCTGGCGATGGCCATATTTGCCGCCTCATTTTTCAAATCTGATATATTCTTTGAGGTTGGGTTCGGTATAACTCTTTCAACAACATCCCTAACCATTGCCAAGGCAACGCCTATGGAGGAAATAACCTCTGCATTTTCAGGTATGCTGTATTCCAAACCCATATTTTTTGCTGTATATGGCAATAGTGCAGCAGCACCGCCTCCAACGCCAACAAGTGAAATCTGGTCCTTTTCAAGCTTATACTTTTCAGCAAGGGATTCAATAACAGGTTTTATTTTTTCAAAGGATTTCTGGAGTATTTGCCTTGCTGTCTCTTCAACTGAAATTCCAAGGTATTTTGCGAGCGGTTCCATAGCTTTAACTGCAGATTTTGCATTACCATAGGAGTAATCCTCGGGTTTTACAATGCCCAGTACATTTGCAGCACAACTGTTTGTAATGGTAACTCTTTTACCGTTTTTTAGCTTTATAGATACATAATCTGCAGGGTCTCCCTTTTTAGGCGAGAAGAATTCAAGTTCGGGTTCAACAATTTCCTCCTCTGGAGTGTAAACAGAGTAGGAAATACCTGCGATATGGGCACTTCTCGGTCCAACATCAACTATACCGCTTTTATCTGCCCTTACCATGCTTCCTCCTGCAACACCAAGAACCCGGACATCAAGTGAGCTTATGTATGTGGAGTGGCCTCCAACAATGGCATAGTCAACTGCAGGTCTTCCATTTTTAATAACACCTATATTTGTACTTGTTCCTCCAACTTCAAAGTAAACCCCATTTGAAGCCCTAAGGTACATAAGTGCACCAACAACACTGGCTGCAGGGCCTGACAGCATGGTTAGAACCGGACGCTTTTTCATCTCTGAAATGTCCATAACTCCGCCATCTCCACGCATTATCATAAGGGGCACCTTTATACCTGCTTTTCTAACGCTGCTTTCAGTACTGGTAGCAGTTTCAAACATCTTTGGGAGAATACTTGCATTTATTGCAGCAGTTCTTGTTCTTCTAGTTAAGCCATAAAGCTTGCTTATATCAGAAGCTACAGTTACCGGGATATTTTTTTCCTCTGCAACTGCCTGAACCTGCTCCTCCTCACTGATATCGTCAACGCCAAATGCCTCGGAAGCTACGATAACAGTAGCACCCTTATCCATTAGCTCCTTAACTGCATTTGCTATTGTATCCTTGTTTATTGTTTTCTTTTTCAAGTAGGTATGGTGAATTTTAATAACCTTTCCAGTTCCAAGGTCAATGTCATCTATCTTAGTCTGCTTTTTTGAGAGCAGTCCTTCAAAGCCTCCTCCACCCATTCCGATTATCCCAACCTCTGCAACGTCCCCTTCCAGCAGTGCATTTGTTGCCTGGGTTGTACTGTGTGCAATAAAGATAACCTCATCTGGATCAATATTATTAGCATCAAGACATTTTTCAAAAGCTTCTATAACACCAGCTGAAACTCCAAGTTCATTATCATGGGATGTCATAACCGACGCTTTACCAATAATCTCATGGGTATCATTATCAATAGCAACTGCCTTTGTATGAGTACCTCCTACGTCAATACCAACTCTAACTGACCTGTTTGGCATGTTTTATTCCCCCTCTATTTTAGTTGTTTAAATATGTGGGATAATTCCAATGAAATACTTTGCAATATTATTAAAATATAAAGATTATATTGCAGTAGCAGGCCTCCATGGGTATATAGTTTCTACATAGGCAAACATGAAGACTGCCACAACAATATAACGGTATATTTTTTGTAGTAACTAACCCGAAGATTTACTTCTACAGACTAGCTACTGGCTTAAAAGTTCCTATCTCCCAAACATTATATATACTACTAAAGTATTTGCAATACAAATCAGCCATGCCCAGAATACGCCTGATTTTAAGAACTCCTTAACGCTAACCTTAGAATAGTTAAGCGCCCATAGGTTCCAAGATTGTGTCGGGCAAGCAGAAATATTCATTGTAATTGTTGGTATATATATTAATGGGAACAATAATGTCGGAGTAAAACTTCCGATTGCATTAAGTATTCCAAGAGTTGCAGAACCAGCACCAAATACTGTTAAAGGTCCTCTGAATAATCCAAGCGGTGCGGCAACTGCAAATAGTATGCAAAGGAATAAAGTGCTGGTTGGCATTACTCCACCTAATACTGCCTGGAAGAATGGAGCATCCAGTCCTGATACCTTATTAAACATTGGTAGTATGAACAAAAAACCAAGTAATGAAGCAACGTCTACAACACCATCATAAAATGTCTTTGTAACAATTTTTTCTGTTTCCTTAAATGATGTAAGCTTCCCACAAACAAATAATGCATAAAATACTGCAACAATAAATGCAGGTATTGGCTGCCATTTGAATACTATTGCTAAAAGTACTGGAATAATTGGTGTAATTAAAGCTATTGCTGGAACATGCTGCGCTGTTGTTCCTGGGCTTGAAGCTGCCCAGGCATGATTTACTGCACTCCTCTTAAGCCTTACAGCAAGCATTATTATTGTAACTAATAACTGAATTCCCATTGCAACAAATCCGAATCTTAAATAATTAGCATCATATGGGAAACCTTCGAATATACCCTGCATTTGTTTAAATAAAACAATATTTACATACATGCCAGAACCAACTGACATTAGATATGAACTAACTGCAAGTGGCTTTGGAACTCCAAGTGATAAAAGGATTGGAAGTACTATAACACCTATGGCAACAACTGCACCTGCGCCAAAGGTACTGGTAAAAATAAGGCCCGTTACAATTGATAATAATACTGTTGTAATAAATGGTTTATCCCCGCCAAGCTCAACGGTTTTTCTAATGATAGTAGCTGCAATACCAGTATCAACAAGGACTCTCCCAAACCAGCTACCAAAAATAACTACAACCGCAGTTGCTCCCCAGCTTTCTGGGCCCCCCTGAAATACTTGGGTCTGAGCTACATCCCAGGTAATGGTTCCACCTATCATACCAAGTACTACCCATATTACACTCATAATCAAAAAGCCCAGCATAAGGTTTCCACCTTTAGCTGCATAATAAATCAATCCGAAATAAGATATCAGAAGCAAAATACCGATAATAACCTGTAATGACATATCGTTCCCTCCTCCAATTTTCTCCTTGCGTGATTTTGATTAACTTTTGATGGTCTTTAATACATTAGTACGGGTTTTAAAATATTTGTTATATATCACCTCCATACAAAATGTTAGTAAGTATTAGTTGGTCTAAAGTATTTTGTCAATTTCTGATTTCAACCTTACAAGAGAATCCGGTGAACATGGGTATTCTATAGCTACTGGAATATCTTTGTTAAAAATTCCAAGTATCCTTCTCCAGGGAATTACTCCCTCATCTAAATAGACCGCCTGGGGCTTATCCCATGAGACTACATCCTTTAAGTGAATGTAGGTAACATAAGGCTTTAAAATATTTGCATTTTCTATTGGGTCCTGCTTCTGCCAAAGCCAATTTCCAATATCAAATGTGCAACCAAGTTTCATCCCAAGCTTTTTTGCTAGCTGTAAAAATTCATTTATCTTTTCAACTCTTCCATTTTCTTTAGTCTGGTCATTTTCTACCGTAAGTACTATTGAATATTTACTGCAAAGTGAATTGATAATGGAAACATCCTCAGGGCTAATGGAATTATAATCTCCAATATTTAACTTAATATTTTCACAGGCCATTTTGTTTGCTTCCATAAAATAATGCTCAATTTTATTAACATTCAATGCCCCATTTATATAAAGGTAATCAGGAACAGAGTAGAAAAGAGTGATTTTGAGCTCCTTGGAAACAGCTTTTATTTCGTTAAGTTCAGCATCAAAATTTTTAATAAACTCTCTTCTAAGTTCTGCATTTTTAATCCCTGCAGAATGGATACTTTTAAGTAAATCAGACTGTTTTACCCCATTTTTTAAATCATCTAGGAAAACAAGCGTGTTTATTACAATGTTGTTTTTTTCCATAGCAGCCCTCCACTATTAGTAATACTGTTTTAAAACAAATGCCTAGAGGTACTACTTTAGTGCATCAATAAGCATCTGACATCTTGACCTTAAGACATCAAGATTTGTTTCATCAATGCCCTTTGTTAAATAACCTCCAACGCCAACAGCAAAGGCTCCCTTTTCAAACCATGTCTTTATATTATTATGATCTACACCACCTGTTGGCATCATATCGATAAACGGGAGTGGGGTTTTTATTGATTTAATTATTCCCGGATTTATGTATTCTCCAGGAAATAGCTTAACCACATCGCTTCCAAGCTTGTAGGAATTGTATACTTCAGTTACAGTGCCTGCACCCATTGAGCAAAATACACCATGCTTTTTGCAAAAGGCACCTACTTTCTCAACTATGCAGGGTGATACTATAAAATCGGCTCCATTTTCAAGTGCATCCTTTGCCTGACTGGACTCTAAAACAGTGCCGGCGCCAATTATTGCGTTTGGATTTTCTGCCTTAAGTTCTTTTATTAATCTGGGCGCATCCTTTACGGTAAATGTAATTTCTAGAACATCAATTCCTGATTGAATTATGGTATTACATATAATTTTTGCCTTAGAAAAATCATCAGAGCGTATTACTGCGATAATTTTGTTTCTAATTTTTTCTTTTGCAGTTGTTTTATCCATTGTATAACTGATTTTTATACTACAAAATCAGTTTTACCTCCCTTCCTTTATTGAGTTAATATTATTCTGAGTCACCTATTATAAGCTTTGCCTCTAGCTCTATATATTTAGGTTTTTCTTTTCTTTTACCGTTAATTCTTTTTATAAGCATTTTGGCAGATTCGACACCAACATCATAGGAATGCTGTGATATAACAGGTATTTTAGAATAAGCAAGCCTTGCCCATCCCCAATCTTCATAACCGCAGACGTAAAAATCCTCTGGTATTTTATAGTTACATTCCTGTATTCCTTGAAGAACATTTAATAAAACAACTCCGTTTGCGGTAAAAATTGCCTTCAGTTTATTTCTATATTCAGTATTAAATTTTTCAATTGCTTTGATGGTAGTATTTTTATCACCCACATCAATTGTATAGACTAAATTACTGGCATCGATATTCAAGAACTCTTTCATTGCATCCAAATACCCTTTTTGCCTAAGATGTCTGGCACTATTTCTTTCCGGGTCTTGTGTAATGAAGGCAATGTTCTTATAACCCTTGTCTGCTAAAAATTTTATTGTATCAAAGGTAATACTATAGTTATTTGTTGCCACAGAATCAATTTTTAGTTCATCCATTATTCTATCTGCCATTACAATGGGAACTCTGTTTTCATTAATATCAATTAAAAGCTCATTATTATACCCAGTGGTATTTACTACAATTCCTTCAACCTTGTTATCAAGCAAGGATTCCAGGTATTCTCTTTCCTTTGCAGGATCATTATCTACATTGGAGATAATCACCTTATAGCCGTTGGCCTGGCAGACATCTCCAATTCCTTTAAGCAGTATTGAAGAGAACTGGCTGGCAATGTCAGCAATTATAACACCAATCAGTCCGCTTTTGTTTGATTTTAAAGTTTGGGCAACGCTGCTTGGCCTGTATTTAAGCTCCTCAATAACATTCTGTATGCGTTTTCTTGTATCCTGTGACATATAGTCAAATTTCCCATTCAAATATCTTGAGATTGTTGTCTTGGATACATTTGCCGCTTTTGCGACATCATTTATAGTTATTACATCCTTCTCAAATTTCATAGTACCACCTCACTTAGTTAATCAGTTAACGCAATCAGTTAACGAAACCGGTAAACTAATCTTTAAATCAATAATACTATAATTATTATCTAAAATCAATAGATATTTTTCAAAAATACGCAATAGTATGAAAATAATATAAAATAGAATCTTTTTTATACAAAGAACCTTATAAATAAGAAAAGGGAGCAAATGATTTGTCTTTTTATTATCATCTTCTATATAGTAATGAACATTTATGTCATATCGTATAAAATTATGCTGTATTAAAGCCACAGTTTATATGGTATAATTCCCATAAATCGAAAAGTACTCAATAAATTACTTACATAAGCCGCAAGTTATTATAACAAGCTAGATTTCATATGTTTGTATAAATTAAAGAGATGAATTATCAAACAATAATGAAGCCGATTATGATTACCTTTTTGGTGAGGGAACGGCTTTATATTTAAAAGCACTAATAGGAAATAGGGTTTTTGATAAAAATGAAAATTTGGAGGAAGGTTTTAAAAATATAAGGGCAGCACTAGAATATGCAGTTAAGTCTGAGAAGCTTATAGTGAAAGTTTATACAAAAGCGTATTCTGGAATTACGAATAATGATGCTGAGGAGGTTATAGGTGATTTAATAGAGGAAGAAAGATCCCATACAGATTATTCCCAAATGCTTGCCAGGGAGTTGGACTAGCATATAATTAATAAAGAGAAAAAAGCGAGAACTATATAAGAAGCATATATTTAGTGCCAGGTATTTCTTACTTTATTCAGTATGGAAACTTTTACTTCTAAATTTTTGACTTTATAATTGCCATATTCTTACTAAATGTAGGCTGAATTTTAAACATTTTTTCGCAATGAGGCAAATCTATAAAGCAGGTATATTTTAAAGATTTTAATTCTTAATGCCTGTTTTTACAACATATTTACCGTATCACCCTCTAAATGGGGTATATAAAAAGCATTAAAAATTAAGCTAATATTTAACTCTTTTATCTCCAACCCTCTTTGTAATTTTAACTTGATCAAAGTATTCAAGTAGGGATACAGCATATTTTCTGCTTGTGGATAGTAAATCCCTATATTCAGCTAGAGTAATCTCTTTATTCTGATTTAGATAATCGTTAAGTAGGTTTATGGAGTTTTCATATGCCTTCTTGGAAAGTATAAATTCATCATTTATTTTTATAAGCTCTCCAGTATCTATAAGAAGCTCAAATACCATTTTAACATCATCAATACGGTTATTCGGTATATCTTTTTTAATGCTTTCAATTACATCATTGGTTTTTGGAGGTTCCATACCTGAAGCATTGTATATATCTATAAACTTATTTTTTATATCTTCCTGTATCTTAGTTAAAGATACATTGAAATCATATAATGATACATATTTATTGTTGGTTTTAATTAACTTATCACACTCTAGTATATGAAGATAATCATCAAATATCTTCTGCTTTATATTATTATTGAATATTTTACTCTTTATTTCTTCCTTAGAGGTGCCAACCTTTAGAGGATTTTTTTTATGAAATACTTCTAGCTGCTCTTTAATCCTCTTATATTGGTTGTCTAAATAATCCCTATGGCAATATAATGTACCTTCACTGGTTTTAAACCCAATTACCTTCTTTTTATCTTGAAGCATCTTTATATTCTTTTCTATATCAATACTTTTAATACCTGAGATGTTTGCTATAGCATTTATACTTAAAAATGATGAGCTATTTTTTAATATTATCTGCTCAATTACTTCTTCTGGAGCACCTTTTTCTTCTATTGATAGCTCTTCTATTACTTTTTTATCAAATCTTTTTCTTTTTGGAGGATTTGGGTTTATTATAATTCCTCCACCTATTGTATACATTGGAGAATAGGTTCTTATAACATATCTATCTCCTCTTTTGGCTGCAATAGAATCTTCTAGAGATATCTGCACAAGGGCCGTGTCACTTGGATTTAACACATCTTTATCAAGCAGTATAACTCTTCCTAAAACTTCTTTTGTTCCATGATATATTTTAACCCTTTCTCTATTTTTAAAAGGCTTTTGTGCATCCTTTAAGTAGTTTAGACGGCAATCTATCATTGTTGACGGCTCCATGGCCCCTATCTCACCTAATGTGTCTCCTCTTTTTATATTGGCTGACTTTATGCCTGATAGATTTATTGCAACCCTCTGTCCTGCAAAGGCGGATTCCACAGTGGTATCGTGTACTTGTATATTTCTAACCCTTGCCTCTATACCTGAAGTATATATTTCTACCTTATCCCCATTAGATATGATTCCCCCCATTAAAGTTCCAGTAACCACTGTTCCAAATCCGCTTACAGTAAATACCCTATCAACGGGAAGTCTAAAAAAGTCACTTGTATTCTTTTCAGTTACATCTTCAGATAAAGAATCAATAGCCTTTATTAGTTCATTAATACCTTCTTTTGTTGTAGAAGATACAGGGATAATCTGTGCATCCTTTAGAAAAGTACCTTGTAAATACTTTTGAGTGTCCTCAATAACTACATTAAGCCATTCCTCATCCACCATGTCTTTTTTGGTTATTACAACTATACCCTTTTCCACTCCTAAAAGGGATAGTATATTTAAATGTTCCCTCGTTTGAGGCATTACTCCTTCATCGGCGGCAATTGTTAAAAGTACTATATCTATTCCACTTGCGCCAGCAAGCATATTTTTTATAAACTTTTCGTGGCCAGGAACATCTACTATTCCAACTCTTTTGCCTGAAGGTAGGTCAAAGTAAGTAAAACCTAAATTAATAGATATTCCTCTCTCTTTCTCTTCTCTTAAAGTATCAGTTTCTCTTCCAGTGAGAGCCTTTATAAGTGTTGTCTTTCCATGATCTATATGTCCCGCAGTTCCCACAATAATGTGCTTCATTTTTATTCCTCCTATAAAACCTCAACTAAAGCATCCCTTATAAGGTTGTACTCATCTATGCTAATGGTCCTTACATCAAGTAGTATTCTATTTTTTCGTATTCTAGCTATTATAGGGGTTTGTGCATATCTTAGCTTTTCTTCTAATTTATTTGGTGAAATAAAATATGGCTTTATACTTACCCCATAGGTTGGAAGCATCTCAAGAGGCATTGATCCTCCTCCAACTTCAGAATACTCATGAACAATACCTATCTCTGCTTTATCGCCTATAGAGGTCTTAAGCATACCTAATAGCTTGTTTGCATTTGATTCAAGTTCATTTAAGTCCTTAGTTATCATATTAAGAGTTGGTATATTATTAATTGCAGTTGATTCATCTAAATATAGTTTTAATGTAGCTTCTAATGCTGCTATGGTCATTTTATCAACCCTTATAGCCCTCGTTAAAGGATTTTTCTTCATTTTATCCACTAAAGATTTTTTCCCTACAATAATGCCTGCTTGAGGCCCACCAAGCATTTTATCTCCGCTAAATGTAACAATATCTATTCCTGACTTTATTGATTCCTGCACGGTAGGCTCATAGCTTAGGCCGTATTTCGAGAAATCAACAAAACTGCCGCTTCCAATGTCCTCAAATACTGGTATTCTATTTTGTTTTCCTATTAGGGCAAGATCTCCCCTATCAACAGATTCAGTAAACCCAAGTATCTTAAAATTGCTTGTATGGACTTTAAGAATCAATCCGGTATCCTCACCTATAGCCTTTTCATAGTCTAATATATGGGTTTTATTTGTTGTCCCCACCTCTTTAAGTATTGCACCGCTTTGCTCCATCACCTCTGGTATCCTAAAGGAGCCTCCTATTTCCACAAGCTCTCCCCTTGATACTATGGCTTCTTTTCCCCTGCATAATGTGCTTAATACTAAAAGAACTGCTGCAGCGTTGTTATTTACTACCATTGCTGCCTCTGCCCCTGTTATAGTCTTTATTATGTCTTCTATGTGGCTATATCTTGAGCCTCTAGTTCCCTCATTTATATCATATTCTAGGTTGCTGTAATGTACTGCAACATCCTCTACTGCTTCTATGGCATCTTTGCATAAAATTGATCTTCCAAGGTTGGTATGTATTATGACTCCAGTAGCATTTACTACCCTTTTAAGATTATTTGTTTTGTATCTTTTAGTATATTTTACAGCGTTATCAGCTATATAATCTACATCTATTATATAATCCTTAATCCCCTCTTTAGGGAGGTTTAATATTTGATTTCTTATATCTTCTATAGATTTTCTTACAGATTCAACTATAAATACATATGGTATATATTCTTTAATTTCAGCTATTTTGTCCATATTAAGTATTTCATCAACTTTTGGTATATTGCATAATAAACTTTTTCTATCCATAATAAACAATCCGCCCCCACTCTTATGGTAAAAAGATTTATATGAAGGTTTCAATAATTTTTATGCTTATGCTTGGGTTTTAAGTATTATTAAAACCTTCTATATTTAATCTACATAAATAGAATAATCATTCTTTAGAACTACTTCTCCTATTATACTAGATTTTGTTTTAATTGATTTTAAGTCCTCCATAATATACGGCGCAATACTTTTGTCAACTGATAAAAGTAGGCCTCCAGATGTCTGAGGATCAAATAATATATCTTTTTTAAATTCCTCTATTCCATCTTTAAAATAGTACTTATCCTTTATATGCTCCCTATTTCTATATGCTCCGCCAGGTATTATACCCATTTTTGCAAAATCTTCTGCTCCATCTAGAGTCAATATATCTTCATAATGTATATTTGCAGAGGCACCACTTGATGATACCATCTCATATAAATGTCCCATAAGCCCAAAGCCTGTTATATCTGTGCATGCATTTATATTATATTTATTTGCAATATCTGAAGCATATTTATTTAAATATGCCATATTTAATACGGCATCATCTATATTCTTTTGGGATGCTATTTCACCTTTTATTGCCGTGTTTATTATTCCTATTCCTAGAGGTTTTGTTAATATCAATACATCCCCTGCTTTAGCAGTGGAATTAGACCATATCTTATTGGGATTTACAACCCCAGTCACTGATAATCCATATTTAGGCACCTTATCATCAATAGAGTGACCTCCTACAATAGAAGCTCCAGCTTCTAATACTTTGTCCGCCCCTCCCTTTAAAATATCTCCTAATATATCTATAGGAAGGCAGGTTGGGAAGCATACTATGTTAAGAGCAAATAAGGGCTTGCCCCCCATTGCATATATATCACTTAATGAATTAGCGGCTGCAATTTGTCCAAAAGTATAAGGGTCATCCACTATAGGTGTAAAAAAGTCTAGTGTCTCAATTATTGCAGTTTCATCATTTATTTTGTATACGGCCCCATCATCAGATGTATCAAGACCAACTAGGAGGTTAGGATCTTCAAATTTAGGTAAGCGGCACAGCACCTGTGCCAGGGTCTCAGGCCCTATTTTAGCTGCTCACCCAGCGCTTTCAGTCATTTGAGTCAATTTAAGTTCCTTCATTATGTTCCCCCCTTTTATAATATCTATATCTGATTCTATAACAACCCCCAAAAAGCCGCAACCCATTATTATCAAACTTTTTCTTTTAAGTAACTTCCCGTTTTTAAACTGGATATGTTGAATTTACTTTTTGCTGCTCCAAAATGCCTATTTTTCTCGAATAAGAAAAGTTGACAAAAATAGGCATTTAAGTCGCTGCATACAGTAAACCAACATATCCTAAGGTCAAGCTATATTATAAATTCCGCTGGGTTGTCAATTAACGGTGATTAATTCTTTTATCCTTTCAAAGGTTTTTCCGTTTCCTATTCTTTCTACGTTTGTTATTTCTTCAATTTTTTTATATCTTCCATTTTTCTCTCTATAGTTTACTATATTGTTTGCAATTGTTGGGCCAACTCCGGGGAGAAAATCATCAAGCTCTTTTGCCGTAGCCGTGTTTATATTTATTTTGCCTCCCTTTATAGAGCCTTTTTCAACTGTGTCTTTTTCATCATACCTCTTAAGTATATCTATGTGCTGCTCATCGCTTACCTTTTCTGATAGGTTTACTGAAACTTTATCAGCATTATCTGTAAACCCTCCTGCAGAATCTACAACATCTTTTATTCTAAAGCCTTTTTTCATCTCATAAATCCCAGGGTTATTTACTTCTCCAGTTATATATACACATATTGTCTCTGGCTCTAAGCCTAATCTTTCATCGCTTTCTTTCCTATTTTCTTCCTCATTTTGCTTTGCAACCTTTACACTGCTTTCTTTGTATACAACCATCTTATATACAAATGCTATACCTAATATAATAATCACAGTCAAAAGTATAACCTTTTCTTCTATTTTATTTAGTTTAAACAAAATAAACACCTCCTTGTACAAATTATTACCATTCCCCTCTTGTTTTAACAAAAAGTTAGAAAACATACTATATTTAACTACACAATAAAACCGTTTTTTTGATATACTAATATAGATGGTTATAAGGCATTTGTTAAACTTATGATGAGTTACTAGAAATGTTAGGGAGTGATTTAATGAAGAGAGTGTTAATTAGTATAGTTCTTATTTTATTAGCAACACTTAATAGAGTAGCTTATGCAGCATCCCCTCCTCCGCAAGTTACTGCTGATGGTGCAATACTAATAGACGCTAATTCAGGGAATATATTATTTGAGAAAAATAAGGATACCCGATTTTTCCCAGCAAGCACTACAAAAATAATGACCGCTCTTTTGGTACTTGAGAATTGCAAGCTCGATGACAAAGTAATGGTAGGAACAAAGCCTTCTTCCTTTGTGGATGGTAATAAAATATATATATTTAAAGACGAGGAGTTTACTATTGAGCAGCTTCTTTATGCATTATTACTAGAATCCGCAAATGATGTGGCCATTGCCCTTGCAGAACATGTATCAGGTACTGAAGAGGCTTTTGCAAGCCTTATGACGGAGAGAGCAAAAGAACTAGGCTGTAAAAACACACATTTTGTAAATGCCCATGGACTTGATGATCCAAACCATTATACAACTGCCTATGATTTATCTCTTATTGCAAAAGAAGCCATGAAAAACGAAGATTTTAGAAAAATAATTACTACAAGGTCCTATTTTATACCCCCTACAAACAAACAACCTCTTAAGCGTCCATTGAATTTAAGAAATAATATAGTATTAAATACAAAATATCATGTAGATGGCGCAGATGGTATAAAAACTGGGTATACAACCATTGCTGGCCATAGTTTTGCAGGTTCCGCTTTAAGAGGGGATACAAGGCTAATTGTTGTATTACTTCATGACAAAAAACCCGGGCTGTGGGAAGATGCTCAGGCCTTACTTAATTATGGCTTTGATAACTTTAAAACTGTAAAAAAGGTAAGTGCGGGAGATGTTGTTAAAACAGTTAAAGCAGATGGTACCAATATAGAGATACCATTAATTGCAGGAAAAGACTTTTATTATACTTGTCCAATTGACGAAGATGTAGAAATCTCAACCAACACATCCCTGCCAAGAGGCTTAAATGGCACTATATTTAAAGGGCAGAAATTAGGTTATGAAGAGTTTATTTCAAATGGTACTAAAGTAGGTTCTATAGATCTTTTAGCAGGTAATGAGATGCCTGCCACCATATTACATAACTACAATAATGATTGTAAAAGCAAAATTAACAAATCTTATAGCCCAATTATGGTAATACTCTCAGTAGGAGCAATTACCTTCACAATACTAAGTACCATAAATTATACAATCAAAAGAAGAAGATGGAGCAAATAACGCCCCATCTTCTTCTTTTGATAAATTACAAGACTAAATTAGACTGAAAAGTAAAAATGGGTCTAATTTATCTTTTAATTAAGTTCCATCTTCTTTTAAATGGCTATGTTTTAATACAGTGCTGATTTCAGGATATGTTGGTTTACTGGAGCAGTGAAAGTCAACCAACATATCCGGTTTAAAAACGAGAAGTTACTTAAAACATAGCCGCTTAAATTAACCCTTACATATTATAGCCTCTATTTCAATGTCTGCATCCTTTGGGAGTTTTGCTACTTGTATACAAGATCTGGCAGGCTGATTTTTGTCAAAGTATTTACCATATACCTCATTTACAGCTCCGAAATCATCCATATTTTTAATGTATATAGTAGTCTTAACAACGTCTTCTAAAATACATCCTTCTTCTTTGGCAATAGCTATTATATTCTCTATGCATTGAGCAGTAGCTTTTTTTATATCTCCATATACTATTCCCCCTGAGACAGGATCAGCTGGCAGCTGCCCTGATGTAAATATAAACCCACCAGCTTTTATAGCTTGAGAATATGGACCTATAGCTGCGGGAGCCCCGTTTGTGTTTATTACACCCTTTTCCATACTATTCCTCCTCGTAAAGTTAAAAATTAACTACCTCTGCATCAGCCCAAAGTCTTTCAATGTCGTAGAACTCTCTATCTTCATTATGAAAAACATGAATAATTATATCTCCAAAATCTAGTAATATCCATCTTGCAGTATCATATCCTTCTCTATGGCTAATAGGAAATCCACTTTCTGTTAGCTTATCTTCTATCTCGTCAGCAATAGCTTTTACCTGAGTAGAAGAGTTACCACTACAAATTATAAAATAATCTGCTATTGGAGATATGTCTTTTATATCAAGAACCTTTATATCTATTGCCTGTTTATTCTCTGCTGCATTACAGGCAATAGATATAGCTAATTTTGAATCTAATACCAAATGCTCCCCTCCTATTTTTCATATTCTTTTGTATCCTATTTTAGCACATTTTGTTTATCTAAACCAATTATAACAACAATATCTGCTTTAGAAAGAGAATCCTGATCCTTTTTAATGTTTCCAATATCTGTCTCTTCTGAAACCTGAGATGCATAACCTCTTTTTAATGTTCTATCTATAATATGGGATGTTCGCATCTCTACACCGCTTATATTACCTACACTAATCACATTGTACCCTTTTTTCCCTAGTTGATCTCCTAACTTTGAAGCTGCTCCATCTATTCCTGATCCGTTAAATATCTGCACATTTATATCCTTAGGGTTTATATTCTCTTCCTTTACACCTGAAGTTTTCCATCCAAGGTGTGCTATTATATCTGCGTTCTGTTCTGGCTCATATAAGAAGTACCATATTCCATTTACTCTCTTACTTTCCCCATTCAGTGTGAATTTTTGAATGGACTCTGTTTTTATTTTAGGAATATCCTTTGCAAGATTTAGCATTGTCATGGGAGACATATTTGTCTCTATATATTCAGGCAACATCTTTGCAATTGAAGGCATTTTGGTTACTGGAAGAGTTTTTACCTTTTCAAATATCTTTACCATAAACTCTTGCTGGGTTTTTATTCTGCCAATATCTCCTTCTGCATACCCTGTTCCATCGTTATTTTTTCTCCACCTTATAAACTTTTCTGCATTTTCGCCATCTAAATGGGTCTGCTTACCTTTTTTAAAATGAATATGCAAATTCTGTGATTCCGCATCATAGTCCATATCAAATGGAATTACCACATCAATTCCACCCACAGCATCTACTAAAGCTCTAAATCCTTCATACTCAACCGCTGCATAATAGTTAATAGGTATGCCAAGCATATCTTCTACAGTTTTAATTGAAAGCTCTACTCCTCCATACACACTTGCAGCGTTTATTTTGTCATAGCTTCCATTTAGCTTAACCCTTGTATCTCTTGGTATTGAAACAATAGAAACCTCTGAGAGCTTAGGTTCATAGTGTATAACCATCATGGTATCAGATCTTTTAGGGCTGTTTTTAGAATCTACTGTTCCTATATCCATTCCTAAAAGCAATACATTTATTGGCTCCCCCGATTTTGATTCCTTAGTAGGTATTAAACTTTCATTACCATCATTTTTAAGTGAAAAACTCTTTAAATAGAAATAAACTCCAGTACCACCTATTATTATTGCCATTATTAGAACTATAGCAATAACTTTTAATGCCTTTTTCATTATGATCCTCCCATTTTTGCCACCTAAGGCTTTAGCCTTATAATGTCCGATAAATTACCTAGATACAATCAATAATCAGTGAATTTCTTGCTTTAATAGTTTTAATATCAATAAGAAGTCCTCTTTTTATAACAAACTCTATCGTGTTGTTTAATGCTAACATCAAACCCTCATCTATATTTTTATAAGCAGCTCTTCTAATATCATAAACATTAGGGAAATCCCTATTAGGCTCAATATAATCTGCTAAATATATTATTTTATCTAGCAGGGACATATTCTCGCAGCCTGTGGTATGATACTTAATTGAATTTAAGGTTTCCTCATCATCAACTAAAAATTCCTCTTTTGCAATAATTGCTCCTACAGGTCCATGTAATAGATTAGGCTGAGCTCTTGATACATCATCTATTTCTATTCCATTTTTTTTAGCTATCTCAATCAATTTCTCATCTGAAAAGCATTTTGCGCAATCATGTATAAGACCTGCAATTTCTGCTTTTTTAACATCAGCGTTATTTATTTCTGCCAGCTTTTTTGCTGTTTCACAAACACCAATGGAATGACTTAATCTATCCTTATCAAGCATGGTTTCAAGTTTATTTAGAAAAAATTCATTCATTATGTCCACCTCTATTTTGATATATAGCATGCTTCCTTATATATGCTTCAACATGTTCTGGAACTAAATACTTTATAAAGCTTCCTTTCATAACTCTTTGCCTTATATCTGTCGAAGATATGGCAATATCAGGAATCTCTAGTATGTTTATATTGCATTTATGATTACTTTTTATAGTATTAATCTCTTCTTCTAATTCCTTTTTATTATATCCAGGCCTTGTTACTGCAATAAACCTGCATACAGATAAAAGCTCATCTGCATCTTTCCAAGTCAATATATCATATACCGCATCCGCACCTGTTATAAAGTATATATCCGTCCCCTTCGAAGATACAGAAACAAATTCTCTAATTGTATCTATTGTATACGTATAGCCATCCCTATCAATTTCCATCCTTGATACATCAAAATATTTATTCGATGCTGTTGCCATCTGAACCATGTTGTATCTATCCTCTTTTGATGTAACCCTTCTTTTATCTTTATGAGGGGGATTCCCTGAAGGAAGAAATATCACCTTATCTAAGTTGTATTTTTCTCTAACCGTTTCAGCTGCAATAAGATGCCCAAAATGTATAGGATCAAAAGTACCTCCCATAATAGCTATCCTTTTATTGTCTTGTAATATATATTTAATTCTATTTTCTATCATTATAAGCACCGCCTAAAAACCTTACTTTAAAATTTATTCTACACTATTTTAATAAATTTATCATTAATAATATTAGGACATGGGCTGTAACATTAAAAAAAGGTCCCCAAAAGATTATATCAAACAATGGAAACCTTATGTGAAGTTAATAATTTGCTTACATGCTTTATGCTTTGTGCCTTGGATTTAATGAAACAACATTGATTCCTTTTGCAACAGCCATCTGTATATCAACTTCAAACTGCTGTGTAAAAGCCTCTATCCTTGAATATACATCACCCTCATAGGTTGACACATATTTAGGAGGCAGATGGTTTAATGCATAGGCAACAACATCGTCCTGACAATCCTTACAAGTGCATACACCTTGTTTTTCCATTGTAGCTACTAAATTCTTACGTACAGCATCCTCCATTATATTCCTTATACCAGAATCACACCGCATCTTTTGAATATCTCCCATTGTATACACCCCTTTTATTTTTGCATTAGCTTTCTAACATATCAATTTTCGTATTTAACAGTAATTGGCGTGTTTTCTATAACATGATCAACGCTATCTATATATAATGGTTAAATAATATGTTTATTATTTAACCATTATATATATTCAATATGCTATTACAATTTCCTTTATTTTATAAAAAAAACACCATTTAAGGTGTCTTTTTTTATAAAATAATCTTAGGATTTTCTTCTGATCTTTTATATATTATGAATTTATTGCCTATAACCTGAACAGGCTCTGCCCCTATTTTTTCACATATGAGATTACATGCACTTCTTGGGCTTATGCTTGCATCGCTATTTTTTAGTATGCTTATCTTTATTATTTCCCTAGCATTTATGGCGTCCTCAGCCTGTTTTATTACATTATCGTCAATACCATCTTTCCCAATAATCATTATAGGTTCAATTGTATTTGCAATAGAACGTAAATGCGCACGTTGTTTACTTGTTATCATGTTATCACCTTATTCTATAAAATCAAACTCAAAGTCATTCATCCTAACGGTATCACCATCAGTAATTCCCATTCCTTTAAGCTCTTCTATTATTCCTTTTGATCTTAATATCTTCTGGAAATACCTTAAAGACTCATTATCATGAATATTAATTCTTCTAAATACCCAATCCACAAAAGGCCCTGTAATTACGTATACTCCATCGTCCATAGATATTTCATATCCTTTTGTATCATTGTTTTTCTCCAAATTAAAATAGCCTTCCTCTTCAGTTACATTCACAAATTTAGGAACATCTGGTATCTTGCCTAACATATCAGATACATATAGCAATAGCTCTCTTAACCCCTTATTAGTTGCTGCAGAAACCTTGAATACCTTAATTCCCCTTTTTCCCATCTCTTTTTCAAATAGCTCATAGTTTGCATCAGACCCTGGTATATCGCTTTTATTAGCAGCTACTACCTGTAATTTTGATGATAAATCTATATCATAGAGCTTTAATTCCTCGTTAATTTTGTCAAAGTCTTCTATAGGGTTTCTTCCTTCGATTCCTGAAATATCAACAACATGTATAAGTATCTTTGTTCTTTCTATGTGTCTTAAAAATTCATGTCCAAGCCCTATTCCCTCGTGGGCTCCCTCAATAAGCCCTGGAATATCTGCAAGTACAAAGCTCTTTATGCCAGGCACATCTACCACTCCAAGGTTAGGACTAAGAGTTGTAAAATGATAATCAGCTATTTTAGGCTTTGCCGCAGTTACCATGGAAAGGATTGTAGACTTACCTACATTAGGGAAACCAATAAGGCCCACGTCAGCAAGGAGCTTTAGTTCAAGAATAACAAATCTCTCTTCTCCTTTTTGCCCTGGTTCTGCAAAGTTTGGTGCTTGCCTTGTAGGAGTAGCAAATCTTGCATTGCCTTTTCCTCCCCTTCCTCCTTTTGCAATTATAACCCTTTGGTTTTCTTCCGTTAAATCTGCAATAATTTTTTTAGTTTCCTCGTCCTTTATAAGGGTCCCTGATGGTACTTTGATTACTAAGTCCTCTCCGCTTTTCCCGAAGCAGTTGTTTGTTCCTCCGTTTTCTCCTCTTTGGGCTATATGCCTTCTCTTATATTTAAAATCCATAAGAGTCCTCATATTTGGATCCACGACAAATACTATATCTCCGCCTTTGCCTGCGTCTCCCCCGTCTGGGCCTCCTCTTGGAACATACTTCTCTCTTCTAAAAGAAACTGCCCCATCTCCCCCGTCTCCTGATTCTATATATATTTTTGCTGTATCTATAAACATAATATTCACCTTCAATAAAACTTAAATATAGTTGTTAAAATATTGAGCATATTAAATATATTATGCTTAGTATTAACATTTTTATAGTATATTACACAATATTTATTATGTCAAACGCTTCAAATCATCACATTTAACCAGTCCCACCTTAAAAAGCAATTCATAATTATCCATTTCCAGGTAAACACTATTACCCACTTTTTTAATATTCTCTATGGTATCTTTTATTTTTTTGTCTATACAGTTGTTTATTGCCTTATCTTCCACAGGTGGCAATTTATCCACTGAGACAGTATAATTACTACTTGAAAGCTCAATATATAATATATTATCTTCATTAAATATATCTATGTACGCCATCTTGTCTCCGCAATTAGCTTGTTCTAAAATCTTTTCAAATAGTATGTCCAAATAATTGAATACATAATTGCAGCCTATAAAGTAATCATCCCTCACAAATCCTACGCTAGATTCAAAATCTATATTTACATCAATATTAAAAGCCTTAGCTATATTTTTATATAAGAATATGCATAAGGAGGGATTTCCTATCTTAAATATACTATTATATATATTTGCTCTTTTATTTAATTCCCTGATATAATCTTTAGCCTCATTTACCCTGCCAATCTGCAAATATCCCCAAATAACTTGTATATCATTAGCAAAATTATGTCTTTGCTCTCTTATGTTTACTAAGATATCCTTATCCATATTTAGCCTTGTATCGTTATAAATAAATTCAAGATCATTAAACTTATCATCCATAATATCACCGCTTATTCTTTATTCTCATAGCATGTTTATTTTATCATATTATACAAATATTGGCTATAGATTCGGTTAAGCTGTTATTAAATTGTAATACTTGTAACAAAAAAGGTTTCTGCGTATTGCAATTATATACAGCACCTTTAAATAAGTTAAGGAAATAATTGTATATAAGGGCAATATCAGAAACCTTTATATAGATTCACTATAAAATCTTTGCTATTATTGTACTGCCTCTTCAACAGGATGGATGCTAACCTGCTTTTTTTCTCTGCCTTTTCTTTCAAACCTTACAATTCCATCCTCTTTTGCAAATAGAGTATCATCCTTACCCTTTCCTACATTGATTCCAGGATGGATCTTTGTACCTCTTTGCCTTACAAGTATATTACCTGCAAGTACAAATTGTCCATCAGCCCTTTTAACACCAAGACGTTTAGATTCACTATCCCTACCGTTTCTAGAACTTCCGACACCTTTCTTATGAGCCATTTATTGCACCTCCTACCCTCTCATATTCCTATCTTAAGTGGTAACCATATTATTTACGCATTGATACTTTCAATTAAAACTTTTGTGTATGGTTGACGATGTCCTTGTTTTTTTCTGTAATCTTTTTTAGCTTTATATTTAAATACAATGACTTTTTTCTCTTTTCCATGGGCTAAAACTTTACCAGAAACTACAGCACCTTCAACAACAGGTTTTCCTACTGTAAGTTTTCCGTCATTTGATATTGCACATACTTCGTTAAACTCAACAGAAGAATCAACTTCAGCATCAAGTTTTTCAATGTATATTACATCGCCTTCTTGAACTTTGTACTGTTTTCCACCAGTTGCTATAATAGCATACATAAACTACACCTCCCCTATCCAGTCTCGCCGTATCAGGTACATATGGCCTATATGGCATATGTTTTTGAACCCTTAACGTGCGGCTCACCGAGAAATTATAGCATAATCAAATTTTAATGTCAATATGCTATTTCTCCAAATAGCTTAGCTCTATCAATACTTTTTTGGGTTTTCCCTGGCCATCATACTCTATGTTTTCTATTGATCCATTAAATAGATTAGGCTTATCTGATTTATTTAAATATTTAGTTTCTATTGCATTTATTCCAACTTTATCTCCAACTTCAAAAGGCTTAATTATACTATTAACCTTTGAATCGTCATTTAATAACTTTATATTTACATCTGAATACTTCATATCAAAAAGTCCTTTTATATATACCTTTTTATTATATTTTTCTTCAATGTGAGTAATGCTTTGATGGTGCTCTTCTAGATATCTTGCTATATTTATATTCACCTCAACCATAACTCCTAAAACATCAGTAGATTTAAAGATTCTCTCTACATCTCTCTCTATATCTTTTATAATGGATTCTTCATCTAAAATCATGCCGCTTCCTTGGCATAGGGGACACCTTTTTTCGAGTATGGCGCTTAATTTCTTTCCTACCTTTTTTCTTGTCATTTCAACTAATCCAAGAGAAGTTATTCCTAAAACATTGCTTCTTGTTCTATCCTTTTTAAGTTCCTTTTTTAAAACGTCAATTACCTTATATTTATCTTCTTGAGTGGTCATATCAATATAGTCAATTATTATTATACCGCTTATATCCCTAAGCCTTAGTTGTCTTGCAATTTCTATGGAAGCCTCTATATTAGTTTGCAGTATTGTATCTTTTATATTAAAAGATCCAGTAAATTTACCTGTATTAACATCAATAGATATAAGAGCCTCTGTCTCATCAATTACTAAGTAACCTCCGCTCTTTAGCCAAACCTTTCTTGAAAGTGCTTCATTAATCTTCTTTTCTATGCCATAGAAAGCCATAATATTTGCATCCCCAGTATAATGCTCAACCTTTTTTCCCATACCTGGAGAATATAGCTCCACTATCTCAGCAGCTTCTTTATATGAATCATAATCATTTATTATTATCTTTTCGGTGTCTCTAGTAAATGAGTCTCTTATACTTTTGTAGATAATATCTAAATCTTTGTGTATTAAGCATGGGGATGGAGCTGATAAATATGCCTTATTTATTTTTTCCAATAACCTTGTTAAAAAATCAATATCCTCTGCAAAATCTTCTGCACTTCTCCCTTCTGCCTCTGTTCTTATAATAAATCCATATCCCTTTGGCATAATACCTGATGAAATATTTCTTAATCTATTTCTTTCGTTCTCATCTTCAATCCTTCTTGATACACCAACATAGTTGGTACTAGGCATTAAAACAATATACCTTCCTGGAAGTGTTATATGGGTGGTGACTCTAGCCCCCTTGTTTCCTGAAGGCTCCTTTGAAACCTGAACTAAAATATCCTGACCTACTTTTATAAAATCAGATATGGAAACATTATTAATATCGAACCTGTCACAGGATATAGCATCTTTTACATAAAGAAAAGCATTTTTATCAAGGCCAATATTTATAAATGCTGCCTGCATTCCTGGAAGTACGTTTGTAACCTTTCCTTTATAAATATTACCTGCAACCCTTTCTACTCCTTGCCTTTCTATATATATCTCAGCAAGTCCCCCATCATCTATTAAAGCAACCCTTGACTCACCAAAACCAACGTCAATATAAATCTCATTCATATAAACCACTTCCTAAAATCCCAAAAAATTCGCCTAGGCTTATTAATCCATCATCTGATAATGTATATGTTTCAATCTTTTTTATATCTCTTATTTCAGTTTCTGATAGTTCGTTGCAATAAGCTTTTAATGCTTTAACTAGAAGATCTGGATTTAAATTGTTTTTACTTCCGGCTAAAGACTTGAGGCTAAATATAAATTCGCCCCCATTATCTTCTATAGTTTTAAGATTCAATATCATGGGTTTTATATCAATAATTCTTGTTCCTCTTTTACCTTGTTTTTCAACCTTTATTTCAGGCTGTTTTAAAAACTCTTTAATCATATCTGAATTTAAGCCCTTATGCCCAACTAATGTAACCTCCCATAAGGCACCACCTACCATTGGCATTAAAGATTTAGATTTGTCATCCATTTTTTTTGCACCAATTATCCTAATATGGGGGGGCAAATTTGAATTTATACTATCAACTATGTCCTTTTCATCCATCTCATGTTCTAAGCCTATATCCATATATTCTCCAATACTCCATGTCCCAACAGAAAGTGGTGTTGCAAAAGAGAATTCTGCATGCGGGTTAAACCCCATTGAATAAGAAATAGGAAGATTAGCCCTTCTCATAGCCCTCTGAAAGGTTCTCATTAAATCCAAATGAGATATAAACTTTATTCCATAGCCTTTACTAAATTTAATCACATATCTTGCCATCCATGCATACCTCTCTCCCTGCAAGGTCTCCAATACCACAGCCAGTACATCCTAGCCTGCAATCGTGAGTAAGCTGTGCTTTTTTTGCTTTGTTATTTTCGTTTATTAGATATCTTTTGCTAACTCCTGGATCTATGTGATCCCAAGGCAATACCTCTTCATATTCTCTTTTTCTATTTGCATAAAATGAAGGATCTATTCCGTTTTCTTTAAATGCTTCCATCCATTTATCATAATTAAATAGCTTATCCCATCCATCAAATTTACATCCTTTTTTCCATGCATCTATAAGTACTCTTGAAAGCCTTCTATCTCCTCTTGAAAATACACCTTCAAGGAAACTCACATAGGACTCATGCCAATTATAAGTAATATTCTTATTCCTTATTTTGGTTTTTAGAAGGTCTTGCTTTCTTCTTAACTCATCCATAGTATCTTGCGGTTCCCATTGAAAAGGGGTAAAAGGTTTGGGCACAAAAGATGAGGTGCTTACCGTAACTTTAAGCCCTCTTTTTCTTATCTCTTTAGGAACTTTATAATACTCCTCAACAACCTTATATGCTAAATCTGTAATCCCCTCTATATCCTCATCTGTTTCAGATGGGAGCCCTATCATAAAATAAAGCTTTACACTGCTCCAGCCTGAATTAAATGCAGAAGATACTGATTGCAACAGGTTTTCCTCAGTAACCCCCTTATTTATAACGTCTCTCATTCTCTGGCTTCCAGCCTCTGGTGCAAATGTAAGCCCTGTTTTTCTCACCTTTTGTATTTCATTTATTAAACCAACTGAAAAGGAATCTACCCTAATAGATGGAAGGGATACTCCTATTTTATCCTTTTCATACTTTTCTATAATATCATTTACTAACCCCTCTATATCTGAATAATCACATATGCTAAGAGATGTTAAAGATACCTCTTCATATCCAGTACTTTTAATAAGCTTATCTGCATCCTCTAAAAGTGTTTCTCTTGATTTTTCCCTTACAGGCCTATAAACCATTCCAGCCTGACAAAATCTGCACCCTCTTGTACATCCCCTAAATACCTCAAGCATTATTCTATTATGAACTATATCTGTATAGGGTACTATCATATCATCTGGATAATATATATTATCTAAATCTTTTACTATCCTTTTTGATATTGTCTTAGGATACTTATCATCTATTGGATAAAACTCTTTTATGGTTCCATCCTGATTGTATTTAGCATCATAAAATGAAGGTATATATACACCTTGAATACATGCAATAGAATCAAGGAAAGCTGTCCTATCTTCTCCGCTTTCTTTCCATACTAGATATTTATCTAATATTTCATTTGTAACCTCTTCCCCCTCTCCTATGACAAATATATCAGCAATTTCCCATAATGGTTCCGGATTATATGCACAAGGTCCGCCACATATAACAAAAGGATCCGTCCTTTTCCTTTCATTATATAAAATAGGGACTCCGCTTAAATCAAGCATATTTACTATATTTGTATAGCTCATTTCATACTGGAGAGTAAAACCTATAAAGTCAAACTCCGCTATCTCATCTTTAGATTCTAAAGCAAAAAGCTTTATGCCTCTTTTTCTCATTTCATCTTCCATATCAACCCACGGAGCAAATACTCTTTCACAATATGTATCATCCCTATTATTTAACATATGATACAATATTTTGGTTCCAAGATGTGACATTCCAACTTCATATACATCTGGAAAACAGAATGCAAACCTTATTTTTACATTCTGAGTTTCTTTGTATACACTATTTACTTCATTCCCTATATATCTTGCAGGTTTTTCTACTTTATATAAAACCTCATCAGGTAAATTTACAGTCATATTATTCCTCCCTCAAAAATACTTCACTACATATTATTAGTGTTAATCATGCATATTATTTATAATATCACCTTCAACAATTATAACATACAACATTATTTTATTAATAACACTTTACTTATACAAAAAACATAAACAGTAAATAAAAAAAGTCCCATAAACATTATGCTCACAGGACTTTTTTGTCTTTATAAAATTCGCCTTCAGTTGATT
>ENA-UOOK01000016-UOOK01000016.1-fermentation-metagenome-genome-assembly--contig:-NODE-16-length-161503-cov-26.001202_pt1 | contig 161503 bp, 144 predicted proteins | sample MGYA00245777_ERZ724023 | MGnify/ENA primary metagenome ERZ724023 (study PRJEB28704, sample SAMN03018312) | fermentation metagenome | biome: anthropogenic terrestrial biome; feature: soil... | reverse complement strand
TTTAAAAGCAAAGATAAAAAGAATTGTTGAAATACCGCCCATGAGAGAAAAATGCGACGGGTAGAATTTAAAAAAATTACAACATTTGTCGTTTAATTTTGTTATTTTTGTAATTGTTATGTTCAATACTTCGTTTCTTATTTTTTTATTGTAGCTAAAGATGAGACATTGTCAGACGAAGATTTAGCTGCAATAATACTTTTATGAAGAGCGAAGCGAAACGAAAGTAATTTTCTTAAACAAGATATATGAAAGGAATTGTTCTTGCCGGAGGGTCCGGCACCCGCCTCTATCCGATCACGAAAGGAATCTCCAAGCAACTTATCCCTGTATACGATAAACCCATGGTCTATTATCCCATCTCCGCCCTTATGCTCGCAGGGATCAAGGATATCCTCATCATCTCCACGCCGCACGACCTTCCCGGGTTTGAACGGTTGCTGGGCGACGGGGCGGACTACGGCGTCACCTTTTCCTACGCGGAGCAACCCAGCCCCGACGGGCTGGCCCAGGCGTTCATCATCGGCGAGGAGTTCATTGGCAACGATTGCGCCTGCCTGGTGCTGGGCGACAATATTTTTTACGGGCAGGGTTTCCCCAATCTGTTGAGGCAGGCCGTCAAGGATGCGGAATCGGGCAACAACGCCACTGTCTTCGGATACTGGGTGAACGACCCGGAAAGGTACGGGGTGGCCGAATTTGACCCGGAGGGCAACGTGCTGAGCATCGAGGAGAAACCCCAACAGCCCAAATCGAATTACGCGATTGTGGGCCTCTATTTCTACCCGAACAAGGTGGTGGAAGTGGCCAAAAGCATTCGTCCCTCCGCACGAGGAGAGTTGGAGATAACCGCCGTGAACCAGCAGTTTCTGAAGGATCGACAGCTTAAGGTCCAACTCTTTGGCCGCGGCTTCGCCTGGCTCGACACCGGCACCTTCGGCTCCTTGTCGGAAGCGTCCACATTTATCGAAGTGCTGGAGAAACGGCAGGGGCTGAAGATATCCTGCCTCGAAGAGATTGCCTGGCGCAACGGCTGGATCAACGACGAAAAGCTCCGGCACCTGGCGGAACCGATGAAAAAAAACGAATACGGCCAATACCTGCTGAAACTAATCGAGAGGGCATGATGAAGATCACCACCACAGCCATTGAAGGCGTTGTTATTCTCGAGCCAAAAGTGTTCGGCGACGAGCGGGGCTATTTCTTCGAATCGTTTTCCCAGCGGGAGTTCGAAGAAAAAGTATGCAAGACCACCTTTGTCCAGGACAACGAGTCCAGCTCCCGCTACGGTGTCCTGCGGGGATTGCATTTCCAGAAACCGCCCCACGCGCAGGCCAAGCTGGTGCGTGTGGTAAAAGGGAAAGTGCTGGACATTGCCGTGGATATCCGGAAAGGGTCGCCAACATTTGGGCATCACGTTTCGATAGAATTATCCGGTGAGAACAAGCGTCAGCTCTTCATTCCCCGGGGCTTTGCCCACGGTTTCGCGGTGCTGAGCGATGAGGTTGTTTTTCAGTACAAATGCGACAATTACTACGTTCCCCATTCCGAAGGCGGTATCCTCTGGAACGACCCTGCGTTGGGGATCGATTGGAAATTACCGGAAGAAGATGTAATTTTGTCGGAGAAAGACAAAAAAAATGTGTTATTAAACGAGTTAAAATTATAGTGATGGAAGGCCAATTCAAAAGAAATATACTGATTACCGGCGGAGCCGGATTTATCGGGTCGCACGTGGTGAGGTTAATGGCAACCAACTATCCCCATTACCGCATCGTGAACCTCGACAAGCTCACCTATGCCGGCAACCTCGCCAACCTGCTCGATGTCCGGGACAACCCCAACTACCGGTTCGTCAAAGCCGATATCTGCGACTTCGATGCCGTGCTACGCGTGTTTGAAGCGTATGCCATCGACAGCGTTATCCACCTGGCGGCAGAGAGCCATGTCGACCGCTCCATTACCGATCCGTTTTCGTTTGCTCAAACGAACGTCATGGGCACCCTCAACCTGCTGGAAGCAGCCCGCCGGATGTGGCAACCCCAAACCTCACACCTCTTCTACCACGTTTCCACCGACGAGGTGTACGGTGCGCTGTCTTTCGACGACACCCTTTTCACCGAAGAGACCCGCTACGACCCACATTCACCCTACTCCGCCTCCAAGGCGGCTTCCGACCACTTCGTGCGGGCCTACCACGACACCTACGGACTGCCCGTTATCCTATCCAACTGCTCCAACAATTACGGGCCCTACCAGTTCCCCGAGAAACTGATACCGTTGTTCATCAACAACATCCGCCACAACAAACCCCTTCCGGTTTACGGGAAAGGCGAGAACGTGCGCGACTGGCTTTATGTGGAAGACCATGCCCGCGCCATCGACCTGATTTTTCACCGGGGGAAAACGGGTGATACCTACAACATCGGCGGGTTCAACGAGTGGAAAAACATCGACCTGATCCGGGTAATGATCAAGACGGTCGACCGGTTACTGGGGCGCCAAGAAGGTGAATCGGAGAGGCTGATCACGTACGTTACCGACCGTGCCGGCCACGACCTGCGCTATGCCATCGACTCCACGAAGCTGAAAAACGAACTCGGCTGGGAGCCGTCGCTGCAGTTCGAGGAAGGGATCGAGAAAACCGTGCGCTGGTACCTCGAGAACCAGGAATGGCTGGACAACGTCACCAGCGGTGATTATCAACAGTATTACCAAAGAATGTACGGGAACTGAGTTCTGAGCAAACGGCCGGCGAATTGTGTGAATTTTCCCTAAAACCTTCCGCATGTTGGACAGATTCAATGAAAACCATTACTTTTGCACGTTATATGTACTCAAAAAAGCAACTTCTATGCAACGGAAATATACGTTTACTACACTGTTAACCCTCTTTTTTTTGTTCGTCTCCACCGCACTGTTCGCGCAAATGAGCGACCAGCAGGTGATGCAGGAATTGTTGAAATATCAGAACTCTGGTTTGTCGCAGCAACAAATAGTACTGGAATTGAGCAAGAAGGGAGTTCCGGTAACGCAACTGCAACGCATCAAAGAGCAGTATGAAAATCAACAAAACGTAACCAATTCTGCTGTCGATTCTAATTACGATCCACGTGAAAACACTTTCAGAGACGCTTCGGAAGTTCAGGTTATTACTGCACAAACACCTCAGGCTGCACCCGAAGAGCTAGTTTATGGACAAAATTTCTTTTCAGCAGGTAATCTCACCTTTGCTCCCAACATGAATATGCCCACACCCGCTAACTATGTTTTAGGTCCGGGAGATGAACTCATAATCGATGTTTGGGGAGATTCAGAACTGAATGTCAGATACACTATTGCTCCCGACGGGCATATAACCGTACCCGGATTGGGGCGCATCCAGCTCAGCGGATTAAACGTAAAACAAGCCGAGTCCAAGATCAGAAACGAATTTTCCTCCATCTATTCTGACTTGGGGTCGTACACGCCCCGCACGTTTCTGGGTGTTTCCGTGGGAAACGTGCGGACGATTAAGGTAAACGTGATGGGCGAAGTGATAACCCCGGGAACATATACACTTTCATCGTTTGCATCGGCATTCCATGCTTTGTATGTTTCGGGAGGCCCGAATAAGATCGGCAGCTTAAGAAATATTAGAATTTTTCGCAGCGGAGATGTTATAGCAACAGTCGATCTGTACGAGTATCTGATGAGAGGAAATAACACCCGGGATATTACATTACGTGATGGCGATATTGTAAAAGTGGAACCTTACGGCATCCTGGCACAGGTAACCGGCGAAGTGAAACGTCCCATGTGGTATGAGATGCGTCCCTCCGAAACACTTCATGATTTACTGCAATTTGCCGGTGGGTTCAGTGGAAATGCATACAAAGCAAACGTATCGCTGTTGAGAAAAGGGAGTAGTGAGATGGAAGCTTACACGTTGAATGAACCTGAATATGCCTACTTTAATTTAAAGGACGGTGATCAGGTGGCTGTAGGAAATATTTTAGACCAGTATTCCAACATGGTAGAAATTACAGGAGCTGTCTATCGGCCCGGAAAATATGCTATCGGCGACCAAATTAAGACCGTCCGCGATTTGATATCTATAGCCCAAGGAATAACAGGGGATGCTTACGTTCACCGTGCATTGTTGTATCGTCAGCAAGACGATTTAAAACAAACCATGCAATCTTTCGATCTGGATGCCCTAATGAGTAGTCGTATACCCGATATTCCGCTGCAAAAGAACGATCGCCTGCATATACCCTCTATTTTCTCCATCGAAGACAGCCTCACGGTATATGTAGGAGGGGAAGTTCGCGCTCCCGGTAATTATCCCTATGCGGAAAACATGCACCTCGAGGATGTTGTCTTGAGAGCTGGAGGATTAAGAGAATCGGCCTCCACGGCTCAGATTGATGTTTATCGCCGGATTAAGAATCCAGCCAGCACCTCTTCATCTTCCCAAACCGGAGAGGCGTTCCGTTTCTCATTAAGAGACGGTATAATCATATCGAATGATACATCATTTGTACTTCACCCCTTCGATCAAGTTGTGATACGCCGCTCTCCGGGATACGAAATACAACAGAATATTACCTTACGTGGAGAAGTGTTGTTTGACGGGCAGTATGCCAAGATAAAAAAAGACGAGCGGTTATCTTCGTTTATCCAGCGGGCGGGGGGATTAACGGAATATGCGTATGCCAAAGGGGCCCGATTATCCCGCCAGTTAAACGAAGCCGAACGAAGAAGGACTCGCGATGCCCTCCTGGCTAGGGCGACCGCCGAAGGAGACTCCACCTATATTGAGGACATGGACTTCAGCACACAATATGTCGGGATTGACCTGGAGAAAGCGTTGAAGAAACCCGGTAGCGATGATGATATTATCCTGCGTCAGGGAGACGAGATTTTTGTCCCTCAATACGAAAGTACGGTTAAGATCTCCGGGGGAGTACTGTACCCGAACACCGTTACTTACAACAAACGGATGAGCCTGGAAAGTTACGTCCGTCAGGCAGGAGGGTATTCGCGACTGGCTATGAAAAACAAACCGTTTGTAATTTATATGAATGGGAAAGTGGCCAGCGGCCGGTGGGCCAAAATAGAACCCGGGTGCGAGATTATCGTACCGGAAAGACCTGAACGTGAATCGGTAGGAATTCAAAACATTCTGGGAATGTCAACTACACTTGCCTCTCTTGCGTTGATAATCAGCAGATTCTTTTAACAAACGCCTACTCCATATGACAGAACAACTTCAAGCAACAAACCATTCCGATGAGATCGATTTAAAAGACCTTATCGTTCAACTCTGGAAGAAACGCAAATTTATCTTGACCGTAACCGGCCTGTTTTTTCTGTTGGGAATTTTCATTGCGTTCACTTTGCCGGTTGAATATACCGCGCAGAGTGTTATTCTACCGCAAAGCGGCAGGCAAAGTTCCTTGGGAAACCTGGGAAGCCTGGCCTCTATTGTTGGTGTAAATATGGGAACCACGGTTATGGCAGAAGGAAATATTTCTACGGGGATATATCCCCAAATTGTCAACAGTTTGCCTTTTGTGCGAGAAATTATGGAAACTCCGATTGTTGTTGAAAGATCTGACGGTAAAGAGATAACGCTGTACGAATATTACTCTGAAAAAAAATACAGAAGTAAAAATGTTTTTACGGTTATTAAAAAATACACCATCGGATTGCCGGGTACCCTTATATCGGCTTTTCGTTCATCGAAAAATATGCAGGAAGTGACCATACACACAGCCATTACTCCCGACAGCACCGGTATTGTATCAATCTCACGACAGGAACAAGCGGTGTACAATGCCATAAAGGGTTCCATTCAATACGAATACAATACAAAAGAAGGGATTATCAAGCTGGGGTACACATTTCCTGAACCGCTGGCTGCTGCTCAGATAAGCGAACAATTGCATAAGTCACTGGAAAAATATGTGATAAACTACAAGATAGAAAAAGTGCAGGAAAACCTGAATTTTGTGGAGCAAAGTTTTGCGGAAGCCCGTAAGGATTTTCTACAGAAACAAGCTAACCTTGCCGCTTTTCAGGATGCTAACAGGGGATTGATCACAGCTTCAAGCCGCACAGTCGAGACTCGGTTGCGCAGTGAATACGATATTGCCTTTACAATCTATAATGAACTAGCCAAACAACGTGAACAGGCACAATTAAGCATGAAAGAAGAAAAGCCGATTTTAACGGTAATAAATCCGGTTACTGTTCCTTTGGAGAAAAGTGCTCCCCGCAGATCGATGATCCTGGCAGTCTTCTTACTTCTGGGATTGATCGTTTCCACGGGCTGGGTATTGGCTAAACCGTTTATTGAAGATATAAAAGCTGAAATAATAAAAATTTCGGGCGTAGAGGGGTGATGATGACGAACAGGAGGTGGCTGGCTGCTTATGTGAAGATGCACCACGAGAAGCGAGTGCGTGAACGTCTTTCAGAGTTGGGAATTGAGAATTTTCTGCCTGTACAAACGGAAGTACGTCAGTGGAGCGATCGCAAAAAGCGGGTGGAGCAGGTGCTTATCCCCATGATGATTTTTGTGCATGTAGATACCGAAGAGCAACGCACCGTCCTCACCCATCCTTCCGTGCTTCGTTACCTGGTGTTGAGGGGGGAGCATGCCCCTGCCGAAATCCCCGAAGAACAGATGAACCGTTTCCGGTTTATGCTTGATTTCTCTGACCAACCCGTTTCTTTCAATACAGCCGGGCTTCAACCCGGCGAAAAAGTAAAAGTCATCAAGGGTCCCCTCGCCGGACTCGAGGGAGAATTCGTCACTGTAGGCGGCAAATCCAATGTTATCGTCCGCATCAGTCACTTGGGCTGTGCCGTTGTAGAAGTGAACGCCTCTATGGTGGAAACTTAACCCATTTTTTGTTTTTCCACAATACGAAAAGCAGGAGTATGGGTTTTTATTGTAATTTTGCATACGTAAAGACCGGAACTATCTTTCACACCGTGTGACAGGTAGTCACGAAGTGTGCCCAAACTGATGGAAATATTGAAGAGTTAAATCATGAGCGATTTTTAATGGAATAGAATGAAGTAAAGTATTTATTTTGATAATATTCATAATTCTCTTCGTTCTTTTAATGCATTCGTCATCGTGCATTCTCCCAGTGAATTCAGAAGTGCCCAATAAACAGATGACATAAGAAATGAATGTTCAAAAAGTTGTTTAATATAAGTAGATGTCATTAAAGCAAAAGACAGTCAGCGGACTGTTGTGGAGTTTCGTTGACACGATGGCCGGCCAGGGTATCACTTTCGTCGTGGGTATCATCCTGGCAAGACTGCTCTCCCCGAGAGAATTTGGATTAATCGGTATGATAACCGTTTTTATAGCAATTTCAGAATCGTTTATCAACAGTGGATTTAGCAGTGCATTGATTCGAAAAAAAGATTGTACCGATACCGATTTTTCCACAGTCTTTTTCTTCAACCTGACTGTAGGGTTTTTATTTTTCTTCATCCTTTTTTTCTCAGCTCCCTCCATCAGCAAATTCTTTAATGAACCCGAGCTTACCGCTATCCTGCAGGTGTTGGGGGTTATATTGATCATCGATTCATTGACAATAATTCAGAGAACCATCCTCACCAAAAGGATCGATTTTAAACTCCAGGCAAGAATTTCGGTAATTGCATCAATCGGTTCAGGTTTGGTGGCCATTGCAATGGCATTTTATGGTTTTGGTGTCTGGGCACTGGTAGCACAGAGAATCATCAAACAGGGACTTAATTCCCTCTTTCTTTGGTTGTGGAACAGATGGAAACCAATTCTAGTATTCAGCAAAAATTCGTTCAGAGAACTTTTTGGTTTCGGGAGTAAACTTCTATTAAGCGGATTGATTGATACAATTTATCAAAACGTTTATTATTTGATCATTGGTAAATTTTTCTCCGCACAGGAATTGGGTTTTTATACCAAAGCGGATGAATTTAAGAAACTACCCTCTCAAAATCTGAACGCAATTATTGGTAGAGTTACTTATCCTGTTTTATCCACTTTGCAGGATGATATACCAAGATTAAGAAATAGTTATCAAAAATTGATCAGATCGGTAATGTTTATTACTTTCATTCTGATGCTGGGTATGGCTGCTGTAGCAGAGCCAATGATTCATACATTGATTGGCGCAAAGTGGGAGCCGGCCATTATTTATCTGCAAATGCTTTGTTTTGTGGGGATGATGTATCCACTGCATGCTTTGAATCTGAATATGCTGCAGGTGCAAGGTCGATCCGATCTGTTTCTTAAATTAGAGGTAATCAAAAAGCTCATTGCAATTCCCACCATTATAATCGGCATATTTTTCGGAATAAAAATCATGATTGTCGGAATGATGGTCAACACGATGATTGCCTATTATTTGAACAGTTATTGGAGCGGTGTGAAAATTGGATATTCTTTCAAACAACAGGTCAAAGATATTTTGCCATCCTTTTTTCTTGCATTGACAATGGGAATACTGGTTTACCTGTTTGGAAAAATAATTCCATTTTCATATCCAGTTATTTTGATCATCCAAATACTTTTTGGAGCGGTATTTGTATTTCTGTTCTGTGAAATCACAAAATTTAGGGATTATATTTTTGCCAAGGAGTTGGTTTTAGAAAAGATTCTATCATTCAAAAAAAAATAAATATGGAAAAACCCATATATGTTACACAACCTTCATTGCCCGATTTAGATGAATATATCCCCTATTTAAGGGAAATCTGGGATAATAAGATACTTACCAACAACGGTCCAATGCACAAGCGGTTAGAGAAAGAGTTGGCTGAATTTCTGGGAGTCCCCTTCATCTCTTTATTTGTTAACGGAACTTTGGCATTGGTGACTGCGCTGCAGGCATTACGGATCACAGGCGAAGTTATTACAACCCCATATAGTTTTGTGGCCACAACTCATAGTCTGTGGTGGAATAATATCAAACCGGTATTCGTGGATATTGAACATGAATATGGCAATCTTGATCCCGACAAGATTGAAGCAGCCATCACTCCCAAAACCACGGCCATTATGCCAGTGCATGTGTATGGCAATCCGTGTCATGTGGAGAGGATCCAGGAGATTGCAGATATCTATGGCTTGAAACTTATTTATGATGCTGCTCATGCGTTTGGAGTAACCTATAAGGGTGGTAGTATTCTCAACTTCGGAGATCTCTCAATTCTGAGCTTCCATGCCACCAAAGTTTTTAATACATTTGAAGGAGGTGCTATTATCAGTCACGACAGTGCAACCAAGCAACGGATTGATTATTTGAAGAACTTTGGTTTTGCTGGTGAGACCACCATCATGGCACCGGGGATCAACTCAAAGATGAATGAAGTGCAGGCTGCAATGGGATTGCTTCAATTGAAAACATTTAATGACAGTATTGAAAAGCGAAAAGTGGTAGCAAATAGATACCGGGAGCTGTTGAAAGATGTAAAGGGTATCACCATGTTACCAGAACCGGAAGATACTGTCAGCAATTATGCATATTTCCCTATTTTCATCCATGAAAAAGAGTATGGTTTGAGTAGAGACGGATTGTATGAGAAACTCAAACAAAACAATATTTTCGGGCGGAGATATTTTTATCCCTTAATCAGTGAGTTTTCTATGTACAAAGGATTAGAATCTTCTTCTCCAGATCATTTACCAGTAGCTCATAAAATGGCAAATGATGTGATTTGTTTGCCAATTTATTCGGAATTGACTGTAGATATTGTAGATCATATATGCTCAATAACTAAAACAAAATAAAATTCACTTCAATGAAAGAGACACGAGTTTTTCTTGAAAAAAATGGTTTGCCACAGGGAGATGCTTTTGATCTGCCTACATCCAATAAACGTTTCCCCGATGACGCTCAATACAGATTCGAAGTACCTGGCATTCAAGGTCCAACAGCAATGAAGTCATTGTTAGACGAGGTAACTGATAAAAAACTGATCATACATAGAGTAACGCAAACGAAAGGCATTATGCTCCTAACAGACAATGAAATTATTGAAATGGTTTCATTGGCTACACAAAGTAAGGTTGATTTAGTTTTGTCCATTGGTCCCAGAGCAACTTATGATACCAGTGCTTCGGTATTAACAGCCGAAGGTCAACGGATGGGATTACGTTTACGTGGCCAGGAACAGATTGTACGGGCTATTGAAGATGTAAAGCGTGCAACAGCCTTGGGATGTAAATCTTTTTTATTATATGATGAGGGTTTATTGTGGATATTAAATGAAATGCGCAAACAAAATGAGATTCCGTCAACATTGAAATTTAAAGTATCCGCACATACAGGGCATGGCAATCCATGTTCCGCAAAATTAATTGAAAGTATCGGTGCTGATTCAATTAACCCTGTACGTGATTTATCATTACCAATGCTTTCCGCTATAAGACAAGCAATTAATATACCCATTGATTTACATACTGAGAATCCGGCCTCATCAGGTGGATTCATTCGTCATTATGAAGTACCTGAAATTATCAGAGTATCATCTCCAGTGTATTTAAAAACAGGGGGATCAGTGGCTAAAACCCATGGATGGGATACAACCGTAGCGGAAGCGAAACAACGAGCTAAGCAAGTGAGCTTGGTCAAACGGGTTATCGACCAGTACTATCCGGAAGCAATCTGTTCAGTTAAAGGTTCAATTCAATAAATTTGAGGAAATATTAAACAATGAAACATCATCTCTACAATCCGAATTTTCATTTTCTACAAGAACCCATTAACTTTGACAAGAACACTGAAAAAGGTATCTTGCAGTATTGTCTTGGCGCAACACTTTACATGCCGGGAACGAAGAATATCCTGAATAAGCTGTTGAAAAAGAAATTGAATGAAATAACGTCGTTGGTCATGTGTTTTGAGGATGCGATTCAGGAACAGGATGTTGAAAATGCTGAATCAAACGTGTTCAATCATCTTGAGAAAATGGCAGATGCCATTAACAGCGGGGTGATTTCCTTAAATGATATACCACTTATTTTTTTAAGAGTTAGAAATCTGCTCCAATTTGAAAATTTCATAAAAAGACTATCGGCCAAACAAGCCAAAGTTTTATCTGGTTTTGTGTTTCCTAAGTTTAATAGCAAAAACGCCGGGCATTACCTGAAAACACTTGATTTTACTGCAAATAAACTCGAAACGACTCTTTATGGAATGCCGATTTTGGAAGGCAAAGAAATTGCCTACCTTGAAACCAGGATTACTGAATTGGCAAATCTAAAAAACATTTTGGACCCATATAAAGATATTATTTTAAACATCAGAGTTGGAGGTACAGATTTCTCATCATTGTTTGGTGTTAGAAGAGGGATCAATTATTCAATTTATGATATCTTTTCTGTCAGGGACTGCCTTGCAGATATACTCAACTTCTTTTCAAGAGCAGAAGATGAATATTCGGTTTCAGCTCCGGTGTGGGAATATTTTCTTGCCGATAAAGAGCATAATATCGACAGTGTAATCAATAAAGATATACATAAATCATTGATGAACCGGACACCGATTATCGATGAAGCTATTGATGGATTGTTACGTGAAGTAATCATTGATAAAGCAAATGGATTTATTGGGAAAACAATAATTCATCCTTCTCATGCACGTTTTGTAAATGCAATGCAGACAGTCACGAGTGAAGAATATGAAGATGCTTTGCAGATTTTAAACACGACAGGGGGGGTTGTGAAAAGTCAAAATGCAAACAAAATGAATGAAATAAACCCTCACCGCAGTTGGGCAAAAAAAATCAAATACCGGGCAAAAGCCTATGGTGTTGTGGAAAATGAACTCTCTTTCCTTAAGCTTATCTCAGGTAAATAATACATAAATTAACTTTATAATGGGGAGCAAAATAAAACTGATATTAGGAACAATGAATTTCGGACCACAGGTCAACGATGAAGATAGCCTGAAAATGGTAAATCAATTCATTGCCAGTGGAAACAATGAACTAGATGCTGCCTTTGTGTATAATAATGGCGATACCGAAAAAATCTTGGGATCAATCTTATCGAACTTAACAATCAATGATATTTCCATTGCAACGAAAATTCATCCCCGTATTTCTGGTAAACTGGATGCTGATGCTGTTAATTTTCAGTTTTCTGAGTCTCTAAAAAGGATGGGACTTGAGAAAGTGGATATTCTATATTTTCATTTTCCTGATGCGAATACTTCTGTTGAAGACGCTCTTAAGGCAGTAAACAGTTTATATGAAAACGGAAAGATCAAGGAATTTGGATTGAGTAATTTTCCCGCATGGATGGTCGTGGATATTTGGCATATATGCAAAACAAATGGGTGGCTTTGCCCATCAGTATACCAAGGAAGGTACAATGCATTGAGCAGAAATGTGGAACCTGAGCTTATGCCTGCTCTGCGTCAATTAAATATTCGCTTCTATGCATATAACCCATTAGCAGGAGGAATGCTTACAGGAAAGCACATGAATTTTGAAGAACAACCCCAGCAAGGTAGGTTTGCAAGACTTCAAAGCTATAGGAAAAGATATTGGAAAAAATCATATTTTGATGCGGTAAATATTGTATCCAGTATATGCAAAGAATACAGTATAGCGCCAGTGGAAGCTGCGTACAGATGGTTGGCCAATTATAGTTTATTGGATTGTGATAGAAATGATGGTATAATTGTAGGCGCTTCTTCTTTGATACAACTAGAACAAAATATGAAGGCCTTGCATAAAGGTGAGTTACCACAACAAATTGTAGATTCTCTTGATGCAGCTTGGTCAGAAGCAAAGTGCGAGAGTCCAAAGTATTTTGAATTTTTTTAAATTAAATTTCGTCATGTACAATAAGACAGATAAACTAATAGACTATCTTTTAGAGTTGAAAAATTCATCTTTCACTGATGATATTATTCATCAGGTTAAGAGATGTTTATTAGACTATCTGGGAGTGACTTTCGCCGGCACAAGATTATTGGATCAGAAAGTTAATAACATACTTAATTTTTTCAATTCACAATCAAATTATGTTACTGCAGTAGGCTTAAATAGAAAGACAGACATCTACACAGCTACATTAGTCAACGGTCTTAATTCACATGTTGCGGAACTTGATGATGGATCGCGTTATGGCGCTATTCATCCTGGTTCTCCAATTTTTTCTGCACTCTTGCCAGTTGCTGAGAAAGAGAAGGTGTGTGCAAATGTTTTTATAAAAGCAGTTGTCATTGCTTATGAAACTGCAATTCTTATATCAAATGCAATTCAACCATCACATTATAACATGGGATACCATCCTACAGCTACTTGTGGATCCATTGGTGCAGCTGTGGGTGTGGCAACATTACTTGGCTATAATAGAAATCAATTAAAAGATACATTTTCAGCAGCAGCGATCACAGCTTCAGGTTCTTTAAAAGTGATAGAGGACGGCTCTGAGCTAAAGCCATATAATGCAGGAAATGCAGCCCTTAATGGTCTATTGGCTGCAATTACAGCAGGTAGCAACTTTACCGGACCGAAAGATGTTTTGAGTGGAGATACCGGATTTTTAAACATGATGGCACAAGAGAATTGCTTTTTAAATTCTTTTAATCATGAAACACTATTAATCAACAAAGTTTATGTTAAACCATATGCTGCTTGTAGGCATGCTCACCCTTCTATTGAAGCGGCTTTGAAAATTAAATATTCGGCTCATTTTAATGTAAATGAGATTAAGAGAATCACCATTAAAACATATAAAGGAGTTATTGGTAAACATGATACAGTAAGTGTTTCAAATCCCTATTCGGCAAAAATGAGTATACCATTCTCAGTTGCAGTTGCTTTAATAAAAGGTAGTGCAGATATAAATGTTTTTACAACTGAAAATATAAACGACTCAAATATTATATCTTTAACTAACAAGATATATATTGAAGCTGACAATGAACTTTCTGCACTTGTCCCTGATAAAAGAGTGGCTATAGTGGAAATTGATTTTGGGAATAATGTGATTTTAACAGAAAGAGTTGATTTTCCTAAAGGAGAACCTGAAAATCCAATGACGGACATTGAAGTAAATGAGAAATTTCAGAGCCTTATTAACTTTTCAGGCAAATCACAAGTTATATCTGATAGTATCATTGATAAAGTCTGGAATCTTGAAAGGGATTTTATTAAATTATTCGAACATTTATAAAGATACAACATGATAGATATTGCATCATTTACTGACAAACTTCATGATTCAGGCATTGAGTTTATTACAGGGGTTCCTGATACTTTGCTTAATGATTTTTGTTTATACATTGAAGACTCTTGGTCAAAAGAAAGGCATATAATTGCGGCTAACGAAGGCAATGCCATCGGTTTAGCTGCAGGATACCATCTGGCAACAGGAACAACACCCCTAGTTTATATGCAAAATTCAGGCATTGGTAATACAGTGAACCCGATTTTGTCTCTGACCCACAAAGAGGTTTACAGCATACCTATGTTATTGCTCGTTGGCTGGCGTGGCGAACCGGGCAGAAACGATCACGCACAACATAAAAAGCAGGGTGAAGTTACTCCGTTATTGTTAGAGACTATGGATGTACCATATAAAGTGTTGACAGACGATACAGAAGGAACACTTGAGGCACTTAAATGGGGAATTGAGTTGGCAAAAAAATCCAATAGTCCGGTAGCGCTCATTGCAACAAAAGGAGTATTTGAAAAAGGAGAGAAAGCTGGATTTAAAAGTGAAAATGAACAGCTTCTAAGTCGCGAAGAGGCTATAGACTGTGTTTTGAATTCAATTCCTGAGAATGCAATAGTTATTGCTTCTACTGGTAGAGCAACTCGAGAATTATACGAATTGAGAAATATACGAAATGAGTCGCATGATAATGATTTTTTAAATGTTGGGGCAATGGGACATACATCTTCAATTGGCTTAGGGATTGCGATGGCAACAAAACGTAAGGTTGTTTGTCTCGAAGGAGATTCTTCTGCTATGATGCACCTCGGTTCTTTTACAACTACAGGGTTATTGAAACCCGATAATTTCCTACATATAGTTCTTAATAACGGGGTGCATGAATCTGTGGGTGGTCAAAAGTCGGCTGGTTTTAATGTCGATCTGACTGAAATAGCAAAGCATTGTGGTTATGTTACAATTGCTAAATCGGTAAAAACCATTGAAGAAATTAAAGATGCAATCAAATCCCTTGAAATGAATGATGGACCGGCATTTATTGAAATAACAATACGTAAAGGAATTAGAAAGGATATGCCTCCTTTAAAATTTGATCTCTTTAATTCTAAAAAAAAATTGATGGGTAATTTAAAAGGAAAGAATTTTAATGAATAAACAAGTTGCAATAGTTCTTGGCGGAACATTCCCTCATATTTCACTTTTGGAAAAACTAAAAGAAAGAGGATATTATACCGTCCTGATAGACTTTTTTGCTAATCCCCCAGCAAAACCTTATGCAGATGAACATGTTATAGCAAGCACTCTTGATAAAGAGACGGTTTTAGAGATTTCAAAACAAAAGGAAGCGACTTTAGTAATCAGTGCATACATTGATCAGGCAAATGTTACAGCTTGTTATGTTGCTGAGAAACTCAATCTGCCTCATCCTTACAGTTATGAAACCGCACTGAATGTGACGAACAAGTTGCTAATGAAAAGTTTAATGATAAACAACAATATTCCTACTTCAAAATTTGTGGTTATAACAAATATTGATGAGTGTGCAGATATTGATTTAACTTTTCCTGTTATTGTTAAACCAACAGATAGTAATAGTTCTAAAGGTGTTCGCAAAGCAAATTCACTTGTAGAATTAAAAAGCTATGCTGAAAAAGCATTTGAAATTAGCAGAAACAGAAAAGTTATAATTGAAGAATATATAATTGGAAAAGAAATAGGAATTGATTGTTATATTTCAAATGGAAAAGCAACGGTATTAATTACAAAAGAAAGAAGGAAAATACCAGCAGTTTTGAATCAAAATGAACAAATATTTGGCTGCATCTGGCCAATAAGTAAAAGTGATTCTGATTTCAAACTCTTTGAACAGGTTGCAGAAAGGATCGCAATGGTTTTCGGTTTAAACAATACTCCACTTATGATACAAGCAATAGTAAATCAGGGTGGTTTAAATGTGATAGAATTTGGAGCTAGGTTTGGAGGGGGGGAAAGTTTTAGAATCATAAAACTAGCGACAGGTTTTGAACCTACTTCTGCTGTGATTGACTCATACCTTGGAAATGAATTCGCTGTAAAACATGAAATTCCGGATTTTTACTACGCTGATAATTTTATTTATGCTAAGCAAGGACCTTTTAGCGAAATTCTTGGATATGAAAGTTTATTAGATGACAATATAATTGAATATATCGATCCTTACAAAACCAAAGGTGCTTTAATTGGTGATGAATTATCAAGCAATAATCGTGTTGGTGTTTTCACTGTTAAAGCTAAAGATAAAAGATCTCTCATGAAAAAGATAAACAGTGTCTTAAGTAATATCGATGTAATAGATTTAAACGGAAAAAGTATTATGAATAGAGATATTTATTTAAACAATAAATCGCATTAGTTTATGCAGAAATTATTGAAAACACCCATTCATAAGAATGATTTATGTAATTTAACCATTGGTGAGATGGTTACTATCTCTGGCTACATATACGCTGGGCGCGATGCTGTTCTTCCAAAAATTGTCACATTGATTGAGAAAGGGAAACTCGAAGAATTTGGTATCAATCTTGAAGGGGCTGTTATTTTTCACACTGCAGTAAGTCCAGCAGGCGTTGGGCCTACTTCAAGTAATAAGTATGATATTGAAAGCACAATTCCTGCACTATCAGCTGCCGGAGTGAAGTTGCATCTTGGAAAAGGTGAACTAGGTAAAGAAACAATTGAGGCTTTGGCAAAATATGGTTCAGTATATGCAGTTATTCCTCCTGTTACGGCACTACTAAATAGTATGACATTATCAACAAAGATTGTTGCTTTTCCTGAGTTAGGCATGGAGGCTTTTCATTTATTGGAGGTTAAAGATTATCCGGCTATCATCGCCATAGCACACGGTAAAAGCATTTATGATTATGAGAAACAAAAATGATATTGTTGATAAAGTAAAGGAATGTCTAATAAAAGCAGCTTCCACATTCAGTGATGACAAGAAAGAGGTATATCGTCAGGCGATAGAGCGTGAGACAGTGAAAACTGCCAAATGGGTACTTGAGACCACTTTAAATAACGCCCTTGTGGCAGAACAGAATAGAAGTCCGTTGTGTGATGACAGTGGAATACCTCACTTGTTCCTGGAAATAGGCCCAAATCAAAATGTGGATGGAGAGTTGTTATCATTCATAAAAGAAGGTATTGCTGATGGCTTACGAGCTCTACCGGGCAGGCCAATGGCTATTAAAGGTGGAGACTCACAACGTATTGATCAGTCAGGAGGATTGGATCTTGATCCCGGAGCATTGATGTCAGCTCCAATCTTGTTAAAACCAACAGATGAAGATGTATTAAGGTTGCACATTCTTATGCATGGAGGTGGCCCTGAAATTCGGGGAAAAACATTCAGAATTTTTCATAGGCACAAGGTGTCGGTAGTTACAGATGAGATCATTGAATGGGCTGTTGAAGGTGCTAGTAAATTAGGATGCTCACCGGTTACATTGGCTATTGGAATTGGAAGATCACATTTTGAAGCAACATCTCTAATGCTTGAAGCCATGGTTTTTGGTAATCACAACATTCAGAATGATATTGAAATTGAAATTACAAACAGATTAAATAAAAGCAATATGGACCTCTTGGACTCGGTGGAGATACTACTTGTCTAGGTACATTTCTAAAAGTTGGACCACAACGTGCAAGCGGAGTACGTATTGTTAGTATGCGTCCCTGTTGTGGTATTGAACCTCGAAAAGCGAGTGTTATTTTATCTTAGTTTTGAATTATATGATTTTAAGTATCGAAGAAATAAATAGAAGAATTCATGATTCTTATGAATTACCAAATAATGTTCTTCAAGCAGTACCTCATCCTATGGTTACCGTACGAACATCAACCTATCAGCATGGCCCATATATAAAAGACTGTATTGAAGGTGTTCTTATGCAAAAAACCAACTTTCCCATAGAATTCATAATTGGAGAGGATTTTAGTACGGATGGAACACGTGAAATTGTATTTGACTATGCAAAAAAATATCCGAATATAATACGAGTTATTACATCAGATTATAATGTAGGAAGTAAAGCAAACGGCACAAGATGTATACAGTCCTCTCGTGGAAAATATATGGCATTATGTGAAGGTGACGATTATTGGACTGATCCGTTAAAACTACAGAAACAAGTGGACTTGATGGAAACAAAACCTGACTGCACAATATGCTTTCACAGTTCTCTAATTAATAATGTTTTAAAAAATGTTGAATATGTTGTACATGACCACGGCATATCAAATATAATTTTTAAACCTGAAGAGTTAATCTCGGGAAAAATAAACATGTGGACTGCTTCAATTTTAGTAAAAACAGAAGTTGTCAAATCTATTCCTGCTGGTTTAAACAAACTTAAATTTGGTGATGCAAAACTTAAAATGTGGGCAGCAAGTAAAGGTTGTATTGCCTATGTCGGAGGAGGACCAATGAGTGTTTATCGTAGAGGAATAATAGGTGCATGGAGTGACAAAGAAGGAAAAGATGTAAGTTGGGAAAAAGAAAGGCTTTATAATCACTGCGAAATAGTTCAGGTATTTAAGGAAATTCTTCCAATTAAATATCACAAAGCCTTAGATAAATATAAAGATAAAAGACGAAAATCATATTTTTATTCACTCCGAAGATATTATAATGGGTTTGAAATGGTATTAGTTTTAATGAAAAATTTAAAATATATAAATTATAATATATTTTCCCCAATAGGACTGATATTTAATAAGATATTATCGAAACATCGAGAAGAAAATTGAAATATAATATTGGAGAGAAATATATTTATAGAGTAATTTCATCAATTATTATTGATGTGTCTATTTAATTTTTCTAATATAATTTAATAGTTACTATGAAAAAAGTTATCACTTACGGCACATTCGATTTACTGCACCATGGCCATATAAATTTATTAAGTAGGGCAAAAGAACTAGGCGATTATTTAATTGTTGGAGTAACTGCTGAAAACTACGACAAATGCCGTGGGAAATTGAATGTATTCAAAAGTACATTGGAGCGTATTGAAGATGTTCGCAACACAGGATTAGCCGATGAAATAATTATTGAAGAATATGAAGGGCAAAAGATTGACGATATACAAAAATATGGTGTAGATTATTTTGCCATTGGTTCTGACTGGAAAGGCAAATTTGATTATCTTAATGAGTATTGCGAAGTTGTTTACCTTGAAAGAACTAAAGGAGTTTCAAGTACAATGTTAAGAGGTAAAACTCAAAAAATTGTCAGCATCGGTGTTATTGGCAGCGGCAGGATAGCAAATAGATTTATTCCTGAATCAAAGTACGTAAGTGGAATTAATGTAAATGGGAATTATAATCCCAATATCATTTCTGCAAAAGCCTTTTCAGAAAAGCATGAGTTGAGTTTTTTCACTGATAATCTGGAAGAGTTTTACTCAAAAGTTGATGCAGTCTATATTGCTTCTCCTCATCTAACGCATGCTGATTATATAAAAAAGTCATTGTTACAAGGAAAACATGTTCTTTGTGAAAAACCAATGGTTCTTAATGAAAATGAAGCAAAGGAACTTTACGATTTAGCAAAATCAAATAAAGTCATTTTGATGGAGGCTATAAAAACAGCGTATGCCCCTGCTTTTCATCAATTAGTCGCGTATGTAAAAAGCGGTGCTATCGGTACTATTAAGGATATTGAGGCTTCCTTCACTAAATTAACATACGGTTCTATAAGAGAGTTGATGGCTGATAATGCTGGAGGAAGTATTACTGAGTTGTCTACATATCCATTGTTGCCAATAATCAAAATTTTTGGTGTCAATTATAAAGACATTAATTTCTACTCTTATTTTGAAAATGGGGTAGATATGTTTACACGAGCAATTGTTCAATATGATAATTCCGTAGCCACGTTTAAAGTAGGTCTAGGTGTTAAAACAGAAGGTGAACTAATCATATCAGGAACAAAAGGATATGCTTATGTGCCAGCTCCTTGGTGGAAGACTGAATATTTTGAATTGAGATTTGAAGACATGAACAAAACGCGTAAATATTTTTCAAAATTTGAGGGAGATGGTTTACGGTATGAAATAAACGAGTTTCTATCGCTAATAAATAATCCTGAGCGTAATTTCAGGAAATTAAACAGCGAAGAATCTATTGCCATAATTAGTATCATTGATAAGTTTATAAATGGTTACAATATTGTAAAAATATGATAATTAAGTTATTGGTTTTCATATCGAAAATTCTCACACTTCCGTTTTGGTATGTCCAAAAATATTTACCGCGGAATAAAAAAATTTGGCTGTTTGGAGCTGGTTCTGGAATGTTGTATTTTGACAACGCAAAATGGTTGTTTGAATATGTACTCACTAATGAGAAACATATCAATGCTGTTTGGATTACAAGAAGCAGAGATGTTTATAAAAAACTCAAAAGTGAAAAAAAACCTGTATACTTAACTAATTCAATTAAAGGTATATATTATTCTTTAAGAGCAGGGTTAATTTTTATAAACAATCACCCTAAAGATTTAAATTGCAGAGCAATTAATGGAGCTATGCAATTTTGGTTATGGCATGGTTTAATGATGAAACAAATTGGGGAAGATGCACGCCTATTTTCTATGCAAAAGAACGGAATAAAAACAAAATTATTCCAGTTATTTCAAGAGTTTATATATCCGGAGTTATCCTATAAACCAGATTATGTAATAAATACATCTGTTTTTTTTACGCCTTTCTTTTGTTCTGCATTTAATCTTTCTCCAGAAAAAGTACTTATAACCGGTTATCCTAGAAATGATGGATTGTTTTTAAGTGAAAAAGAATCATTTATAGCTGATTTAGACAATAGATTTGATCATCCTGTAAAAGTGTTGTATTTACCAACTTGGAGAGATTCTTTGCTCAATAAAGGATTGTCATTTAACCCATTTGATTCATATAACTTTGATATTTTACAATTTTCAGAGGTATTGAAGGTAACAAATACTGTTTTTTTGTTTAAAGGGCATGATTTTCAGAATATTAACATAAATTCCGATACTTTATACGAACGTTTCTTCAACTTAAATGACCATATTTATTCTGACTTATACAATTTAATCAAAGACGTAGATGTTCTAATTACAGATTATTCCAGTATCTATTTCGATTTCTTATTAACTGGGAAACCTATAATTCTAGCACCTTTTGATTATGAAAATTATACAACTCAATCACGACCGTTATATTATGATTATTCTAAGGAAATTGAAGGTGTTAAAGCTTCAAATTGGAGTGAAGTGTTTGAGATAATCAGAAATAAGAGCTATTATAAACCTTCGATAGAAACAGTCCAGAAATTTCATAAGTATAATGATAATTTGAGTTGCAAAAGGGTTACAGAAAAAGTTTTTCAATTAGTCTAACTAGGGTCTGGTGAATAATTCATATTTATGCTGAAAATCAGCAAATTAATTGACATATAATTTGCATAACTGCAAGAAATTGAGTACTTTTACTTCATAATCCTTGCATTTTATGATACGATACAAGAGCTCAAGAAAGCTTTCAATTTCCGAGTTCAAGATGCCCTTTGAGGCAAAACTGGATGAGAATAACCGATGGGTTGTTCTTTCAAAAATAGTTCCCTGGGAAGAGTTCGCCCGGCTTTACTACAAGAACTTCAAGAGCAACCGTGGTGCCCCCACCAAGGATGCCCGGCTTGTGCTGGGAGTGATCATCATCAAGCACATCATGAAGACGGACGATCGCGGTGTGATAGAGATGATCCAGGAGAATCCCTACATGCAGTATTTTCTTGGACTCGAAGCTTTCACTTATGAACAGGTAATGACGCCCTCGCTGCTGGTTTCCATCAGGAAGCGCATTGATCTGGATGTCTTTGAATCATTGACAGACGATTTAATAAGAAAAGGGTTGAAGCTGAAAGCCGGGACAAAACAAGAAAAGGCTGACACGGTTACGAAGGATGAAGAAGAGGATAATGATGACGACCCTGATCCACATCCCGGGAACAAGGGGAAGCTTCAATTGGATGCAACGGTCTGTGATGCGGATATCAAGTATCCCACCGATCTGGATCTGCTGAACGAGAGTCGTCAAAAAGCAGAGGAACTGATTGATGAACTGTGTTTGAAGCTGGGAGTTCAGGATAAACCCCGCACCTACAGGAGGGTTGCACGCAAGGATTTTTTGAATGTGTCGAAAATGAAGAGAAAACCTGCCAACGTTATAAGACAAGCGATACGCAAGCAAATCAACTACCTGAAGCGGGATGTACGGACTATCAATGAGATGCTGGACACCATAAAGGATGAACCGGTTCCTTTTGACAGGCGGCAACTGAAATATTTTTTTGTTATCCAGCATCTGCTGGAACAACAGGAGAGCATGTACAAGAAGAAGAGCCATCAAGTAGAAGATCGCATCGTGAGCATTCATCAGCCGCATGTACGTCCCATCGTCCGTGGCAAGGCCAAGGCCAAGACGGAGTTTGGCGCCAAGATCAACATCAGCCTGCTGGATGGATATGCCAGGGTGGATCATTTTGACTGGGATGCCTTTAACGAGGGGCAGGATCTTCAGGCACAGGTCGAACGCTTTAGGGAACTGACAGGGAAATACCCGGAGCTGGTTCAGGTGGATAAGATTTATCTCACCCGGGAGAACAAGCGGTTTTTGAAAGAGAAAAGAATCCGCTACACCGGGGAACCACTGGGACGAAAACCGGTAAAAGAGATCAAGAGCAGATACCAAAAACGTAAAGAGCGACGAGAGGCGGCGGAACGCAATCAGGTTGAAGGAAAGTTTGGTCAGGGCAAGCGTGGATATGGTTTAAATGATATCCGTGCCAGATTGGCCACGACGTCAAACAGTTGGATAGGGGCTATCATTTTTGTGATGAACCTGATCAGGTACATGAGGGATATTCCCCTTCCTTATTTTGTCTCGTTTCTATCGAAACTGATGAAAGTGAGAAATATAAACATTTATCCAGTCAAGCCACAAATGAAATTGTGTGCCTGATTGGGAATTAGTAAGCAGACCCTAATTAATCTTAAAAGATGAAAATCGCACATTTAATGTTAGACAACTTCTATATTGACTACGCCTATTATCAGGAGAATATTTTACCACGTCAGAATAAAATTGACGGGCATGAAGTTTTAATAATTGCTTCAACTTTAGTTTTTGGAGAAGGAAACACATTTAAGTTTATTGAGCCAAGAGAATATCTTAACGAAGACGATATAAAAGTTATTAGAGTGCCTTATAAGAAGGTATTCAACAATTGGATAAGTAATAAACTTAGAACGTATAAAAATGTTTATAGTAGTCTGGATAAATTTAAACCTGACATAATTTTCCATCACGGTATATCTCCAGGTTATGAGTCTAAAACAATTGCTAAATATTTACGAAATAATTCTTCTACTAGACTATACATGGATTGTCATGCAGATTCTATAGATACAGCTACGAATTATTTATCTAAAAATGTACTTCATCGATTTTTTTATCGCCGATCTCTTAATAAATTAGTAAAATTTGCTTGTAAAGTCTATTATATAGCTCCTGAAAGTAAATTATTTTTAAATGATTTATATAAATATAATGATAATGAAAAATTAGAGTATTTGCCTCTTGGAGGTTATATAAGACACGCTGATCAAAGAATATTAATCAGAGATAGAATTCGTAAAAGAATAAAGATATCAGAAGATGATATAGTTTTTATTCACACAGGGAAATTTGATGCTAAAAAAAGGAGTTATGAATTGATAAGTGCCTTTAACAGAATAGAATCTAAAAAAATAAAACTTTTAATTATTGGTAAATTCAATGAAGAATCTTATGAAAAAGTTAAAGATTTAATAAACCAAGATGAAAGAATAATGTTTTTAGGTTGGAAGAATGGAGCTGAATTACAAGAATATCTATGTGCAAGTGATGTTTATGTACAGCCAGGTAGTATGACTGTTACAGTGCAAAACGCTGTATGTAATAGTTGTGCAGTTATAGTTTTTAGTGTATTAGTTTATAAAGATTTATTTGAAGGAGCTGCTTTATATGCTGATACAGAAGATGAAATTTACAGTCAATTAAAGAGACTCGTAGACTGCCCAGACTTAATTGTTGAACATCAAGATAAGTTACTGAAAATTGCTAAAGAAAAACTCGATTATAAAGTTATTGCTAATAGATATATTGAACACTATTTATCAATTCAATAACTCACTGCTGTCCGGTTTAAATTTCCCATAGTGGCAGAATGGGATTATCGGACAAATTGTTAATATATTTTTTGCCACAAAATAGTTCTTTGATATTAGTTTTTTCGAATTAGGTAAGTCCTAAAGTTTGTGTGAAAGTGTAGAGAGACACCTGAAGTTCAAGTTTCTTTTTCGCGATTGCTGCTATCAGGTAAGTGCAGATGGCAATCCAGATCTGACACTTGTCAGCATTCTCACTAGTCCCGTAGAAAGCTTTGATTTTTAGATGTCCTTTGATCCATTTAAAGAATAGCTCAATTTTCCAGCGGTCTCTGTAAAGTTCAGCTATCGAGATGGCCTCCAGACTAAAGTCATTGGTCATAAAGTGATACAGAGTCCCATCAGAGAAATCCTCGTAGGTCACGATACGAAGCATCTGAGGATATTTCTTCGAAGTATAGAAGCCGTCAAGAGAAATGAGTTTATCTTCAAGTATTCCGGCATTCTTATCAACTTGAAAATTCTCCACAACGGTATGCCTGAGATCATCTTTCGCTCTTGTGACGAAGAATGCATTCTGGGAAGTGATCTTCTGATAAAGCCTATTGAAATCAGTATAGCCTTTATCCATAATATGGTAAGAACCAGGCTCAATCGGCATCGTATCCAATATGTTCACATCATGTACAGAACAAGTAGTGATATCTATGTAGATTGGAATAGAACCTCGTAAATCCAGTAGAGTATGCATTTTCACAGCTCCTTTAGCCTTGCGAAATTTACCCCAAGGAAACATACTCAGACAAAGATCTATGGTCGTGCTGTCAAGAGCATAAACCATGTTATCCATGTCAAGTCTGAATTCGGGATCATCAAAATACAACGGCCTGGCTCTGCGAATGAGACAATGAGCATAATCGGCATAGATGCGCCAGTCACGATTTTCATTAGCATCAGCTAGTGTTGATTTTGGAATAGGTTTGTTTATTCCGGAATGATAAAGCTTGTCCGAAAAAGCTACAAGACAGTTTTCGATATCCCTGAGACTCTCGCGAGAGGTTAATTGAGCAAAACTCATTGTCAGGAACTGCTCTCTGCAAGAAAGTTTCCTTACTCTGTAGTTTCCGCGGTAACGGTCGACACATTTATTGAAGTAGTACTCTGACCCAAACATCATAAGTTGTGCAAAAACTGTCTTGCCTGAATGCATACACTGATTTTTTGAGAAAACCCAAATGTATGAATTGAAATCGGCTAAATGATTTTACCGTTATAATTAATTATATATAAATAAATTACAAATTTTTTAACTCGTCCTTAACCGGACACTAGTGTCAATGAATTACAACTTATTTTTCTTTTTTGCATTTCTTTTCCTGTCATGCCAACACGTGGCTTCACAGGATACTTTGGGTACATCAACACACCGGTTTCAGTATACGTGCAAATACAAACGGGATAGCCTTAAGAAAGGTTACCATAATGACTTGTTTTTTCTGGACTGGGGAAACAATACCTCTAGGTTTTACAGCCAGATAGAATACCTGAAAGACTCTGCAAAAACAGCGATGTTGGCAGCAGGTGAAAACGTCTACTTCATTCATGAAGAGCTTAGGGTGTATGGATACGGAAAAAAATACGTTATTGTGAAAACACCGGAAGAAATTGTATTTAGCGACCTTCTGGTTACCTCACGTTTTTATTACAAGGAGCCTACTCCTGATTTTCAATGGTACTTGAAACAGGATACATGCAGTATCTTGGGTTATCCATGTCAAAAAGCGGTATGCCAATACGGAGGAAGGGTATGGACAGCCTGGTTCACTACCCATATACCCATAAGTGACGGTCCATACAAATTTTCCGGATTGCCGGGACTCATTCTCAGGATTAGCGATGAAGACCAATTCTTTATTTTTGAAATGAGTGGAATGGAAGACTGCCATGTTCCCTTGCCAAATGCTTATGGAGCCAATTACAGCAAGATAGACAAGAAACGTTATCTTCAAATAGATTATCGTGTGTGGACAGAAAATTTTGATCCATCAGGAAATGTCAAATCATTTCGTTTAACAGATGAGCAGGGGAGGGATGTTACCGATGATAAGATTCCGTATATACCCATGGAGTTGTATTAAGATCTTAATCGATCTCTTCCATACTTGAAGTCATTTATTTTTCTTCATAATAATAGGAGTAATCAATTCCTTTCATGAATATTTCATGGCTGTTGATCTCACTAGTCAGGGCTCCCTCTATCAGGTTTTTAATTGACGTGCTGTCGGAAGTGCTTTTTACCATAGCGTTCAGGTAGTCGTTTTTGCTTATTTTACTCCAATCCACGCATTTTTTCAGACGTTTTTTCAGTATCAGATCTAGCCAAATGCGGGTGCTTCGCCCATTGCCTTCCAGGAATGGATGGGCAACGTTCATTTCTACGTATTTCTCGGCAATTTCGTCGAATGTATTCTCGGGCATTTGTTCAATCTGCCGTAGCGTATTTTCCAGATGTTGAGCCATCGCAAATTTAAAACCGCCTTTGGAGATGTTTTTCTGTCTTATCTGTCCGGCAAAATCGTAAAGCCCGCCAAACAGATACGCGTGAATTTGCTGCAATCCTTTAACGGAGCCCACTTCAATGTTGCCAATTAATGAACTTTCAAACAAGGCGTATGCCTTATGTTTGCTTTTTCCGTCAATGGTTTCGTCGCTGTAGGTAAACCAATCTATGAAACGGCTTGCCTGTTTACTTGGGAATTGTCTGGCCAGGGCAATGATACCATTGTAATCCAGCATATCTGTAAACCGTTTTTTTCCATCAGGTGCTAGAATTTTCAACTGGTTAGTGGCACTAACCAGTTCACTGTTTTCCTTTTTGAGCTTTGATTTCAAGTATTTCCAATAGTTACGTGTCTTGATGTAATTGTCCTGGTTGGTAAGGACAGCTACTATGTCAAGAACCGAAAACCACCATTTGTTGTATTCCTCGTCCCATACGGCACGTACCTCGCGGTCGTTAAAGAAACGGATAGAAACTTTACTCATGCTGTATAAATAAACAAATATACTCATTTGATTTTTATTAAACGATTGGTAGTTTTCTTGTTTGTTTCTAAAAATCACTATATTTGTATAAAAACAGAAACGGAAATGAATTTTCACGCATTTCGACAGGCGTTTTTTGATTACGGATGCTTTAGTACACACCAGCTTTATGTTCTGCAACCGGAATTCAACAGCAATAATCTGACCCGCTGGGTGAAGCAGGGACTGGTGGTTAAGTTGCGTAATGGTTTTTATGCTTTTAGGGAATATCTTGAAAAGCCCGGTTTCTCACTGTTTATATCTAACCGCATTTACAAACCTTCCTATATAAGTTTACATACAGCTCTCGCATTTTATGGTATTATTCCGGAAGCTGTAACCCAAATTACAGCCGTATCTTCACTTAAGACGGCAGTATTTAAAAATGATTTTGGGATTTATTCATACAAAAATGTACGTGAAGAACTTTTTTTTGGCTATGAACTGAAGCCCATGGAGGATCGCTCAATCCTGTTTGCCTTTCCGGAAAAGGCATTGCTGGATTTGTTGTATCTCTATCCATTTTATAATACTGAGGCCGAAATTGAGAATTTACGGCTGGACAATGATTATTTGGCAAATGACCTTAATAAAACAAGGTTTGACGAATATGCCTGTCGTTATGAGAGCAAGGCATTAATCAAAAGAGTGAATATTATGAAAAAAGTATACGAATTATGATAGACATTGAGCAGATAAAAGGTTTTTTCCCTGAGGATATAAGGCAAAATATCACTAGTAAAAAATATATGATCAAGGAATACATACAGTTGATGATCCTTGATTGGTTATCCACATCGGCCTACGTACAAAAGGTGGTTTTCATAGGAGGGTCAAATCTTAGACTGGTAAAAGGAATTGATCGGTTTTCAGAAGATCTGGATTTTGACTGTAAAGATTTTACAAAAGATGATTTCATTAGAATGACTGACGATATTTTGGTTTTCCTTCAACGTTCCGGCTTCCGGGTTGAAACACGCGACCGAAATTTAGAAAAATTGACAGCTTTCAGGCGTAACTTTTATTTTCCTGAATTGTTGTACGATCTTGGATTGTCGGGACACAAAGAGGAGCGTTTTCTGATTAAAGTTGAAAGCCAGGATCAGGGTTTCAGGTACACGCCCAAAGTCGTGTTTATTCGTCGTGCCGGTTTTTTCTTCCCGTTCCCTGTTCCTCCCGATTCGATCCTGTGTGCCATGAAACTGTCGGCTTTACTTACAAGACAAAAAGGACGTGATTTTTACGATGCCATGTTCCTCTTGGGACAAACTGATCCGGACTATCAGTACCTGTCTGTGAAGCATAATGTTCACACAAAAGAAGAACTAAAAACCGCTTTATCACAAGTTGTTGAAAAAACCGACCTTAAAAAGAATTACCGTGATTTTGAGCACCTTTTATTCAAGCAATCCGATGCAGAAAAGGTACTGCTATTCCAGGAGTTTGTAAATCAGTTATAGGAATAGGGTTTACACCATGTATCAACGTTCGGTTTGTTGAACGCTACAACAGATAATATCCGTTCCAACATCTCCAAAATCAATTGGGAAATTGCAGGAAAATAATAAGATTTGAAAGCGAAAAAGCGAAACTTTTTTAACATAACATGTTGATCAAATTTGCAATAACCCTCATTTTGCCGAAACTTTTTCCCTAGCTATTGATTTTTAGTGATTTAATAGATAAATTTGCAAAAAGTAGATTATGAAAACAATTTTTTTTAAACAAAAGGAAGAAATTAATGGTAAAAAAATGGGTTCGCTTTGTAATATTGTTTCAAATCCTGTTTATCATGCATTTGATAGGTGCGCAGCGCTTATGAAAGCAAAATTTTCAATATTTGGACTAATGGTTTTTTTAGCCATTACGTTTTCTTCTTGTCAAAAAAATAATGACATTATGGTTGAAGGAGAGGCAGACTTATTAGCAATCTTTGATAATAATCTTACCCAATTCAAAAATGACTATTATAATTCTGAAGTGCCTTATACAAAATCAGGAGATTATGACTATTCAGGTTCACAAGGGACAGAATTACCATTAGAAGTTAAAAACTATTTAAATGAGGTTATTAGCACTTCTGGTAGCTGCGAGAATATAGATGAACTTATAGAGCATATGTGTCTGGGAATAAGCGATATGAATACATTAAACTTTGAAGATGATGTAAATGTAGGTTTAGTAAATGCACTATCTTTGTACGTAGTTTCTATAGATATAGCGTTATCTAACACAATTATGACAAAAACTCATATTACTCCATCTGAAAGGGAGTTAATACGAAGGGCAGCTGAAAATGATCATATAGCAGCTATTTTATGGGCTTATGTTACAGGCTTTGCCGCTGGTGGAGTCTATGGAGCATCAGCAGCTGTATTAGCAGCAATGGTTTGGGAATATCTTATGTAGTATAAGCGGCCAATTTCATTATAATCAAATGTCAATGAAAACAAACACATTTATCTTTATCATAAGAATATTAATCGACTATATTTTCTTTATTTTTGGATGTTATATTCTTGATAAACAAGCCTTATTTAAAGTGCTGTTGCCCAATTTTAAAAAAGCCCCAGAGTCATCATTCTTATTTTTTGTAATCTTATTATTCATTACTGTAAGTTATATTTATAAATTATATAAAATAAGAAGAATGAAATAAGTTTCTCTTTTCTTAAACTTACCCTGTGGTCTGAATTATCGGAAGTAGTATACTGCAAAAACAGCGATGTTGGCAGCAGGTGAAAACGTCTATTTCATTCATGAAGAGCTTAGGGTGTATGGATACGGAAAAAAATACGTTATTGTGAAAACACCGGAAGAAATTGTATTTAGCGACCTTCTGGTTACCTCACGTTTTTATTACAAGGAGCCTACTCCTGATTTTCAATGGTACTTGAAACAGGATACATGCAGTATCTTGGGTTATCCATGTCAAAAAGCGGTATGCCAATACGGAGGAAGGGTATGGACAGCCTGGTTCACTACCCATATACCCATAAGTGACGGTCCATACAAATTTTCCGGATTGCCGGGACTCATTCTCAGGATTAGCGATGAAGACCAATTCTTTATTTTTGAAATGAGTGGAATGGAAGACTGCCATGTTCCCTTGCCAAATGCTTATGGAGCCAATTACAGCAAGATAGACAAGAAACGTTATCTTCAAATAGATTATCGTGTGTGGACAGAAAATTTTGATCCATCAGGAAATGTCAAATCATTTCGTTTAACAGATGAGCAGGGGAGGGATGTTACCGATGATAAGATTCCGTATATACCCATGGAGTTGTATTAAGATCTTAATCGATCTCTTCCATACTTGAAGTCATTTATTTTTCTTCATAATAATAGGAGTAATCAATTCCTTTCATGAATATTTCATGGCTGTTGATCTCACTAGTCAGGGCTCCCTCTATCAGGTTTTTAATTGACGTGCTGTCGGAAGTGCTTTTTACCATAGCGTTCAGGTAGTCGTTTTTGCTTATTTTACTCCAATCCACGCATTTTTTCAGACGTTTTTTCAGTATCAGATCTAGCCAAATGCGGGTGCTTCGCCCATTGCCTTCCAGGAATGGATGGGCAACGTTCATTTCTACGTATTTCTCGGCAATTTCGTCGAATGTATTCTCGGGCATTTGTTCAATCTGCCGTAGCGTATTTTCCAGATGTTGAGCCATCGCAAATTTAAAACCGCCTTTGGAGATGTTTTTCTGTCTTATCTGTCCGGCAAAATCGTAAAGCCCGCCAAACAGATACGCGTGAATTTGCTGCAATCCTTTAACGGAGCCCACTTCAATGTTGCCAATTAATGAACTTTCAAACAAGGCGTATGCCTTATGTTTGCTTTTTCCGTCAATGGTTTCGTCGCTGTAGGTAAACCAATCTATGAAACGGCTTGCCTGTTTACTTGGGAATTGTCTGGCCAGGGCAATGATACCATTGTAATCCAGCATATCTGTAAACCGTTTTTTTCCATCAGGTGCTAGAATTTTCAACTGGTTAGTGGCACTAACCAGTTCACTGTTTTCCTTTTTGAGCTTTGATTTCAAGTATTTCCAATAGTTACGTGTCTTGATGTAATTGTCCTGGTTGGTAAGGACAGCTACTATGTCAAGAACCGAAAACCACCATTTGTTGTATTCCTCGTCCCATACGGCACGTACCTCGCGGTCGTTAAAGAAACGGATAGAAACTTTACTCATGCTGTATAAATAAACAAATATACTCATTTGATTTTTATTAAACGATTGGTAGTTTTCTTGTTTGTTTCTAAAAATCACTATATTTGTATAAAAACAGAAACGGAAATGAATTTTCACGCATTTCGACAGGCGTTTTTTGATTACGGATGCTTTAGTACACACCAGCTTTATGTTCTGCAACCGGAATTCAACAGCAATAATCTGACCCGCTGGGTGAAGCAGGGACTGGTGGTTAAGTTGCGTAATGGTTTTTATGCTTTTAGGGAATATCTTGAAAAGCCCGGTTTCTCACTGTTTATATCTAACCGCATTTACAAACCTTCCTATATAAGTTTACATACAGCTCTCGCATTTTATGGTATTATTCCGGAAGCTGTAACCCAAATTACAGCCGTATCTTCACTTAAGACGGCAGTATTTAAAAATGATTTTGGGATTTATTCATACAAAAATGTACGTGAAGAACTTTTTTTTGGCTATGAACTGAAGCCCATGGAGGATCGCTCAATCCTGTTTGCCTTTCCGGAAAAGGCATTGCTGGATTTGTTGTATCTCTATCCATTTTATAATACTGAGGCCGAAATTGAGAATTTACGGCTGGACAATGATTATTTGGCAAATGACCTTAATAAAACAAGGTTTGACGAATATGCCTGTCGTTATGAGAGCAAGGCATTAATCAAAAGAGTGAATATTATGAAAAAAGTATACGAATTATGATAGACATTGAGCAGATAAAAGGTTTTTTCCCTGAGGATATAAGGCAAAATATCACTAGTAAAAAATATATGATCAAGGAATACATACAGTTGATGATCCTTGATTGGTTATCCACATCGGCCTACGTACAAAAGGTGGTTTTCATAGGAGGGTCAAATCTTAGACTGGTAAAAGGAATTGATCGGTTTTCAGAAGATCTGGATTTTGACTGTAAAGATTTTACAAAAGATGATTTCATTAGAATGACTGACGATATTTTGGTTTTCCTTCAACGTTCCGGCTTCCGGGTTGAAACACGCGACCGAAATTTAGAAAAATTGACAGCTTTCAGGCGTAACTTTTATTTTCCTGAATTGTTGTACGATCTTGGATTGTCGGGACACAAAGAGGAGCGTTTTCTGATTAAAGTTGAAAGCCAGGATCAGGGTTTCAGGTACACGCCCAAAGTCGTGTTTATTCGTCGTGCCGGTTTTTTCTTCCCGTTCCCTGTTCCTCCCGATTCGATCCTGTGTGCCATGAAACTGTCGGCTTTACTTACAAGACAAAAAGGACGTGATTTTTACGATGCCATGTTCCTCTTGGGACAAACTGATCCGGACTATCAGTACCTGTCTGTGAAGCATAATGTTCACACAAAAGAAGAACTAAAAACCGCTTTATCACAAGTTGTTGAAAAAACCGACCTTAAAAAGAATTACCGTGATTTTGAGCACCTTTTATTCAAGCAATCCGATGCAGAAAAGGTACTGCTATTCCAGGAGTTTGTAAATCAGTTATAGGAATAGGGTTTACACCATGTATCAACGTTCGGTTTGTTGAACGCTACAACAGATAATATCCGTTCCAACATCTCCAAAATCAATTGGGAAATTGCAGGAAAATAATAAGATTTGAAAGCGAAAAAGCGAAACTTTTTTAACATAACATGTTGATCTAATTTGCAATAACCCTCATTTAACCGAAACTTTTTCTAAGGCTATTGACTTTTTGTGATTTAATTGATAGAATTGTAAAAAAGTGGATATGAACACTCCGGAAAACTAAAACAAATCAAAATGAAAAAGTTTGTTATTTTATTAAGCTTTTTAGGTTTTATTAGCCTAAATCTTCCTGCACAGAACATATATATTCGAGGCCATATTCAGGTGATATATATTGGGCCTGATGGGGTTGATCTTATTTGCCATCCCCCATACGATGAAAACTGTTTGACGATAATAACTGATCCCTCATATCCAATAGAAGCATATACTGTTTTTGACGAGGAAGGCTTTAAAACGACTCAACACAAGGTTCAGGTTGTGGGAGTAGCCTTGAACTGTGATGGACTCCCGACAAAAGTATATCGAATACGAGAGGATGAGGATGCTGAAAAATAGAAAACCCTGTTTTTTGCATTCAATGCGAATCAGATTGAAAATTATTGCTTTACTAAGTATATTATTTACTACAATATGCAAGGGTGAAGAAGTGGAAATTTTCTTTGCTATCAAGCCATCGGATTGCATCTCCTGCATGACACCTATAAAGGACATTCTTGCAGAAATAGAGGAGCAACAGCTTTTAGGGTACGTAACAATGGTCGTAAAAGATATTCCTGAAAAGGCACTCTCCCGTTACTCAAAGGAGGTATTAAAAATACCCGATAACATTAAGATAGTTTCTTCTGAAGAACTTTTCAGTAAGTACTCCTTTAATAATGCTTCAGCAATTACGATAATTGATAACTCTACCACACCTCTCCAGCGGGTTACCATTCCCCTAGTTTCCTATTATGCCAATAAAACCTTCTTTTTTGAGCGATTATCCAAAACGAGCGACACTATTACCACAATAGATAGGGTAAAACTCGAAGAATCGATAAGTGGAATCAGAATTTTATCTATTGCAAACGACTCAGTACTCGTTATAAATGACAAGGTATTCAACACCATTTCATTTTTTTCTATTGAGAGCGGAAAGATCCTCGGTAGTTTGACATTGGACAGCGCTTGGTACACCGCACCCTATAGCAAGGACACTCTAAAACTCAGGCAGATTTGGGAGAATCAGCATGTACTTGAAAAGGTGTCCTATCCCCAGTACCATTTAAAAGGTGTTTTCTGTCACAATAGAAACATAATTATTTTGGCAACAAGCTATTACCCTTTCAATGAGGATAAAGATTTTTTCATATTACCGAAAAACCTTTTCTTCACACTGGACACGACATTATTAAGGCCAGTTAGCTGCCATTGGCTTTATATTGATAGGGCAAACCCGCTAGTAAATTTCAATAATGCTGTACTTTTTGACAAAGAGCACTTTATCACTACGACCTTTGATGTCGTCAACAACCAACTGACGTTTAATCCCGAGTTCATATATTATTTTAAATCTGAAGGAGATTCATTAGTTTTTGAGAAATCAGCACAAGTTGAGCCGCCTGGCTTTATCAAAGCCGGATATCCCATGAATGGATTTTTATTGAATTATATTTCTGAATATATGGGCAATAAAGCCATTTGGTTCTCATACTACCCAGAGTTCTACGACTTAAATATGGATAAGTGGGTTTCTATAGATTCATGCTATATTGACCCTAAAATGACTATCAACACTTTTATGCAGGACCAGCCCATTGATTTTCAAGTGTTAGGCATATGGAATGAAGGAAACCAGTACAGTGTGATTCTACGACATGGCCTCCAGGTCTTTTATGCTGTTCAGACAGAAAAGAACGTTACACAAAGCACTCAAATCTATACACTTAAAGAAGGGTGCCAACTTTATATGGCTCGAAAAGGTGAGAATGATTTCATAGGAATTGAGTACGACCCCAAAATGGGGGATTCTGAAATTATTAGATTCACAATTAATAGGGTGCAAACATTTATTCCACCATTTGTCAACTGATTAGTTATAAGTTATGGGGAATTTTTCCGAAATTTTACTTTATAGTTAAATTGCAAAAGTTGACATGAGTACTCCAGAAAACAAAGGAGGGCATAATAAAAACGGATCGAAATGAAAAAGGTATTTTTAGTTTTATTTTTTTCAATGGGTACAATACTTTCATGTTCCAAAATTCCTGAAATGAAAGTAGACATAGACAGAGAATCCTTTGAAAAAGAATATGCAGCATGGGAGGCTCAGCATATTGAAAATTATGTGTTCACTTTTGATTATATGAGTAGTGACATTGGCCCCAACGGTCCTGCAACCATAAGTGTCCAAAATAACGTATCATCGGTTCTTGAAAGTCAAACTCCACATAAAGTGCCTTTTGTTAAAAGCGTTAGAGAGCTTTTTGATTTCATTGGGTGGACATTGGAAAATATTGAAAGATCAATAGAAGATAAAGATAAAAATAAAGAATACCCCGTAAAATCAGTTACTTTAAATATTACCTATAATGAACAATACCATTATCCTGAAAAAGTGAAATACGGTGAAGTTCATTACGTTAAAAAGAATGCCTATATACCACCGGGTCTTAATTCGTCTTTTGAGTTAAACATAACAGAGTTCGTTCCATAGTCCCATTCATCCCAAGAGTTATCTGACGGGTATTTATATGTGTACTCGAAGGTTTTTTCTGTTCATAATCCATGAGTTTCAAGCTGACGGCAAAGACATTTGGACGTGCGGTGTGCGATGTAAAATTCTACATAAAAAATCGAGTATAATTCGATTTACTATGCAAAAATTTACTATTTTTACCTGGTAAAAAGCTAAAATGGAGTCTCTGGTAAAATACGGTGTTATTCCAATCGATTATGCTTCTCTCAGGGCAAGTTATCCCTCGCTTAAAGCATTGGAAGATAAGGTCTGCGATTTGGGGAAAAAAAGCACAATAATTCGACTTAAACGTGGATTGTATATTGTTTCGCCTGCTGTTTCAAAGAGAGAAGTATCTATAGAGTTGATAGCCAATCATCTTTACGGACCCTCTTATGTTTCCAAAGAAAGTGCCCTTCGGTTTTACGGGTTAATTCCGGAGAGAGTCTATAATACTGTTTCAATGACAATAAAAAGAAGGCAAAGATTCAGGAATAAATTCGGACAGTATGATTACATATCTTGTCCGGCCAGTTATTACTCAATAGGAATCCGGCAGGTTATCCGTGAGGATTATGCTTTTATGATTGCTTCTCCAGAAAAAGCGTTGTGTGACCAGATTGTGTATACACCCAGGTTGCAATTACGTTCGGTTAAAGCGCTTCTTGCATATCTGGAAGAGGACATTCGGTTTGATATGGATGAATTCTATAAAATGGATGTTTCCATATTTGAACAGTGTGTGGGAAAAAGTAAGAAAAAAGACACGATAGACCATGTAATAAAACTATTGAAACAATGAATGTATTTGATCAAATGGTAGCCCGCTACGGTCTTGGAGAAAGTAAAAGAAATTCAACGTATGAAGTGATGCAGGAAATCATTCTTGCCGGACTTTATCGCGGTGGGTTTTTCAACAAAGCGGCGTTTTACGGGGGTACCTGTTTGCGGATCTTTCATGACATGAAGCGTTTTTCGGAAGACATGGATTTTTCGTTGATCGCACCGGACGTAGATTTCAAACTCGAAGATTATTTTCTGTCCATAATTCAGGAGTTTCAAGCTGTCGGCAAAGAAGTTGTTATCTCAAAAAAAGAAAAACGGACTTTTGGTCGTGTGGAATCTGCTTTTCTGAAAGAGAATAGTGCTGTGTACGATGTGAAATTTCAAACCGAAAAGTCAATAAAAATCAAAATTGAGGTGGACGTGGACCCGCCTATGAAGTTCGATACCGAACAAAAACTATTACTCCTTCCTTATTCTTTTATGACACGTTGTTTTGTTCTCCCTGATTTATATGCCGGAAAAATGCACGCTCTTGTTTTCCGGAAATGGAAACAGCGGGTAAAAGGACGTGATTGGTACGATTTTGAGTGGTATGTAAGAAAAGGTGTAAAGCTTAATTTCACTCATTTGCAGGAACGGATCAGTCAATTTGATGGAATTGAAATGAGTCGGGAATTATTTATTGAAAAATTAAAAGAACGGCTGGCCGATACAGATATTGACCTTGCCAGACAAGATGTCTTGCCGTTCATTAAAAACCCCGAAGAATTAGAAATCTGGTCAAATGATTACTTCATACAGTTGGCTGAAATGATTAAGTTTCAAAATTAATGCCCTGTTAAACGACTAAATCAGGATAGGCCACTCTAAGATTCCATCTTCTGAGTCATTATGGGCAAACCTCGGATTTTCGGCAACTCATCCACATATAAGGCCGATTCTGTGGAGGAACCCGGGAATTTTCGCATCTCATCCACATATAAGGCCGTTTCTGTGGACAAACCGGTGGATTATGTGCAATTCCGACCCATAAGGGCATTAAAAAATCAAATGGGTGCTGCGAAGCAGCATATGATAAGCGCCAAAAGCTTTTGGCGCACCGCTTTGAAAGACCACCAGGCGACAATAGTCGCTGCACCACAAAGCCCCGAGAGCCTCGGCGTTCCCCAAAAAGCTCCCGGGCTTTGTGGTGGCAACGGCAACGGCAGTACACAGTTGAGTGCCTGGCAGCCGCACAGATGGCAGCCCGTAAACACAACAGACGGACCCTCTTTGAGGTGACTGGGAGGTAGTAAGTAATCAAACCATCGCTTCTTCTTGTAACTTTCATAATAACAAACACATATGGCGTTTTCCCACAAAGTCATTACTTACTACCTCCCCCTCAAATTGACTTAAAACGGCAAAAACCGGGGAGGGTGGTAAGTAGGAGAAAACAGCCATACTTTTGTAACACGCACATAGGCAGTATTTTATGAATTAATCTAACATGTCTGTTACTTACCACCTCCCATATAATTTCCGCTTTAAAAGCCCACTCGGCGATTAAAAGAGGTTCCACCTCCATTAGCTTAAAAAGCGAAGCTTTTTCTTAACTTTGTCTTATGCGAAAAGTCTCTTCACTGGTTTTCGGGCTGGGTGTTTTTCTTTTTTTCTGTTTGGTGCTTCCGTACCATTTGCGGCTCCACGAACAGTTCCAGTTTTTCCGGTTTGGGACGGACTATTTCATGGACACGGTGCTACATCCGGAAGGCTTTTCCTTTTACCTGAGCGGTTTTTTCACCCAGTTCTTCCTTTGCCCGTGGGCAGGAGCCCTCATCGTAGCTTTGTTGCTGGTGCTTATGCAACGGCTGGTGGCCCGGATTTCATACGGGGTTCCTGGCCGAGTGGCTGGCCGAGTGGATGGCCGAGTTCCTGACAGTGCCCACGTCAACCCTTTTTTGTATCCACTGACCTTTCTGCCATCTGCCTTTGTATGGCTGTTGTTGTGCAACGAGAATTACATGATCTCCGCGGTGGTGGCCCTGCTATTGGCCCTGTGTGCGGTGAATCTTTACCAGAGAGCAGGCGATCGGAAATCAAGAATTACTGTATTTTATTTCCTGCAACCGGTTTTGTTTTTCCTGGCCGGCGGAACGGTGCTCATTTTTACGGCCTGTTTCCTGTACCTGGAGGCATTCCGCATTGGGTGCAGAGGCGGTTGGAAATCGTATGCCCTCCGGGGGCTTCCGGCAGTGGCGCTCGTGTTCCTGTACCCTGTGATCGCACGTGTTTTATGGCAGTATCCTTATGAAAAGCTGCTGGGAGGGATCCACTTTTACAGATATTACTACTTTTCATATCCCATTCAGTACGCAGTCTGGGGATTGGCAGCCGCCGTCCCCTTGTTGTGTCGCCTGATCCCCGCTCCGAAGTCCAGTCGCGGAAACCGGATCATTTCCGCGGTTTTGTGGGTGCTGATCACCGCAGGCACCGTTGTGGCCCTGTTCCGTTTTGCCGGGTTGGATAAGGAACGGCTTTTTGGATACGACATCCTGGTGTATGAAGAGCAGTGGGATGAGGTGCTGCAGCGGGCCCAAAAAGATCCTCCGGGCTCTTCCATTGAAATGGTGGCCGTAAACCTGGCCTTGTGGAAGACCGGCCGCCTGGAAACCGAAATGTTCCACTACCCGCAACAGGGAGTCGAAGGGCTTATGCTGCCTTTCCGCAGGGATTTCGTGACCCCTTTGATGATGTCCGAGGTGTATTTACATCTGGGCATGGTCAATTCTGCCCAGCGGAACGCCTACGATGCCATGGAAGCGATTCCCGATTTCCAGAAAAGTGCCCGGTGTTACAAGCGCCTTGCCCAGACAAACATAATTAACGGTCATTACCGGGTGGCCCGCAGTTACCTTGAGCAGCTGTCTAAAACCATCTTTTACCGGAAATGGGCACGGGAGGCCATGCAATACCTTGGTGATGACGCGCGTATAGAAGAACATCCCGTCTATGGCAAGATACGCAGGATACGTTACCGGGACGAAATGCTGTTCAGCCCCCAGGGGCTCAATGCCATGCTGGATGTTCTCTACAGGGACAACCGGGAGAACAAGATGGCTTACGCCTACATGCTGGCATATACCTTGTTGGCCAAAGACCTGGAACGCTTTGCCGATTACATTACCCTGGAATATCCCCCCGAAAGTGACAAAACCCTTCCTGTTCCCTACCAGGAAGCCCTGGCTTTGTACTGGGTGCAAAACAACAGCTCACTGGAAGGCATTCCCTGGAACATATCCGGGGATGTACGCAAGAGGCTGGATGATTTTACAGCCATGTACCAGCGCTTTGCCAGGGGACGGCCGGAGCGGGCATTGAAAAAAGATTTTGGAAAAACGTATTGGTATTATGTATTCTTTACTAAAACATAGCCTGGCTTTCGTGGCGCTCATAACAGTTTTTTCCTGCAGCAATTTCAGGGGGGAAGAAGTCGTTGAGGATTCTCTTCCGGCGATATGGCCCGATTACAAGGGAGTGACCGTACCGGTAAATATTGCTCCTCTGAACTTAACAATGGAAAAGAGTGCATTCCAAAGCCCTGAGGGAAACACATTCAGCCGTCTGGAAGCACTGGTGGAGGGGACCGATGGAACGTTTCTTAAAGGGTCCGGAAAGCGGCAGGTCCGTTTTCCCATGCGCCGTTGGGCCCGTTTGCTGGAAAAGAATCCAGGAGATAGTCTTTTGGTCACGCTCAGGGGCTGGGATGGAAAGCAATGGTACAAATACCTTCCTTTTACCGTTTATGTAAGCGATCAGCCCATAGATTACGGACTTGTTTACCGTCATATTGCCCCCGGTTATGAGGTCTACAGTAAAATTGGCATCTACCAGCGGGAACTGTCCTCGTTCCGGACCCGGGCCATTTATGAAAATACGCTCATCCCGCAGACCTGCGTGAATTGCCATTCGTTTAAGCACGGGGATCCCGATTATTTCTCCCTGCACGTAAGGGGAGAAAAGGGCGCCACGGTGCTGCAAAAAGAAGGGACCTTCCGATACCTGGACAGCCGCACCGACTCTACCTCCTCGGCCTTTTCCTATCCTTCATGGCATCCGCAGGGCCGGTTCATTGCCTATTCGCTCAACAAAACCTACCAATCCTTTCACGTGACTGCAGAAGACCGGGTGGAAGTGTATGACCTGGTATCGGACATTGTAATCTACGATACGCAGGAAAATTGCATACTGGCATCAGACCTGCTGACCACCGGGGATTTTGAAACTTTTCCCAAATTCTCTGCCGACGGGCGTTCCCTGTATTTCTGTCTTGCCAGGGAACAGGACCTGCCCACAGAATACCGGGACCTGAGGTACGATCTGTGCCAGGTGGATTTTGATCCCCTCACCGGCGAGACCGGGAAAGAAATCCATACCGTCATTGACGCTGTTTCCTTGGGGAAGAGCATTTCACAGCCCGTCCCCTCACCCGATGGCAGGTACATCCTTTTTTCCCTGCTCGATTTTGGTACATTCCCGGTGAATCACCGGGCCTCGGAACTGGCCCTGCTGGGCCTGGAAGAAGGAACATGGCGTTTGACAGACGCCTGGAACAGCCCCGATGTGGAAAGCTACCACAGCTGGAGCAGCAATTCGCGGTGGGTGGTTTTTTCCAGCCGGCGGCAGGACGGACTGCTTGTGCTGCCTTACATCGGATATATCGATGAACAGGGCAATACGGGCAAACCGTTCCTCTTGCCCCAGAAAGACCCGGAGCACTTTTACGGAACCCTTACCCGTTCCTTCAATTGTCCCGAGTTGGTCACAGCTCCGGTGAAGCTGGAACTGCGCAAGCTGGAACGCCGTGCAAACCGGATGAAGCGCGAAGAGGTGCGGTTCCGGCGTATTGATTAATTGGTTCTTTTTTGTATTTTTGCCCCACATTTACGTGCCTTGACACATTGAGTTGTTAGCTCAGCTGGTTTAGAGCACTACCTTGACAGGGTAGGGGTCACTGGTTCGAATCCAGTACAACTCACTTTTTTCCTATGATCCGTTTTGCCACCATTGGTTCCAATGTGATCGTGGATTCCTTTCTGAGGGGAGCCGCTCATGATCCCCGTTTTTTCCTGCAGGCTATTTATTCGCGGACACAGGAGCGTGCCAGCGAATTTGCCGGCAGACACAGGGCCAGAAAAACCTTAACATCTCTTGAAGCGCTGGCTGCCGATCCGCAAGTGGATGCCGTATACATAGCTTCTCCCAATTGCTGCCATGCCCCGCAGGCCATCCTGATGATGGAGCACGGGAAACACGTGCTTTGTGAAAAACCTCTGGCGCCGTCGCTGGCAGAGGGTAAAGCCATGACAGAGGCGGCCCGCTGTAACGGGGTAGTGCTGCTGGAGGCCATGAAGACCACGTTAATGCCCAATTTCTTTCAGGTTAGGGAAGCCTTGCCGCGCCTTGGTACGGTTAGAAGGGTTTTTGCGCAATTCTGCCAATATTCCTCTCGTTACGACAATTTCAAAAAAGGCGTGGTAAGCAATGCGTTTCGTGCCGCAATGGGAACCGGGGCGCTGCGGGACCTTGGGGTTTACGGGCTGGCGCCGCTGGTGCATCTCTTTGGTATGCCACAAGAGCTGCAGGCCTCGGCAACACTCCTATCCACAGGGGTTGACGGTCAGGGAACGGTACTTTTGACTTATCCCGGAATGGAAGCGGTGGTGGCGTTTTCCAAGATATCGGATTCTTTCCTGCCTTCAGAGATACAGGGAGAAAACGGAAGAATCCTCATTGGTAAACTTTCCACCATGAAAAATCCCGTACTGGAATTACGGGACGGGACCACAACAGACCTTACAGTGCCAACCATTGTGGACGACATGTATTACGAGGTGAAGGAATTCATTGACGTTATTGAATCCGGAGCAAAGGAATCTGCCGTCAACACACACCAAAGAAGTCTGGATGTGCTGGAGCTGGTAGACAGGGCCGGAAACATTATTCAATCCAAATAATGATATTATGAAGAAATTTACGCTGTTCATCCTGGGCGTATTGTTTTTCTGGCAGGGATTTTCCAATCACGTGCTGCAAAACGTATACGCCCGTAAGACGGTGACCCTTAACGGGACATGGAACTATATTGTGGATCCTTTTGATACCGGATATTTCGATTATCGCCAGGAGCCTTTAAAAGACGGATTTTTTCTAAACCAGAAAGCCGTTAATCCCGGGGACCGGTATGAATACGATTTTGACCGTTCGGCAACCATGACCATTCCGGGAGACTGGAATACTCAGGACGAAAGGTTGTTTTTCTATGAGGGGACCCTATGGTTCAAAAAAGATATTTCATACAAGGCCAAATCCGGAACACGCGTTTTCCTGTATTTTGGAGCGGTAAATTACCTGTGTAACGTCTGGGTAAACGGCAGGGAAGCCGGATCGCACGAAGGAGGGTTCACCCCATTTGCCTTTGATGTAACGGATCTTTTGAAGGAAGGGGATAATTTTGTGATCCTCCGGGTCAATAACCTCAGGCGTGCCGAAAACGTGCCCACATTGCATTTTGACTGGTGGAATTACGGAGGTATAACCCGGGATGTGATGCTGGTGGAAACGCCTGAAATCTTCATAGATGATTACCTGGTGCAATTGCCCAAAGGAGTGGACGATACCATTGAAGGATACATCCGTTTGGACAGTCCCGTGGCCGGTGTAAGCGTAAGGTTGCAGATCCCGGGGCTGGGCATTGACAGGCAGTTTGTTACCAATGATAAGGGAGAGGCCCCTTTCCGGATTGGGGCAAAACCGGATCTCTGGTCACCCGAATCGCCTTATCTTTACCAGGTAACGGTGTCGGGACCGGGTGAAACGCTCCGGGACAGGATCGGCTTCAGGAATATCACCACCAAAGGCAAAAGCATTCTTTTGAACGGGCAGCAGGTTTTCCTTAAAGGAATCAGCATTCACGACGAGGCCCCTTTCCGGCAGGGCCGGGTCATAAGTCGGGAAGAATGCAGGATCCTGCTGGGGTGGGCCAAAGAGCTGGGATGCAACTTTGTGCGGCTGGCACATTATCCCCACAATGAACACATGGTCCGTATGGCCGAGGAAATGGGACTGATCCTCTGGTCCGAGATTCCGGTTTACTGGACCATCCGTTTTGAAAATCCAGCCACCTTTGAGAACGCCTCGGCCCAATTGCGCGCGATGATGGAACGGGACAAAAACCGCTGTGCCATTGCCATCTGGTCTGTTGCCAACGAAACACCGCCCAGTCCGGCGCGGGATGCATTCCTGGAAAAGCTGGCCAAACAGGTCCGCAGCAATGACAATACCAGGTTGCTGAGCATGGCCATGGAAATCACGGGATTCAACGACAACACCAACAAGGTGGAAGATTACATGAGCCGCTTTGTGGATATCATCAGTTTCAATCACTATCTGGGCTGGTATGGGGGAACGCCGCAGGACTGCAAGACACGTCAATGGTATATTCCTTATGACAAACCTTTTTTTGTGAGCGAGTTTGGTGCCGGTGCACTCCAGGGATACCACGGGGAACCGGGGCAGCGCTGGACAGAAGAGTACCAGGCCGAGTTATTCCGAAACACCTTGGAAATGTTTGACAGGGTGGACGGATTTTCCGGAACATCACCCTGGATTTTGATGGATTTCCGTTCACCACGCAGGCCGTTAGCCTACATCCAGGATTTTTTCAACCGGAAAGGCGTGGTGTCGGAAAGAGGTATAAAGAAAGCCGCTTTTTATGTGTTGAAAGATTTCTACCTCACTAAGTAGGTTCGTTACTTGGAGAGGCCAGGTATTCTTTTGCCGCCTGGTATTCCTGGTCTGGTACGTTGACAAAGATCTTGTTATCCTTGTACAATGTATTCAGGGGCAGGAACGAATCCATACTGCTGTCAAAAACGACGGGATGAAATCCTTCGTTTTCCAGGTTCCCCTTTATGACATCGGCCTGGAAATGTGTATTGCACCGGGCTACTGTTTTCATGATCAGACACGTAGATTTTACGTCCTAAAGATACGTAAAATCTTGCTATCTTTGCCCCTAAAATTAACAGGCATGAGTGAAGTTTTTTTAACGGATTTCAAATCGCGTCCCGGCAGGAGTTTACCCAAAAAAATGGAACTACTTGTCAAGGCCGCCGGAATAGGCCGGCTTGATTGTAAAGATAAGTTTACAGCCATCAAAATCCATTTCGGGGAACTGGGTAATCTGGCATTCATTCGTCACAATTACGCTTCCAGGATGGTGGAACTGCTAGGGAAGACGGGCGCACGGACTTTTTTGACCGATACCAATACCCTCTACAGCGGTTCGCGTTCTAATGCCGTGGACCATTTGCACACCGCTTATCTGAACGGGTACAATCCCATAAGCGTCCCCGGGGCTCCGGTCATTATTGCCGACGGACTCAAAGGCACCGACCAGGTGGTGATTCCCATTCCCGGCGGGGAGTATTGCAGGGAAGCCCTGATTGCCTCGGCCATTGCCAAAGCCGATGTGCTCGTGAGCATGACTCATTTCAAAGGTCATGAGCAGACAGGATTCGGAGGCACCCTGAAAAATATTGGGATGGGCTCGGCCAGTGTAGCAGGTAAATTGCACCTTCACTCGGATTCCAAGCCGGTCATAGAACGTGCCAATTGCACGGGATGCCGCCAGTGCGTGATGAATTGCCGCCATGGGGCAGTGATCCTTGATGCAGGAAAAATTGCGGTGATCAATTACGATATATGTGTCGGATGTGGACAGTGTGTTGCCGTATGCCAGTACGATGCGGCGCAGGCTGGTGAATCTTCCTCGGCACAGGGTCTGACCGCCAAGATCGCTGAATATGCGTGGGCAGCACTACAGGGAAAAGCGCATTTTCATGTGAGTTTCATCATGGATGTATCGCCGTTTTGCGATTGCTGGGGCATGAACGACATCCCCATAGTTCCGAATATAGGCATACTGGCTTCTTTTGATCCGCTGGCCCTGGACCAGGCTTGTTTTGATCTGGTAAAAAAGTCCCCGGCAACATCCGGCAGCCTGGCCGATCCGGGGGGAACGGACTCCCGGCTGGGAGAAGATAAGTTTCTTTGTATACATCCTCGTACCGACGCGGAATTCGGGCTTACACATGCCCAAAAGATAGGAATTGGATCACGTAGTTATACCCTGATTGAAATATGATAAGACGGTTTACCTGGTTTGTCCTGGTCCTGTGTTTTCCGGCCATTATTCTAGCAGGCAGCACTTACCAGGGGATTTGCGTGCCTTTTGGCGCTGTAACTGTTTTTCCCCGCCTGGAAGAGCAGCAGGCAGGGAAGACTTTGACTTTTGAACATAGGTTTTTTAATGTGAGTTCAGGCCTTGAATACGGCAGCCTGGGGTTTGTGCCCTCTGCCGGGCCTTTGTCCCTGCAGGAAGGAGCTGCTTCTCAGACTCCGGGGTCTTTGCACTTTGTATCCACAAATCCTGATATGGATATCCAGGTAACAGCCACTCCAAGGGGTGCTATGCACCGGTATGCCTTTTTTACCAAATCCGGTGAACCTCAAAAAGAAGGGCGGATCAGGCTGGATCTTTCAGGTGCACCGGCTAGTACCGGATATGTGATCCTTTGGGCCGGTCTCAGGGTGGAAGATCCATATACCGTTACCGGCAGTGTCATAAATCGCGGTGACGGGGAAATCCGGCACACATACTTTGCCATGCGTTTCTCTCGGCCGGTGAAACGATATTTTGCAACCGACAGCACCGTTGCACTGGAAAATTATCCCCTGATGGGCGGACAAAATCTGGATGCCGTATTCGTATTTGACCTGGTAAAGGGTGGGCAGCAATTTGTTGGTGACGGGATACTGGAAATCCAGATCGCGTTTTCCTCCATCGATGCCCTGGGAGCCTTGAATAACCTGAAGGCTGAACAGAACGGAAAGAGTTTTGAAACGCTTCTCTGGGAAGCCGGTCAGCTTTGGGAAAAAGAATTGGGAATCATCACCATTGAAGAACCCATGGGCAACCAAGTGCTGGAATCGCGCAGGAGCCTGTTTTACAAGTCTCTGTCTCAGGCCATGATAAATCCCGCCTTATCACATGACGCAGATGGCAGGTTCCGTGGCAACGACAACAACATACACACCTCTGAGTATCATGTGAATTATGCCGCCCTCAATCCGGGCAGCATGGTCCGGGATGCACTTATGACTTTTATTGTACCCGGCAGGAGCCGTCAATTCGCCGCTTCTGCCCTGGCCTATTATGAGAAGAATGTTCTCAGGTTCCTACCAGGAAATGGCATACAGTACAGGGCCATATCCCAGCTTACCGATGCCGTTGTCAAGGGTATTCTGCCAGCTTCTCTGACTCCGCGCATTCTGGAAGCCATGACCTATACGTTGCAAACACCATATCCGGGACCCGTCTCCCTGGCTGCAGAAACAGGATTCATTCCCTCGGGATCTTTTCCCGGCTCAGTTACCCTGACCAGGAATTTATCCTATGCTAACTGGTGCCTGATGGTAATAGCTTCCGGTGAAGGATATATGGAAACCGTAAACCGGGTTCGGCCTTATGTCACAGCTTATCAGTGGTTGCTTGATCCCCTGACCGGATATGCGCAAGAGCGGAACCGTGACCACTCATGGAAGGAGGGAACAGATTCTCCTGACTGCCGGGATTCTCTGCTGTTTGTTCCGCACAATATGGCAGATATCGTTGAAAGGACAGGGGGCAGGAAAGCATATGAGAGACGGCTGGACAGTGCCGCATCTTTCAAGGAACTTCCTTATTTGTATACATGGACGGCCGCTCCCTGGAAAGGCCAGAAAAAGATCAGGAACATGATGGATTCATATACCACGGCAGATGCATCACCGGCCTGGTTTGTATTTTCGGCCCTGGGACTGTATCCATTGTGTCCCGGAACAGATCAGTATGTCCTGGGCGCTCCGTATTTTAAAAAAATGACCATCCGTCTGGAAGGCGGTAAAGTGCTGACAATAGAGGCGCCCCGGCTTACAGAAAAGAATATTTATGTAAAAGAGGTGAAATGGAATGGGAAAGCGCTGGATTCTTCCTTTATTACCCACGGGCAACTCCTGCAGGGGGGAGTACTGGAATTCATCATGACAGCCCGTCCGGTCCGGGGGAAGTCCTTCCAGAATGAAAATTTACCATACTCCTATTTAAAAAAATAGTATATTTGTTTTTCCTGAAATACAATAAAATGCCATCCAAAAACACTTTGATTGTCAATCTTTTCGGTGGTCCTGCCGCCGGCAAGACCACCTGTGCCTGGGAGATTGCCAGTAAATTGAAAAAGCAGCGGCTTGTAACTGAATACGTTTCAGAATACGCGAAAGAACTGGTATGGGATGAAAAAGTTGACATTCTGGATGGCAGCGAACCACACCAGCACCACATTTTTGAAGTACAGACACACCGTGTGGAAAGGCTGGTTGGAAAAGTTGACGTTGTGGTGACAGATGCCACCCTGTTGAACAGCCTGGTCTTTGGAGTAAACGTGTCGGATTCTTTTCGTAAGGAGATCATTAAGAATTTCAACCGGTTCAACAATTTTAACCTGTTTATTCAAAGGACTGCTTATTTTGAACAGGAAGGACGTATCCACAACCTGGAACAGTCTCTGGAACTGGATGAAAAAATCATTGATATCCTGGTAGGCAACAAGATACCCTTTGAGACCTACAGTCACAGGACACTGGACCTGGTTATTATGAAAATTTGTTTACTAGTAAAAAGTTGAGAAAATGATTCTGAAGTACAATGGGCCTTTGCAAATGCAAATTAACGACATTGCCAGGGTGGCCGAATATATGTGGCAAAAAGGATGGGCAGAAAGGAATGCCGGAAACATCACCGTTAACGTGACTGAATTCGTAGGAGAAGAAAACAGAAACCTGCCTGCCATCACCAAAATTCCCCTATACCATACGGTTCCGGAACTGGTAGGACAGTATTATTACGTGACCAGCGCAGGTTCCAGGATGCGTGATGTTGCCAGAAATCCCATGGACCAGGGGATCATTACCCGGGTAGCTGGCGATGGTAAAAGCATTGATATTCTGGCAGACAAAGACTTGCCACCCACCATAGAGTTGCCTTCTCACCTGCTCATGCACCAGGTCTTCGCACAGGAAGCCTTACAACAGGGTGTTCCCGTGTCTGCAGGCAGGCGCGTTGTTTTCCACACACACCCTAATGAATTGATAGCCCTGTCCCATATCAGCGAATTGAAAAGTACGCGGGCAATAACCGAAGCATTGTACGAAATGCATGCAGAAGTAAAAATGTGCGTACCCAACGGATTGGCATGGGTACCCTATGAAATGCCCGGATCCATGGAACTGGCGAAAGCAAGTATCAAAGATCTGAAGAATTTCCGCATTATGTTGTGGGAACGCCACGGGGTTCTGGGCACGGGAACCAATATTTTGGAAGTGTTCGATGCCGTGGATACACTCAATACCGCGGCAAAGATATACCTGTACGTTCATTCGCTACGCAGTTAAGTTTTTTATCTATGATCTCTTTTTTTCTGAAAAACCGCTCTGAGGTACTGGTCGTTCAGACAGAGCGGGCATTATCCAATCAGCACCTGGAAGCCCTGACCTGGTTGTTTGGAGGGGCAGCCCCCACAGATCCCTGCGACCCCGTGCTCAAAGGATGGTTCACGGGCCCGCGTCGCGAAATGGTCACCCCCTGGAGCACGGTGGCAACAGAGATCTGCCAGAGCATGAACATACCGGGAGTTGTCCGCATTGAAGAGTTTTTCCCGGCACGGGAGACTGACTCTTTTGATGCCATGCTTCAGGAAATGTACCAGGGACTGGACCAACAGGTATTCCGGACAGGACGGTTTCCCGAACCGGTCAGGGAGATCCGCGACATTGAGGCATACAACCGGGAGGAAGGATTGGCACTGAACCAGGAGGAAGTCTGCTATATGCAGGATCTTTCCCGACGTCTGAACCGCTTCCTGACAGACTCTGAAATATTTGGCTTTTCCCAGGCAAATTCCGAGCATTGCCGGCACAAGATATTCAACGGGATTTTTATTGTGGATGGTAAAAAACAACCGGCCACTTTATTTGAAATGATCAGGAAAACCTCTGCCGTTAATCCGAATCGTATAGTATCTGCCTATAGAGATAACTGTGCTTTTATTGCCGGGCCGTCGAAGCACGTGTTTTTTATTCCCGAATTTCCTGACCGTCCCGGTTATTTTAAGACGGTCCCTTACGATACGGTGATCAGCCTTAAGGCCGAAACCCATAATTTTCCCACTACGGTTGAGCCTTTCAACGGGGCAGCTACCGGCAGTGGGGGGGAAATCCGGGACCGGATGGCCGGTGGGAAAGCCTCTTTCCCCATAGCCGGTACGGCGGTTTACATGACTTCAATGCCAAGACTTGAAGGGGGGCCTGAAAGGTCTCAGGGCCGCCCCTGGATGTACCATGCCCCGGAAGACATCCTGACAAAAGCCTCCAACGGGGCCAGTGATTACGGGAACAAGTTCGGACAGCCCCTGATCTGCGGTTCACTGCTGTGCTTTGAACAGGTGGAAAACGGTCACCGGTACGGGTACGACAAGGTTATCATGCAGGCTGGCGGTGTGGGTTTTGCCCGCCTGGAAGATGCCCAAAAGGAAAAACCCTGCAAGGGAGATAAAATCGTGCTCCTGGGCGGAGACAATTACAGAATAGGCATGGGAGGCGGGGCTGTTTCGTCGGTAGCTACCGGGGAGTTCGGTAATGCAATAGAACTGAACGCTGTGCAGCGGTCCAACCCCGAGATGCAGAAACGCGTATACAACACCATACGTTCTCTGGCCGAAAAGACCGTAAATCCCATTGTTTCCATTCATGACCATGGAGCAGGCGGCCACCTGAACTGCCTTGCCGAGTTGGTGGAAAATGAAGGCGGCAAGATAGATATGCAGAAGCTGCCACTGGGGGATCCCACCCTGAGTGCTAAGGAAATAATTGGGAATGAGTCACAAGAACGCATGGGCCTGTTAATGCACCCGCAGGATGTGGACTTGCTCCGGAAAACAGCAGAAAGGGAAAGAGCTCCCATGTATGTTATTGGAGAGATTACCGGGGACGGACGCTTCACTTTTGAGAACTCCGGGACAGGAGAAAAACCCATAGACCTGGAGATCAAAGATCTGTTCGGTTCTGTTCCGCGCACGGTCATGGAGGATCAGACGTGTAACGTGGTGTTTAAACCGCTTGCCTATGGACAGGACAATGCTTCACTTACCGATTATGCCCAACAAGTGATGCAACTTGAATCGGTTGCCTGTAAAGACTGGCTTACCAACAAAGTGGACCGCTCGGTCACAGGATGGGTTGCCGGCCAGCAGTGTGCCGGAGAATTGCAGTTACCCCTGAATGACTACGGGCTCACAGCCATTGGCTTTGTGCCTTCCCAAAAAGGTTTTTCCGGCATTGCCACTTCTCTGGGACACGCACCCGTTGCCGGACTTATTGACCCTGAAGCAGGCAGCCGTTTATCCATTGCCGAGGCCCTTACCAACCTGGTATTTGTTGCCCCGGATGACGGATTACGCGATGTTTCCCTGAGTGCCAACTGGATGTGGCCCTGCCGGAACAAGGGCGAAGACGCCCGCCTGTACCGTGCAGTGAGGGCCGCCAGTGATTTTGCCTGTCAACTGGGGATTAACATTCCAACAGGGAAGGATTCTCTTTCCATGACTCAGAAGTATCCAGACGGAAGCAAAGTGCTGTCTCCCGGGACGGTCATCATATCTGCGGTGGCCCCTGTGAGTGATGTTCGCCGTAAGGTGCAGCCTGTGATGGACTGCATGACCCCCTCGGTCCTGCTTTATGTGGATTTTTCGGGCAGGAAAGAACGCGTTTGCCACCTGGGTGGCTCGGCGCTAGCCCAGTGTCTGGGAAAGATTGGTGCCTCTTGTCCCGATGTGGAAGATGGGGAAACCTTTAAGAGGGGATTTGAAACAGTGCGGGAGCTGATAGTACAGGAAGTGGTGCTTGCCGGCCACGACATTTCGGCCGGCGGGTTGCTAACCTGTCTGTTGGAGATGTGCTTTGCCAATACAGGCGGAGGCATCCGCCTCAGGGAGCATGTGCTGGAAGAAATTGCCGGAGCCGACAGGACGGCGGCTCTTTTTGCCGAGTATCCCGGAGTTGTCCTGCAGGTGCGCGCCGACAGGATCCACCAGGCCCTCGGCCTTTTGCTGCAAAATGATGTGAAAACCAGGTTGCTGGGAACCCCCTGTGAGGAAAGGATGATCATGGCAGATGAAACCCTTTCATTTGATATTGATCGGCTCAGGGACCTTTGGTTCCACACCTCTTACCTGATGGATAAGCGTCAGTGCGGTCCGGTCAAGGCCAGGGAACGGTTTGAAAATTACGCCAGGACACCGTTGAAATTTGAATTTCCATCATGGTTTGACGGAACCGTGGAAGCACCCTGCCGGTCCTCCGGAAATATTCCTTTGCCAAAAGCTGCCATAATCAGGGAAAAAGGATCTCAATGCGACAGGGAAATGGCCTGGATGCTCTACCTGGCCGGGTTTGACGTTCGCGATGTCCATACCACGGACCTGATCAGTGGACGGGAAACGCTGGATGACATACGCCTGATAGTCTTTGTGGGTGGATTTTCCAATGCAGATACCCTGGGTTCTGCCAAGGGATGGGCTGGGGCGTTTTTATACAATCCCAAGGCCAAAGAAACCCTTGACCGTTATTATGCACGAAAGGATACACTCAGCCTGGGGGTTTGCAACGGTTGTCAGCTAATGGCTGAACTGGGCCTGATCACCCCGGCTGCCCGGGAAAAGTCCCCCAAAATACAGCCCAACGAATCCGGGAAATTTGAATGTAACTTTGTAAATATCACCATTGAAAAAAGCAACTCAGTATTTCTGAAATCCTTGCAGGGAAGCCGGCTGGGCATATGGATTGCCCACGGTAAAGGTAAATTCTCAATCCAGCCGGATACAGAGAATTACGCGGTAGCGGCAAGGTATTCTTACGATATGTACCCGGCCAATCCCAACGGATCGCCCGGGGCAGTGGCAGCTGTTACCAGTGCCTGTGGACGACACCTTGCCATGATGCCGCATCCGGAACGCTGTATTTATCCGTGGAACTGGGCGTACTATCCTGCCAACAGGGCTTCTGACGCTGTTTCCCCATGGCTCCTGATGTTTACTGAGGCCCGTCAATTTTGTATGAAATAAGCAACACCCTGCCATCCATGGTAGAAACAACCAGCCGGGAAGGGGCTACAGGTTGTGCGTGATTAATCAGCCCGTCCGAGAGACGAATATGCCACGCTTCTGAACCATCATGACGGTTGTAGGCATATAATGACCCGGTGGCAAGGGGAACAAAGACCAGATCGTCCTGTTCCGTTATGGGTGACGGCCCAATCTCGTAGCCGAAACCTCCGGCAACCCGCCATATAGATTCGGCCTTCTGCGGGGCCGTAAGGAAGGCATACAGGGAATCAAACATAGTCTTGACGTAGACCTGCTGTCCATCCTCCGAAAGCCCTATGCTTTCCCGGCCACCCCCGGCTTCCCAGACAGTTTTTCCCGTAAGCGCATCTATGGCGTAGCATTTTCTTTCAGGTGTGGTGATGAATATTTTCCCGTGCGCTTTCACGGGCCAGGTGGCTGCAGGAGAGTACGAACGTCCCCGTTGCTTGTTTTCCCAAATCCACTGGACCTTCCCGGTCCCGGGATGGAACGAGTAGAGTTCATTGCCCCAGGAACCGGCAACAACCTGTGAAGAATCGGCATAAGGTTTGGATTCCATAAAGCCGCTGATATGCGGGTATTCCCAGAGGAGCATACCGTTTTCTGCATCCAGGGCGCGGAAAGTGCCATCGGAGCCGCCAATGAACACGGTGCCTTCCACCACCGAAGGGGAAGCAACTATAGATTTACCGGTGGGACGGGTCCAGATGATTTGGCCACTGTGCAGATCCAGGCAATACACATTTTTGTCGGTCGATCCTATGAATACACGGTCCCTGGAGATGGCAGGGGTGGAAAAGATCTTGCCATTTGTGGAGGTGCTCCAGAGTGCTTTACCGTCTTCAAGAGCTACTGCCTTGACAGTCCCTTTGGTGTTTGCAAAAACAACGATACCGGAAAGTGTATCTGCCACGGCAGCCGAACCTATATCGCTCTCATCCTGCAAACTCCATACAACCTCCACATACGGATTTGACGGCACCGCTTCCTCTTGGGCAGTCACAGCCAGGCTGTCTGCTAAGCGGGAACGTTTTTTTGTTAAGGATACAGTATGCCAGGCCGGAAGGGTGTACGATCCGGCAGGTTGTTCCTGCGCAATACGTTCGCGGAAAGTAACCTTACCTTTTTGAATGCTTACCAGGTTGTATCCCGGCCCTTCAGTTCCTCCAGACAGGGCCGAACGGCATTTGACAGAGGGGATGCCCACTGTAGTAAAGGCTTCGTTTTTATGGTAATGTCCGCAAAGGGCCAGCTGGGTGTTCCTTGTTGCGAGCAATTCAATGACCTTACGGTAATTGCTCATGTCTTCAGTCAACGGGTAATGGTTGATATAGACAACAGGCATCTTTGGAGGAATGGTCTTCAGCACGCTGTCCAGCCAGACAAGGCTTTCGCGCGGAACCATGGCAGGGGCCATGCGCATGTTGGGTCCCGAGTTGGTCCCGATGTAGGCGATGTCGTTATGAACAAACGAAAACTGTTCGGGGCCCAGGATTTCAAGGAATGTGTTGCATCCGCTCTCGGACCATTTTGAATCATGGTTCCCGGACAGAATATACCAGGGCTTTTCCAATAGGTCCAGCAGCTCAGCAGCCATGGCAATTTCCTGGTCCGAACCGAATTCGGTGATATCCCCGGCAAGGATTACAAAGTCAATACTGTCCTGGGAGTTAATATCTCTTATAACGCTTTGCAATCCTGTGCTGTAGCCCGGATTGTTGATGCTGATGTGTGTGTCGGCAACCAAGGCAAAACAAGTCCCCGGGTCTGTATTGCACCCGCAAATCAGGCAGCTGGCTGCCAGAATTATCAATGTACAGAATTTCATTTATTTAATTATTTAACCGTTTTTTTGGGGGTCGTACAGGAATCCACAAGATAAACAAGGGACATATATGGAATGCCCCCGTTGGTCATCAGACCAATTTCGCAGGTGCGGCTGTTGGAATACCCGGTGCGGATACCGGCTGCTTCCAGTTGTGGTTTGAGCTTCCTCAGGGCATAAGCATTAATCTCGGGCCGGGTAAAACCTTTATCCCCGGCAAAGCCGCAGCATCCTACTTCCGAAGGAATGAGAACCTGCGTGGAACACCTTTGGGCCAGGCGGCGCATTTCATTTTCAAGGTGCATCTTCTGTGTGGTGCAGGTGATGTGCAGTGCTACCGGTTCATTGGTGGGATGAAAATCCAGCCTCGGGACAAGAAACTTCTCAATAAATTCCACCGGTTCATACAGATCCATATTTTTGATCTTTTCCCGCATCCGGTACAGACAGGGACTCTGGTCACAAAGAACGGGGTATTTTCCTGCCTGGCTGGCGACCCAAAGGGCTCCGTTCAATTCAGCCGTTTTTTCATCGGCTATGTGGGGCATACCCTTACTTTCCCATATGGTGCCGCAGCAAAGCTTGTCCATGTGATCCGGAAAAACAACACGGTATCCGGCCTTATGAAGCAGGTTAACCATTTTATCGGTCAGGGGGGTGTTGTCGGGTGCACCACGGGCAACTCCCATGCTCTGGTTGATACAGGAAGGGAAGTAAACAACGGTATCTGCCAGGCTTAAAGGTTTTTGCTGATTCAAACGGTGGGCTCCGGGCATAGCCGGAGTCCAGAGTGGAAATCCCATCTTATTGGCCACTTTGCAAATCCAGCTCATAAGTGGGGTTCCCAGCACGATATGCGCTGTACGGGCCAGGCGGAGCACGATCCTCATTAAATCCTTCAGCCCTTGGAAATGGTTAGCAGACAGCCTGCCAAGCACTTCGTCCCGTGAACCCGGAGGGTGTGCCTCCTCGCGCAGGTAATGCGTAAATGCTCCCGTATTGATTTCCATGGGGCAGGAGGTGGCGCAGAGTCCGTCCCCAGCGCAGGTAGCCCGTCCGGGATAAAAATAATCTTTGTCCAGCTGTTTCAGCAATTTAGGATTCTCTCCGGTTTCTTTCAGACGTCGGATCTCCCGTTGTACAATGATCCTTTGTCTGGAACTGAGTGTGTTGCCCCAGGTCAGGCAATTGACCTCACAAAAACCGCATTCAATGCATTTGTCAACTACTGGATGCACAACCGGCAGGGGCTTGAAATCTTTGATATGGCATAGCGGGTCATCATTAAAGATCACCCCCGGATTAAGTATATTCTTTGGATCAAAAATCTCTTTGATACGCTTCATGACAGAGAAAGCTTCTTTGCCCCATTCTTTTTCCACAAAGGGAGCCATGTTCCTTCCTGTACCATGTTCTGCCTTGAGCGATCCATGGTACTTATCGGTAACCATGGTGATAACTTCTTGCATCAGGGCCTGATATCGTGCCACTTCCTGAGGTGTGTCAAAAGATTGGTTAAGGATGAAATGGAAGTTGCCTTCCAGGGCATGTCCGTATATGGCACTATCGTGGTATTGATGCCTGGCAAGGATTTCCTGCAGTTCGGCAACAGCCCGGGGTATATCTTCCAGGTGGAAGGCCACGTCTTCTATCAGACAGGTGGATCCCGGCGGCCTCATGCCTCCGATGGAAGGGAAGATACCGGCACGTATATTCCATAAAACTGAATATTCGCTTTCCTTATCGGTAAATGTTACAGGAAGCAATTTTTTAAAATGTTCCAGGCCGTGGGTTATGGTTAGGATGTTATCCTCAAGTTCCTTTTTTTCATTAGCTGCAGTTTCTATCAGGAGTGCGGTGGCGCCGTCCGGGAAATCTTTTATATAATCAGGGATTCCCTTGCGTCCTTCTACAGAATGGAGGGCTTTTCTATCCAGAAGTTCCGTGCCTATGACGGGAAGTTTTTTCAGGGCCTGAACGGCCCGGCAGGCCTCTTCCGTGGTTGTAAAAAAAGTCATGGAACTGGCACGCAGCGGCCAGAGCGGCTCGGTGCTGACCGTAACCCGGGAAAAGAAAGCCAGCGTACCTTCCGATCCGGTAATAAGGTGCGTTATCAGCTCAAAGGGATCTTCAAATTCCACCAGGGGAAGCAGGTTCAGTCCCGTTACGTTCTTTATACTGTACTTGTAACGGATATGCTTCTCCAGGGATGGATTGCTCATTACCTTTTCGCGGATCTGTATCAATTCGGTGAGGAACCGGGAGTGGGTGCGGCAGAAAGAATCCCGGGATGCTTCATCTCCCGTATCCAGTACTGTCCCGTCTGCCAACACCAGGCGCATGGAGCGGACAATCCTGTGACTGTTTGCATGCGTTCCGCAATTCATCCCCGAGGCGTTATTGGCAATGATTCCACCCACCATGGCAGAAGAAAGCGATGCCGGATCGGGGGAGAATTTCCTTCCATAAGGTTTGAGGATTTCATTGACGCGGTCTCCAATGATACCAGGCTGAAGCGATATGGTTTCCCCACTATCGTGTACCTGGTATTTATCCCATCGTGTGGCAGCCACCAGCAGGACACTATCGGAAAGGCTCTGACCCGAGAGACTGGTCCCGGCCGCACGGAAAGTCACTGCAATTTGTTTTTTGTCACAAATGTCCATGATCTTGGACACTTCTTCTTCCGTGTCAGGGAACAAAACCAGGCGGGGAATTTTCCGGTAAAAACTGGCATCGGTCCCCCAGGCCAAACGATGCAGGTAGTCTGTTTTAATGCGATCCGGTGGTAGTATACCGGAAAAGGGATTCTCGGATTTCATAAATAATTATCAAGCAGAATCGTTTCCAGTTGTTTCAGGCCTTCTACGGCTTTTTGGGCAATGATATGTAGATTTTTTCTCCTTACAGGGGCCGGTTTCGGATCCACAAGGAATAAAGGGATTTCATTATGCGCAAAATCAATAAGTCCTGCAGCAGGATATACGGCCAGTGAAGTGCCTATAACCACCATGATATCTGCCTGGCGGGTCCATTGCATAGCAAGCTCCATTTGGGGAACGGCTTCCCCAAACCATACTACATGCGGACGGAGCTGTGTGCTGTCCGGGGCTTTATCACCCCAGGCTATGGGAGCATAACCAATGTCAATGATCAGGTCAGGATTATCGGAACTTCTTGCTTTTGTCAATTCTCCATGCAGGTGCAGGATTTTACTGCTGCCCGCCCGTTCGTGCAAATCGTCAACATTCTGGGTTACAATAGAAACATCAAAATGTTTTTCCAGTCCGGCCAGGATCTCATGACCCTTGTTGGGGTGCACCTCTTGCAGGGCGGCCCTGCGTTCATTATAAAAAGAAAGCATTATTTTTGGATTCCTGTACCATCCTTCTATAGAGGCTACTTCCTGGACAGGATAGTTTTCCCAGAGTCCTCCGCTGTCGCGAAAGGTGCTGATGCCGCTTTGAGCACTCATTCCGGCCCCGGTCAATACTACAACTTTTTTCACGTCAGCCAGTATGTTTTGCAGAATCGTTCTTCAAACCAAAACTTGAACAAAGGATCAATGAAATGTGGTTTTTTACGGACTGTTTCAATAATACCTTTTCTTTCCAGGGCATCCCGTATCCGGGAAACATTGCCCGAAGATTTCAGCAGATATTTATCCATCACTTCTATTGAACAGAATTGTTCTACTCCCTGGCTTACGGCACGGAGGAAATAAATCTGCGGAGTTGTCAGTTCCTGGCATATACATTCGAAAGGTTGTTGGAAAATGTCGAGCAACTCTTCCAAACCACTCTGATACATGGAGTCGTTCATGTATCCCTTTGTGTTGGAAAAACAAATGTCGGCCAGATATTGAACATAATAAGGATGACCTTCCATTTTTTGGTAAATCATCCCTGCGAAATCCCTGGATATTACCCTGCCTGCTTTGGCAAAGCTTCGGATGATGTAATCTGTGAATTCCTTTTCTTCTATGGGATCCAGGGGTATGTGTTCAGCAAAACGGTAAAAGGGTCTGCGATCATCAAAGAGTTTCCTGAAAACAGAGTAACCGGCAGAAGTAGTGCTGCCAGATCCGCATATCAGCCATGTTACATTCTTCATACCTTTCCACAGTTCAGCCATTTTCTGTAACAGGGAACGGGCCGAGGTTCCTGAAAATTCTGCCAGAGTCTGAAAAGACTCTAAAACCATGATAACGGGTCTATTCAGGTGCATTGAAAAAGCCTGTGGAAAGCGAGCCAGTTCGCTATAGGCTTCTGCGGGCAGATCGTTAGAAAAAACCAGCGAAAATTCATTTTCCCGGTGGTTGGGTATCGGAACTCCAGGTTTGCTAGCCGGTAACAGGGTGGCGGCCAAATTTTCCCATTCTCCCAAAGTATTAGCCACACAGCCAAATAGTGCGTTTGTCAGAGCGGCATAAAAGGAATGTTCACTCCGGATGTTGAAACAGGATAAACGACAGATCAGGGGAGCCTGCTCGTTTTTACGGATCTGCGCCAGCACTTTGTTTATAAAGGAGCTCTTTCCCGTTTTGGGCTTATCCCATACAACGGAATGCAGTCCCCTTAAAAGATTGGAAGCCAGCCAGTCTGCACCGGCTGCCCTTCCCAGAACTTCAGGTGCCTGAAGGGGACGGTTGTATTGAAACGGTGAATTCATAACAAAGTGATTGTAACGAACAAAGATACTTTTTCTTTGGTATTCCGGGAAACTTTTTTACCTTTGCAATCCGTTTTTTAGCGATAATTATTTGACAATCGTTAAGCTATTGAATAAGAGGTATTTGTTAATACCCGCTTGCGGTTAAAACTATAAGAAGTTTTTATTATGTACGCAATTGTAGACATTGCCGGACAACAATTTAAGGTTGAAGAAGGCTGGAAGGTTTTCGTGAACCGGCTTGAGGTAGAAGAAGGAGAAAGTATTAACTTTGAGAAGGTATTGCTCAAGGATCAGGACGGAAAGGTTCTGGTTGGGAAACCTTACCTTGAAGGAGCTGCAGTCAATGCAACTGTGCTTAAACATCTGAAAGGAGCTAAAGTTCTGGTGTTTAAAAAGAAAAGAAGAAAAGGAACCCAGAAATGCAACGGACACCGTCAGCACCTTACACAAATCCAGATCAACACCATTTCGTAACATCTAAAACGTATAATTATGGCTCATAAAAAAGGTGTAGGTAGTTCAAAGAACGGCCGTGAATCACAAAGTAAACGTTTAGGCGTTAAGTTATTTGGCGGACAGGTTGCCAAAGCTGGTAATATTCTGGTTCGTCAGAGAGGCACAGTACACAACCCCGGTGATAACGTGGGAATCGGGAAGGATCATACGTTGTATGCCCTGAAAGATGGAATAGTGGTTTTCCGCAAGAAAGCCAATAACAAATCATTCGTTTCCATTCAAGCGGCAGCTGAAACTGCCCAGGCATAAATTCAAACGGATCTACATTCAAGGGAGACTAAACAGAAATGGTTAGTCTCTTTTTTTGCTGCCTGCTCCCGTCGCTGACACCATAAGAACGGGAAGCCTCGGCTTAAGTTAAAGGCGCGCGGTAGCGATGCATTCCATCTCTATGAGCCAGGTGGGGCGGCACACCCTGCCCATGACCATGACGGCAGGAATGGACGGGAAGCGGCTACGAAACAAGTCATTTACCAGTTCATAGTCTTCCTGCCTGCGCAGGTATACGATAATCTGTGCAACGTCATCAAAGCCGCTTCCCGCTTCATGTAACAGCACTTCTATATTATCCCACATCCTGAGCGTTTGCGCACGTATATCATCCAAGTGAATCACATTTCCCCACTTATCAATGCTGGCTGTGCCCGAGATCAGGATCTGGGTGCGGTCATCAAACTGCAGTGCCACACCCCGCTCGAAGGTGACCCCGTATATGTTGGTGGGACTCAGGTGGGTAAGTCCCCTGAGGTAAATGATGCGCTCAGGATCAAGACCACTGACAGCATAGGCGTCCATGGTCACATACGAAGCAGTAGCTCCGTTGCTGCCTTCTATCCCCGTACTGGCTATATAGTGTGTAGCGTTATCCATCCCGATTTCACTAAAGTATTGGGTACGGGATTTGGCAAAGGCAGCGTAATTTGTATCAATATCTTTAATGAAGAACCAGGTTCTCATGCAATGGTCCTTCATGTTGCATCCCTTGATGTGCAGCCATTGCTGGTAATCCATTAGCAATTTGCGTGTCTGTTGGGTTACATTGCCAGCCAGACAGAATTTTTCTGTAGTCCAGAAGTGAATATACTTTTCCGGAACGCTCCCTTTGTCTCTCAAATAGACCCATACGGCCATTTCTGTTTTGTTTGCAGGCGGTTGCTCAATAAAAGACACGGCACATGTAACCGGAAACAACTCCCTGGAATGGATACGGGACCGTTGCACAGAAGCATCTTTCAGGAAATACCTGACAAAAATACGTTCCGAATCACGGTAAGGATCGCGGGAAAGCCACTCTTGAATGCAGGAATTCAAAATGGCAATACAATCATATTCTATTGAACCGGGATTATTGTTTTTCTGCTTAGAGAGCTGAAAAATCATGTGGTGTTCAGATTTTTCACCCGAGGGGGGAGTGAAGGAGGAAATCTGTACCGAACATTCCGGATGATTTAAAAATATGTGATGCAAATACTCCATGACCAAAATTAATTACTTTATCGTTAAGGGTACCTCAGGCATAAGGGATTATTCTTTTACAAACACACCTTCAAAAACCGCCTTTCTGAGAGAGCCCTCCTGGTCATCTCCTTCGTATTCCCAGTACATGGCGCCCTTCATTCCATAATCGTTGATAAAGCTGGATTTGTAACCTATGGAGCGTGGGTTGTCATATGTGCATACGATCTTGCCGTTGCTGTCTTTCAGGTAAGGGCCTTTGGCGATGTCATCCCAGCATTTTTCAAATCCTTCCAGCTGTATGAGCTTTCCGTAACTTCCCATGCCTTGAGGAAAATCCGGGGAAGTTTTTCCATAGAAAGGTATTCCCAAAACAAGCCTGTCAAGGGGGAATCCTGCCCTGACGTGCGCCAGGACCGATTCATAGCAGGAAAGGTTTCCTGTCATGGAAGAAGGATACAGGCCGGAATGATGGAAGGGGGGCAGGGAGATATCGTAAGTCATGATATTGACAAAATCCACATAACCGGTTATGGCTTTGAAATCTATGAATTTTCCACTGGCAGCGGTAGCCAGTGTTAGCAGCATGCCGTTGGGCAGGTGTGTGCGGACATCGCGCATCAGCAAAGTAAAATTCCTGGTATCTTCGGGAGCATAGGATATGCCCGGGCCCTGGTTGGTGGGATATTCCCAATCGATGTCAATGCCATCCAGGCCGAATTCTTCCACAACACGCCGGCAATCACGTGCAAAAGATTCTCTGTGGGTATCGCAGGCCACCATTTCACTAAAGCGACCGCTGCCCCAGCCGCCAATGGAGAGCATCACTTTGAGGGATGGTTTTTGCTTTTTTAAGGCAACGATCTGCCGGAGCCTGTCGGGATTGTCAACGATCACCCCGTCAAAAGTTTCATTAACGTGTCCGAAGGCATAGTTGATGTGGGTGATATAGGCAGGATCCGGAATAGTTTCTTTCCATGAAGTTACGTAGGCAACAGCCACCTTATCTTCTGTACGCATTTCCGGGGTTAGAAGCCATTGTAATGCGTTGGTAAAAAGCAGGTTCTGCGATGCATTTGAAAATCCGTTGCCACCGTGCCCCATATTTAGATATACCATGCGGTATTGCCTGTTTGCCCATGCAATGGGTAGATCTTCGTTTTCAAAAACCCTGGATATGCCCAGGGGGAAAGATTCTGCAGCCACGCGGGCCAGCACCTGAACCGCCGGATTCTCACGCAAACCGGGTGAAAAACGGTACCATTCGTTGGCAGGGGCTATGAAACGTTCCGGGACACCCTTGCAGACCGGGTGCAGGGGGTCTTGTATCTGTATGGGGGTAGGCAGGGGCGGCCAGTTATAATCTGCAAAAACCACACCTCCCAGAAAACGGGTGAACCAGGGCCATTCTCCTTCCCTGTATAATGCGGCCTTGTGAAAACCCACCCAGCGGCCTCCGTTGTCCATATATTCTTCAAACACTTTTCGTTGCTTCTTGTCCAGAGGAACATGATTGAGCATCATAACCACATCAACTTCTCTCAGGTTCTCCTGGTCCATGGCTGCAGGATCTGTAGTGGCTTCAAAGCTCAGATCTCTACTCCCGTTAAGTCCGGAAAAAAAGGACACGGCACTTTCTGCAAATGCGACATGGGATGGATCCTCGCGCAGGTTATAAAAAGCCAGGATCCTGACCGGGCTAATGGCAGGAGCAGGTGCGGGAGAGCTTTGTGCATAGGTGGTTATAAGGCTTACAGTGGAAATGACCAACAGGAATATTCTGCGTATTTTCATAATTGTCACAATTTTCTTTACCAAAAATACAAAAAACAATGCATCTTTGCAGAGAAATTATTGGATTATGAGTACTGTACTGCAAATTCTAAACCTTGCCGGTTCCCTTGGATTGTTTCTCTATGGCATGACCCTGATGAGTGAATCGTTGCAGAAAATTGCCGGAGACAGACTACGACGTATTCTTTCCTCCATAACATCCAATCCCCTGAAAGGTGTTCTTACCGGCCTGGCTATAACGTCCATCATTCAATCCTCCAGCGCCACAACCGTAATGGTAGTGAGTTTTGTTAATGCCGGACTGCTTACGCTCGCGCAGGCAATTGGGGTCATCATGGGAGCCAACATCGGTACAACGGTTACCGCCTGGATCGTATCCCTGGTGGGATTCAAAGCCGACATAGCCATTTTGGCCATACCCCTGGTTGCAGTCGGATTCATCATGTTCATGTCCAAAAAGCAGAGACGGAAACACTCAGGGGAGATGCTCATAGGATTTGCACTTTTGTTTCTCGGCCTTACCTTCCTGAAAGATTCCGTACCCGATCTGAGTTCGAGCCCCGAGACCCTTGAATTTCTGCAAAATTTTACCGGACATGGCTTTTGGTCTGTTCTGATCTTCGTGGGAATTGGCAGTCTGCTTACCATGGTATTACAATCATCCAGTGCCACCGTGGCCCTTACCCTGGTCATGGTAAATTTCGGATGGATCCCGTTTGAGATCGCAGCAGCCATGGTGCTGGGAGAAAACATAGGTACCACCATTACGGCAAATATTGCGGCTGCTGTGGGAAATGTTTCTGCAAAACGGGCAGCCCTGGCCCATACATTCTTCAATATGATAGGGGTGATCTGGGCGGTGGCTTTCTTCCGTCCGTTCCTAAGGCTTGTTGGAGCAATAATTACCGGCCTGGGAGGGGCCGATCCATTCATTCCCATTGCCCAGGCTGCAGACCCTGTGGCATCGGGGAATGCAATGATCTATTCTGTATCGCTGTTGCACACCCTGTTCAACGTTATCAACACGTCCCTGTTGATCTGGTTTGTTCCCGTTTTGGTGAAAATGGTAATCTTTGTGATAAAGAGTCCGAAGGAAGAAGAAAAGTTCAGGCTTAAATTTATTCAGGCAGGTTTGTTCAGCACGGCTGAATTATCTCTTGACCAGGCCAAGCTGGAAATCATACATTTCGGGAATATCATTACACGACAATATGCCATTATCAGGAATGCCCTGGATGTCAAGGATAATGATGAATTCGACACGTTCTTCAAAAAGATTTCTTACTATGAGGAAGTTACAGACAGGATAGAATTCGAAATCGCAGAATACCTGAACCAGATAGGGGATGAAGGACTCAGCGCAGAGTCCGGGAACAGGATCCAGTCCATGTATAAGATTATTGGAGAAATGGAAAGTATGGGCGACTCGGGATACAATCTGGGAAGGATACTGCAGAGAAAGCGGAACAACAACGTTATCTTTGATGAGCGTATGACCCGCAATATTCTCGGGATGATGGATCTGGTAGACAAAGCCTATGAAATCATGCTATTCAACCTTCAGGCCAGCTATACAAAACTGAACAACATAGACAATGCCCTGGATGCTGAAAAAGACATTAACAAATACCGCGATATGATAAGAGAGGGCAATTTGTTAAGCCTTGGGAAAAATGAATATGATTACCTTTCAGGCGTATATTATATGGATCTTATTGCAGAGCTTGAACGGGTAGGGGATTTTATAATCAATGTTTCCGAATCTATCATGGAAATTAAATCATGATAAAATGCTAACAATTAAATTATTAAGAGAGGACCCTGATTTTGTGGCAGAGCGGCTGGCCATAAGGAATCTTGATGCCGGTCCGGTCATCCGGCAGATATTGGAACTGGATGCCCGCAGGAGGGCAGCACAGACAGAAGCCGATGCTTTGATAGCTGATCAAAAAAAGACTGCATCCCGGATCGGGATGCTGATGGCAGAAGGTAAACATGACCAGGTTTCTGAGATCAAAAAGAGCGCAGGTGAAAACAAGGAAAAGGTGAAGCTTCTTATCACAGAACAGGAAAAGCTTGAGATAGAACTGAACGATCTGCTTGTTACGCTTCCAAACATGCCCAATAAGCTGGTGGCTAGGGGAGAAGGAGCCATGGACAATGTCATTGTCCGTGAGGGCGGACAAAAACCAATTCTGCCTGAAGGAGCACTTCCCCACTGGGAACTGGCCAAAAAATATGATTTAATCGATTTTGATCTGGGAGTCAAGCTTACAGGGGCCGGTTTTCCCGTATATAAAGGAAAAGGAGCCCGTTTACAGATGGGCTTGATCCAATTTTTTCTGGATCAGAATGTCCGGGCCGGATATAAAGAGATCATGCCCCCCATACTGGTGAACGAAGATTCCGGATACGGGACAGGACAATTGCCCGACAAGGGCGATCAGATGTACCATGTAGGCCTCGACAATTATTACCTGATCCCGACCGCCGAAGTCCCGCTTACCAACATTTACCGGGACACGATTTTGGATGCAGCCCTGTTGCCCGTGAAGCTTACCGCCTATACACCCTGTTTCCGCCGTGAAGCCGGCTCTTATGGAAAAGATGTAAGGGGTCTGAACAGGCTTCACCAGTTTGATAAGGTGGAAATTGTCCAACTCACGCATCCGGACCAATCCTACACGGCACTTGATCAGATGGTCAAACATGTAGAACGGCTGGTGCAGCTTCTAAATTTACCTTACCGCATCCTGCGCCTGTGCGGTGCAGATTTGAGCTTTACCTCGGCCATGACTTATGATTTTGAAGTGTATTCGGCTGCACAGAAGCGCTGGCTGGAGGTCAGTTCTGTCTCTAACTTCGAAACCTTCCAGTCCAACAGGCTCAAAGCCCGTTTCAGGGCAGAGGACGGCAAAACGCAACTGGTCCACACCCTTAACGGGAGTGCCCTGGCATTGCCCCGCATTGTTGCGGCCCTGCTCGAGAACAACCAGACACCGGATGGGATCACCATCCCTGAGGCATTGCACAAGTACCTCCATTTTTCCGTGATATAATTCAGGTGACAAAAGAAAGAATCATAATTGGGATAGACCCGGGAACACGCCTTATGGGGTACGGAGTTATCCGTTCTAACGGGCCCAGAATGGAAACCCTGGCGCTGGGTGTTGTACGGATGTCGTCCATACAGGATCATTATCGCAGGATGAGCCATATACTGGAAAAGATGTACGAATTACTGGATGAATTCCAACCGGACTGCATGGCCATAGAAGCTCCTTTTTACAGCAAGAATGTCCAGTCTATGCTCAAGCTGGGCAGGGCCCAGGGAGTGGCTATTGCAGCGGCTTTGTCGCGTAACGTGCCTGTATGTGAATATGCACCACGCAAAATTAAGATGGCAGTCACAGGAAGGGGTGCAGCCTCCAAGGAACAGGTAGCCGTCATGTTGAAGCAAATGCTGCATTTTTCAGAAGAGCCCGAATCCCTGGATGCCACAGATGCCCTGGCGGTTGCCGTATGTCACGCCAATCAGTTGAACGTGCCGGAGAAAACAGCCTCGGCTAGTTCCTGGGAAGCTTTTGTGTCTAAGAATCCACAGAGGATTGTGCGGAAATAGCAAACCGGCGCCACTTCTTCAAGACTTCACTCATATCATCTGGCAAAGGTGCCTCGAAAAATATTTTTTCTCCTGTTGAGGGATGAATGAATCCCAGTGTTTTGGCGTGGAGTGCCTGCCTGGGGAGAATGTCAAAGCAATTATCAATGAATTGTTTGTATTTGCTGTAGAGAGTCCCTTTACGGATGCGGTCTCCGCCATAACGTATATCGCCAAAGAGGGGGTGCCCGATATGTTCCATATGAACCCTTATCTGGTGGGTCCTGCCTGTTTCCAGCCGGCACTCCACAAGGGTTACGTAACCAAAACGTTCCAGAACCCTGTAATGGGTAACGGCATGTTTGCCATTTACCCCTCTGGGGCAGACGCGGAACCGAAGGCGGTCAGATGGGTGACGCGCGATATCGCCTGTTACCGTTCCCTGTTCATTTTCCATATCTCCCCAAACCAAAGCGATATACAACCGTTCAGCAGTGTGGTCAAAGAATTGTTTTGCCAGCCGGAATTGCGCCACTTCTGAGCGCGCAACAACCAAAAGGCCCGAAGTGTCTTTATCTATCCTGTGTACCAGGACTCCCATGCGTGAATCGTCTGTATGTACCGTTCCCCGCTCTCCAAAATACCAGGCCAGCCCGTTGAGCAGGGTCCCGGTGTAATTGCCGTGCCCCGGATGGACGGTAAGTCCTGCCGGTTTGTTTACCACCAGGATATCCTGATCCTGATATACTATATCCAGCGGGATTTCCTGGGCAACCAGGCGGAACTCCCTTTTTTCAAAGGGCAGCATAATCCGTACGTCGTCCAGAGGTTTGACTTTGTAATTGCTTTTTACAGGAGATCCGTTTACTAGAATGTATTCAGATTCTGCGGCAAGCTGAATGCGGTTTCGTGAAGTGGCTTCCAGTTTTGATGTGAGGAACCTGTCAATTCTCAGAGGGGATTGCCCTTTGTCGACGACAATATGAAAATGTTCAAAAAGTTCCTGTTCATCTCTCATTTACAGGTCATCTTCTGTGAGGGGGATCTGCCGGGGTATGAGTAAATCGGGATTGATGGTCAGGGTAAGGTGCACTGCCGTACCCAGTGGCCACTCCGGATGCTGCGAATAATCGGGGGATTGCCTGAATACACGTGCAGCCAGCGTATCGGCAGCGGTGAGAACACTCTGGTCATAGGTGATAATCCCTGTATTCAAAGAATGATCGCTCAGGATGTCCAATGCAGCTTCCAGGCTCTTCCCGAATAACATGGGGATGTAAGCCAGTTCGTGGCCTGGTGCCATTCCCAGTACCAGGTCAATAGCACTGTATATGTTGATAGGAGCTCCGGGAGCAATGGGTTGGCCCTGGTATAGCTGTTGCATCACGTTGTTGGTGGCTAAGTCGGGAGTGTAAATCAAACGTCCGGGCTTCAAGCCGATGGCAGCCAGTTCTGCTTTGGCCTGCCTGAGCGAAAAGCCTACCAGAGAAGGTACGGCAACCTGGCGGGGAAGCAGCGAGTTTATGGTCAATTCTACCCTGCGGTTCTTTTTAACATGCCGCCCCGGGGGAGGAACCTGTCGGAAGACAACGCCTCCGGGTAATTCCGGGATGTAAAGGGAGTCTGTAACTTCCAGGCGAAGGTGCAACGGTCTGGCAGCCTCCTGTGCTTCTACCAGCGAGAGACCGGAGAAATCGGGAAGCAGGAATCCTTTTCCATGACGTGTGAAGAGATGTAAAAAACTGTATATGCCAATAAAAAGCAAAACAAGGAACACAATAATCCACAGCACGTTTCTGAGGATAGGTCTCCTTATATTTTTTTTACCAGGCACTTCCTAGAACTGATCTTCGTCGGATACGGTAAGTTTTTTGCGTCCGCGGCGGCGGCGGGCAGCAAGAACGCGACGTCCGTTGGGAGTAGACATACGCTCACGAAACCCGTGTTTGTTACGGCGTTTGCGTTGAGAGGGTTGAAATGTCCTTTTCATATTATTTTGCTACTTTAACTGCTTTTCAATTGGGGAGCGCAAAGATACGAAGTTTGTTTGATTTCACAAATTTTTTTGGTTTCAAAAAAGTCATCCTCCAGCCCGGGGAAAGTATCTTTAAGTTCTGTTACCGAGAAACAGGTTTGCGGTATGCGGCATTTAGCAGCAGCTTCCTCAATTTCACCCGCAAGATCCCCGCCCTTGAGAAAGAGGATACGCCCAGGTTCCCTAAGCTTTTTCCTTGTCCAGGGTAGAAATCCTGCCAGGCTTGTAACAGCACGGGATACGATCACATCACAGCAGCCATCGGGAAGTGTTTCTACCCGGCAGACTACAGGGGTAATGTTCTCCAAACTCAGGGAAGCCGAGATTTCCCGTACCACCATGATTTTTTTTGCTATGGAATCACACAAAATAAAACGTGTACCCGGATGTAAGATTGCCAGGGGAATCCCCGGGAAACCTCCTCCCGTCCCCGCATCCAGGACGGTCGCCCCGGCAGTGAAAGGGGTGTCCATGATGGCTGCAGAAAGGGCAAGCGAATGAAGGACATGCTTGACATACAGGTGTTCCATGTCCTTGCGGCTGACCACATTTATGCGTTTATTCCAGTATGAATAAAGCTCACCCAGTCGTAGGAGACGTTCCCTGGCAGTCGAATCCAGGTGGGGAAAATAATGGAAAACGATCCTGGCGTCCATGTTACTTTTTGCTCTCCTGCTCTATGATTAGCGCCAGATAAACCTTTGCCCTGTGTAGCCTTGTTTTTACAGTTCCCAGGGGTATATTTAGTTCGTTTGCGATTTCTTCGTAGGCATAATGCTGCATGTAACGCAAAGTGATCACTTCTGCATATTCCGGTTTCAGGCGCGAAATCATGTTTTCCATGATTTGTTTCTGTTGTTCTCCAATCAGCACATCTTCTGGGTTAATATCCTCCGTTTCCTGTGCCTCTTCCAGTGAAACGAAAAACTGTTTGTTCTTTCTGAAATGGTCTATGCATAAATTCTGGACAATGCTATAGAGCCATGTGGAAAAAGCGTACTTTGGATTATAATACTTCAGGTTCCTGAAAGCCTTGTCAAAACTCATCAGAACCAGGTCTTCTGATTCAGAAGAGTTGATTATCAATTTCTTGATAAAAGCATGTACACGGTCCTTGTGCCTGACAAGAAGCCTTGTATAGGCTTCCTGCCGGTTTTCCAGGGCCAGTTCCACAAGAGCCCGGTCATCCAGTTGGTCCAATGATTGTGACATAAAATCAATTCTTTAGCCGTTTGATAAGTGTGGCAACAAGATAGTAAAAATGTACAAGTGGAGAAAAAATGTCCCATACAGGGGCAGTATAAGCCAGCCCTTTTTCATTAAAATGGATTCCAAATCCAACATACTGAATCCATACGGTGATCCAGCGCAGCAGTAACAAACTTCCCGGGATGACCAGCAGGAGGAAGTCCCCGTTTTTCCCTGTCCTGGCAAAGGCAAGAGCCAGGAGGATGTAAAAAGCCGTGATAAAGATTTTCTCCAGGGTCAGCAAGAAATATCCCCGGCTTTTGGTGATTGCCATGGTACACAGTCCCTGCAACCGGTTCATGTGGTATTCTCTGGCGGGTAACCGGCGGTTCATGATAACCCTGCCGCAAGGGTTAACGCAGGCCTGGGTACTGTCTTTTTCCAGCACATGGGAAATGATGGCCTGTTCACTTTGATTCCAGGCTGTTGTTATAGTTTTGAACTCTTTTCCGGACAGGAATCTTTCTTTTGGAAAAAGCGTGTTGTTTCCCCAGGATACATAAGGCATTTTCTTACAAATAGTACCCATCTGGTGGATTTGTTGTTCCATCATATCGTAGCGCACGGGCAGACTGTTCCCTTTAAAGGAGGTATACCCTAAGACGGTATCCACTTTTTTCCCCAGGGCTGTATTTACCAGGGAAACAAGCCATTCCTTTGAAGAAGGAAGGCAATCGGGCCTGAAAAAAATAACGTAGGGATACCTGGCAGCCCGGATGCCCACACCCAGGGCCATCAGATCATCCCGCCCGAATTTTGTGTTGGCATTGAGAACCCTAATGGATAGATTTTTATGAAAATGTTCCAGGGAAGCCAGCAGCACTTCCGTATCGTCTTCCGAATTCTTGTCAACAACAACGATTTCAAAGGGTTCGAATTTCTGTTCAAGCAATGCCGGGAGCAACCGTACCAGGTTTTCGTATTCGTTACGGACGCATAGCACGATGGATACACCCAAAGCTTCCTCATCCACTGAAAGGTTCCTGTCTCTTTTTCCAAAAGCCGGACGGGCATATTGCAGGAACAGAAACAAGGTGATTACCCCGAAAGAGCTCAGTATCAGAATGTAAAGCAGCGGGTTCTGGTAGAAAAAAGTAAGATCCATAGTCATCGTCAATGTGCCTCCTCCCAGTTTTCCCCGACTCCAATTTCTACCGACAGGGGAACACTCAGGGTGGCAATGTTTTCCATGGCAGAACGCACCATTTGTTCCATCATTACCTTTTCCGGGCTGTAAACATCAAATAGCAATTCGTCGTGCACCTGAAGGATCATCCGGCTCCTTAGGCCCTTCTCCAGGATTGCCCGGTGAACCGAAACCATGGCTTTCTTGATGAGATCGGCTGCAGTTCCTTGAATGGGTGCATTAATGGCATTGCGCTCGGCCAGCCCCCTGAGCACGGGATTGGGTGCCTTGATGTCCGGTGCATAACGCCTCCGGTTGAACAAGGTGCAGACGTATCCCTTTTCTTTTGCCAAGGCAACCGTACTGTCAATGTATGCTTTCACTTTGGGGTAATGCTCAAAATATCCTTCGATCAGGTCACTTGCCTCTTTTCTGGGGATCCTGAGCCTTGAAGCCAGCCCGAACGCCGATATCCCGTAAATGATCCCGAAATTGGCTGTTTTGGCTTTGCTTCTTTGTTCGGGTGTTACTTCACTCTGGCTGCAATGGAAGATCTTTGCTGCGGTTGCTGTATGGATATCGGCACCGGTGTTAAATGCAGCAATGAAATCTTCATCTTCGCTCATGTGGGCCATAATCCGTAGTTCTATCTGTGAGTAATCGGCAGACATCAGAATGTGATCTTCATCCCGGGGAACGAAAAATTTCCGGATTTCCCGGCCTCTTTCTTCTCTTACAGGAATGTTTTGCAGGTTTGGCTTCTGCGAACTGAGCCTGCCGGTTGCCGTTACCGTCTGGTTGAAGGTTGTATGGATGCGGCCGGTAACGGGATCCACAAGCAAAGGAAGGCTTTCTATATAGGAGGAAAGCAGTTTTTTCAGGGATCTGTATTCCAGGATCAGGGGAATTATGGGATGCCGGTCGGCCAGTGCACCAAGCGTTTCCTCGTCTGTAGTATACTGTTTTTTTCCCTTGCGTGACCGGTCATCAACCTTGAGTTTATCGTACAATACGATCCCCACCTGTTTGGGAGAGGACACGTTAAGGGTGGGATCACCGGCGTACTCCCTTATTTGTCTTTCTATATCCAGCGCTGTGTTGTTCAGTTCAATGCCATATTTTGCCAGCTGCCGGATATCCACCTTTACCCCTTCACGCTCCATAGCGGCCAGCACTTCCATCAGGGGCATTTCAAGGTCAGAATAAAGGTTTTCCATCCCGTCGTTACAAAGCACCCTCTGAAGGGGCTCTTTCAGGTTGAAGGCAATGAAGGCTTCGCTCATCAGGTTTTGTATTCCGGGGTCATCCGCCTGACCGGAATCAAAAAGGCTCCGGCTTTCCATGGGTTTTTCTGCTGGAAAATAGTTGAGGTATTGAATTGCAAGATCCGCAGGACGGTGGTTTCTTTCCGGGTTAACCAGGTAATGCATCAGTTCAGGATCCCAGAGCATGCCTTTGAGCGAAATGTTTTGCCGCCAAAGGGGAAGCATCAGGTCCTTGAGCTTGAACCCGCATTTTGGAATATCCCTGTTTCCCAGCAATGGGGCAGCCAGTGAGGCCGTGGTCACATAGGCTTTGTTCCCTGTCAGGAGTACCAGCTGCTGCGGGCTGCCTGCCAGACCGGCCTTTCCTTGTCTGAGAGCTTCCTTAATAATGGATTCCATCATTTTTTCACTGTCTGCCGGTATAAAGCTTTCGGGAGGGGAAAGTGAAACGGAAGCGGGAGTCGGCTCGCCGATGCAGCAGAAAAGATCTTCCAGCTTAGGCAACAGGCGCGACAGGGAATGAAATTCATACTCCCTGAGCAATTCTTTCAGGCGGACAAGGTCTGGTGCATTAACCCTGAAAGAATCCTCATCCCATGGGATGTCCAGTTTGGTTCGTATGGTAACCAGGTCCTTTGACAAGAAGAGTATGTCGCGGGATTGGTTCAGTTTATCCTGCAGGGCAGAAGACAATTCAGGTAGGTGATCCAGTACGTCTTCCACAGAGCCGTATAGGGATACCAGTTTTTTGGCACCCACTTCACCTATGCCCCTGACTCCCGGAATATTGTCAGAAGCATCGCCCCAGATGGCCAGAACGTCAATCACCTGCTTCGGGTCCCGGATGTTGTATTTTTCACAGATTTCCTTTTCCCCCAGAATCTCCCAGCCGTCCCCGTGGTTAAGCGGGCGGTACATAAGGATGTTTTTAGATACGAGTTGTCCATAGTCCTTGTCGGGTGTGACCATGAAAACCCGGAATCCTTCATTCTCTGCCCGTTTGGAAAGGGTTCCGATCACATCATCGGCTTCGGCATTATCAAGGGTCAGAACAGGGATCCTGCACGATTCCAGAAACTCCCGGACCATAGGGAGCGAATCTTTGATCACCCGGGGTGTTTCGGGTCGGTTGGCCTTGTACTGGGGGAAGGCTTCGTGTCTGAAATTTTTACCTCCCGGGTCAAAAGCCACAAACAAGTGGGTGGGCTTTTCCTTCAGGATGATGTCAAACAGGGAGCGGCAGAATCCGTATACGGCAGAAGTGTCCACTCCTTTTGTATTGATCATGGGGCGGTTTACAAAAGCAAAGTACGCCCGGTAGAGCAAGGCGTGCCCGTCAATCATGAATATTCGTTTCATTTCACCCATTCGGCAAATGATGTGGGGGTTTCATACAATCGGACACGGTGTAGCCGGTTGGGTGGCGTGATGACCGGTTCAAGGATCCCGGCAATGTACAGGACCAGCTGTTCGCAGGTAGGCTGAAAATCGAACAGGATGACATTGTCGTAATGTTGAACCAGTTCCTTTGAAAGCGGTGCGTCTTTACGCAGCATCAGGGAGTGGTCCAGTGGTTCGAGAATGTACCGGCTAACGATCTTTTTAAGGTCATTAAAATCCAGGATCATGCCCGATTTTGGATCTCCGGGAACCAGGGATGGTTCACCTGTGATTGTAACCATCAACCGGTAAGAATGTCCGTGTATGTGACGGCATTTCCCATCGTAGTGCGTAAGTGCATGTGCTCCCTCAAAACGAAATTCTCTGGTAATATGCAGTTCAGACATAGAGCGCGGTTAATATCACAAATGTAAGACTTTTATCTGAGAGCAGCTCCTGACTTATGATTTTGTCATAATAATTAGTTAGAACTATATAAATGACAGTTTTTTTGCTTATATGGTTAAACTTATTTAGTTTTGCTCTACTAAACTTAAACAGATTATGCAACACGATTACTTAAATTCCATCATCTCCGACAACGCTAAAAACATGAGGCGTTCCGCTATCAGGGACCTTCTAAAAATGGCAACTCGTCCCGAGGTCATATCCTTTGGCGGTGGTTTCCCTGACATCACAGCCTTTCCTGTGGATGAACTCAGGGAAGTAATACAGGAAGTACTGGACGAAAACGCACTACAGGCGTTGCAGTACGGAGAAACCCTGGGAGTGAAAAGGTTGCGCGAAGCACTGGCCGCCCACTACCGTAAACAGGGCATTGATGTGACCTATGAAAATTTCATAATAACCACCTCCTCGCAACAGGCCATTGATATGGTTACCCAGCTCTTTATCAATCCGGGTGACACACTGATCTGCGGCCTGCCTTCCTATCTTGGTGCCCTCCAGGCTTTTTTTGCCCACAGGGCTAATCCCGTTGGCATTCCAAAAGATGAAGAATTGCGTACGGTTGTCAGCGCGCTGGTTACGGCAGGAAAAAAACCCAAGTTCATCTATGCCATTCCCGATTTCCAGAATCCTTCGGGGGTAACCATGAGTATGGAACAAAGGTTAAACGTGCTGGAAGTTGCCAGGGAATTTGATCTTTTGATACTGGAAGACAGCCCATACCGCGAGATCCGTTTCAGCGGGAAACCTATGCCCCTGATTTATTCTCTGGACAAGGAAGGCAGAACCATGTTGCTGGGCACCTTCTCAAAAACGCTCATTCCCGGTTTCCGCCTGGGATGGGTCATGGCCCCTGTTGAAATCATTGAAAGACTGGAAATCGTTAAGCAGTCAACGGATCTATGCGCCCCGGTGTTCAACCAGTTCATTGCTGCCCGCTTTATGGAGAAAGGGTACTTTGACAAGAACATTGAACGTATCAAGATCAATTACCGCAACAAGCGCGACAACATGATGGCCGCCTTCGAAAAATACATGCCCAAAGGTGTAACCTGGACCAATCCGGAAGGGGGTCTCTTCCTCTTCGTCACCCTGCCCGAAGGTTATGATGCCTCGGAATTGTTCCGCATCGCGGTTGAAAAAGATGTGGCCTTTGTTATTGGCGAGGCCTTCCACTGCGACGGCTCTGGCAAGAATACCCTGCGCATCAACTTTTCCTACATGGAAGAATCACGCGCAGAAGAAGGAGTTCGCCGCCTAGCCGATTCGATTCGCCAAATGATGGAGAACAAGAAGGCTAAAGGTTGATTATCAGGTCTTCAAGCGAACGTTTGGGGACGTGATGCACCCCTTGGGCATCCCTCCAGTATTTAATATTTTCCCCGGCCGGCAGGTCGGGGTTTATTTTTTCCAGGACTATGGTTTCGGCCGGCTTGCCCAGGGCGACCACATACAGGATCTCATAATTATCCGGCAGGGACAGGTATTGTTGCAGCCGCGGCCTGTTCACAGAAGCAAAAATACAGCCTGCGTAGCCCAGGAAAACCGCCTGAAGCAGTATGCTCTGCAGGGCAAGTCCCGGATCGCAAAGTAAATTCTGATGAATGGTCTTATCGTGGAGCATAATAACGTACGCGGCAGGCCGCTCTCCTTCCGCAGGGCCCGGCCAGTCTTTCAGATAGGCCGCCCAGGCCAGGCATTCGAATATTTCCCTTCCCATGACCGATCCTGCATCCCGGCACAGGATATATTTCAAGGGTTGCCTGTTGGCTGCCGACGGACTTAGCCTGGCAGCCTCTATCATGGACTCCAGTTCCAGGGCCCCGATCTTTTCGTTTTGCACAAACCTTCTGCAGGACCTGTTTTTCCTTATATAATCAAGCATGTTCATCATATGAAAATCAATAATACAAGCGGTTAATAATACCTTTTTCCTCCATCAGCGAAGGGGTTCCCTGATGCAATTCCTGCTCCGGGGTCATGATCCAGAAAAAATCGCAGTGTTCCATGGCCAGCGAAAGATCATGGGTTGAGAACAAAATCCCTTTGTTTTCTTCCAGGGCCAGCCTGCGCAGCAAGAGTCCGATGGCACGTTTGTTGGCAATATCCAGGAACGCGGTTGGTTCATCCAGCAGGATAAGGGAAGTGTCCTGCACCAGGGCACGGGCAATGGCCACCCTGTGGAATTCTCCGTCGGACAGACTGGCACTGTTCCGGTCTGCCAGGTGTTTAATGCCGGTCCGCTCCAGAGCGTTTTCAACTATTTGTTTTCCTTCCCGGTCTTCTATGCCCAGCCAGTTGGTATACCGGTAGCGTCCGGTACTGACTGTATCCCGGACAGAATAGTGCGCAGCCCGCAGGGGCTGTGAAGGCACAAAAGCGCAGGAGTGTCCTTTTTCCCCGCCCATCCCGGATTTTATGGAACCTTTCAGGGGGGGTAGCAGGCCGGCTATCGTCCTGAGCAGGCTGGACTTACCGATCCCGTTCGGTCCAAGAAGCCCGGTCACCGTCCCGCTGACCAGTTGTGCGTTGATATGCTCAAACAGCGGGGAATGCCTTGAATACCCGACCGATACATCCAATATATCCAGAACAGTGTTCATAGGTCATCAGCCCTGTTTTTGAATATCACATAGATAATTACCGGGATGCCCATAAGGGCTGCTACCGTATTGACCGGTAAAACGCTTTGCGTACCCGGCAGCTGGGATATGATATCGGCCAGGATCATCATGCAGGCCCCGGTTAGGGCAGCTGCCGGGATCAGGACGCGGTGGTTTGCATTGTGGAAAATCATCCGGGATATATGCGGCACGGCAATCCCTATAAAGCCTATGGGTCCGCAGAACGCGGTCACGCTGCCCGCCAGCAGTGTGGTTGCCACGAAGATCCGGTTCCTGACCTTTGAAAAGGATAATCCCAGGCTTTGAGCGTACTGTTCTCCCATGAGCAATACGTTCAGGTCCTTGATATTGTAAACAGAGATCAGCAATCCTGCCAGGCAAAGAAAAGTCATGATGACCAAACGGTTTCCGGTAACGTTCCCAAAACTGCCCATGGTCCAGAGCATGTAGGATTTCAGGGCCGGAGCCTCTGAGAAATACTGGATCAATCCTATCAGGGCCGAGGCAGCAGAACCTGTCATAATCCCCAGGATCAGCAGGCTCATGTTGCTTTTCAGCCTTCCTGAAGCCGCCAGTACGAGCAGCATCACGGCCAGCGCTCCCATCCATGCAAAGGCTGCCGTACCCAAGTCGAACAGCCAGGGGATTGAGTGCCTCCCGATGCTGAAAAGCGAAGACCCCATCACAAAAAAAGCGACACCAAGTCCTGCTCCCGAGCTGATTCCCAGTATATAGGGATCTGCAAGCGGATTCCTGAACAATGTCTGCATCTGGACTCCGCATACCGACAAAGACATCCCGGCCAAAAGGGCTGTCACCATCTTGGGAAACCTGAAGTTCCACACGATTTTGTAAACGATATCTGAAGATTCATTTCCCCACAGGGCCGCCCATACATCTGCTGCATTCAGGCTGACGGATCCCAGGAACAGGTCCGCTGCCATAAGAAGCAACAAAAGCAAGGGGAGCCAAAGCCTTTTCATCATTACAAAGATAAATGAAAAGATGTAAAATACTCAAAAACAGCCTTTTGCAGCCATTCGGAAGCCAGTTCCAGGGAAGCTCCCGCAGGGGTGACCGGTATACACTGGTCAAAAAGAACCTCTTTCATATGGGGTACTGAAGGTGCGATGCTCCCGCAAAAGGCAATCACTTTCTTGCCGTTTTTTTTAGCCAGACATGCCACACCCATAGGCGCTTTTCCCATCGCTGTCTGATCATCCATCCTCCCTTCCCCTGTGATGACCAGATCTGCATTGCGGATCTCTTGTTCCAGACCAATAGCGTCCATGATCATCGTGGCTCCCGATTCCAGTGTTCCGTCCAGAAACTGCACAAAAGCATATCCAAGGCCACCGGCGGCCCCGGCACCGGGCACATCCCGTTTGTCTCTTGTTTGAGAATCCCGGAAAATCATTCTGGAAGCCACATCGGCCAGATTGGCTAAACCGCTGTCCAGCCTGAGTATATCGTCGGGTGAGGCTCCTTTCTGCGGGCCGAAAACAGCAGCGGCTCCATTGGGACCGCACAGGGGGTTGTTTACATCACAGGCAATCCGGAAGGTGCATTCATTCAGCTCAGTATGTTTGCCCGAGTTGCGTATGGAAACGATGCGGTTCAGGTCTTTGCCGCAAATCCCAGTCTCGCGACCCGTATCGTCCCTGAATTCAAATCCAAGGGCGGTCAGCATGCCTATGCCGCCGTCGTTGGTTGCACTTCCCCCTATTCCTATCAGGAAATTTCGGCATCCTTTGGATAGGGCATGCAGTATGAGTTCCCCTACACCGTAGGTTGTTGTGTGTAAAGGATTCCTGTCTTTTTCCGGTATCAGCCACAAACCGGCTGCAGCCGCCATTTCAATGACGGCTGTGAGAGTCCCGTCTGTTGAAGTCACAATGCCATAAATTGCTTCTACCTGGGCTTTGAGGGGACCGCGGACTTTGATATTCCTGTAGACTCCCCCAAGCCCGCGGATTAGGGCAGTAACCGTGCCTTCACCGCCGTCGGCAAGGGGAAGCACCTTCACCTGTGGAAGAGGGCTGGACATATGCTGCCAGGCTTTTTCAATACCCCGGTAAACGGCATGTCCGGCATCAAAAGAAGTCAGGCTCCCTTTGAAGGAATCCATGGCAACCACAATTTTCACGATACGGGTGTATTGCTTTTTTTAATCAGGCGGTACTGGACTATTGCCTGGATAATTTCTGTTAAGGCGTATATCAGGCAGATGACTCCTGCAAAGATGATTAAGGTAGAAGCAGAATCAAAGGGATTGAGCATGATCACTACGCTAAGAATAAAAATAATGACAGGATTGATGTAAATAAACCAGGGCAATCCTATGGAATTGGCTTTGCGAAATTGAATAATACCGGTGATCTGGGTTAGGGAAGACAACAGCAGGACAATCCCTATAAGGAACATGGTCAGGCCGGCAAAGAAACCGGGGAACAGGATAAGAAGCAGGGCAAAGACAATGAAAACCAGAGAAGTCATATATAGCAGGCGCTGCAAACCCTGATCAGGGTTTACTCTGTTGCTTATAGGCTGAGCGTTTGTCTGACGGTTGTTTCTGAAGGCAAAATACAAGGCAAACAGACCGCCTACCAGGAGTATGGCAGCCAGAAGCCTGACCAGGGTACGTACGCCGGCTTCGGGATAGGCCAGCAGGAAAACCCCAAGGACAATCCCCAGAAATCCCCTCAGGGCAGAGTAACGGATATAGGATAATGCTTTCATTGTTTATAATTGTTTGTCGCATAAAGATAATAATTTTTACATTTGCCGGCTACAGGGAATTACTATGGCTGCATACCTTCAGGTAAACGACCTCTCCAAATCATACGGGGACAGGGTATTATTCAACAAGATTTCCTTTCACATAAACCAGGGTGACAAGGTAGCCCTTGTCGCGTCCAACGGGAGCGGTAAGACTTCCCTACTTGATGTTTTGGCCGGAAAAGAATCTCCCGAAGGCGAGGGGAGCATCAGGTTCATGAGCGGGATACAGGTAGCCTACCTTGAGCAGAACCCGGTATATGATCCGGAGCTGACTGTCACCCAACAGGTGCGCCTGGCAGATAATATTGTTCTGAAGGCCCTGACTGCCTACAAGCAGGCATCGGAGTCAGAAGACAGGAAACAGATGGAAAAGGCCATCAACGATATGGACCGGCTTGACGGCTGGAATTACGACCAGAAGATAGAGCGGATCCTAACCAACCTTCAGTTTAGAGAAATTAACAGAAAAATGGGAACCCTCTCAGGAGGAGAGGTCAAGAAAGTGGCCCTGGCCGGAATGCTCATCCAGGAAGCCCCGTTCATGATACTGGATGAACCTACCAACCACCTGGATATTGAAGTGATTGAATACCTGGAGGATTATCTTTCCACCTCACAGGCCACCTTGTTTATGGTCACGCACGACAGGTACTTTCTGGACAGGGTATGCAATAGCATCTACGAACTGGAAGACGGGGAGCTGTATACCTACAGGGGCAATTACACCCTGTTCCTGGAAAAGCGTGAGGAACGCCTGGCCAACAGGGCTGCAGAGACAGACAAAGCACGTAATCTATACCGAAGGGAGTTGCAGTGGATCCGGAGCACCCCGTGTGCCCGGACCGGAAAATCAAGATCAAGGGTTGAAAGCTTCGGCAGGCTGAAAGAAAATATCGGCCCGGCAGGCGACACCCGCACCATGGAAATAAATGCCGGAATTGCCCGTCTGGGCAACAAAATCATACATTGCAAGAACTTATCCTTTTCGTATGGAAAGGAGCCTCTGCTCCGCGACTTTACTTACAATTTTTCACGGAATGAAAAAATCGGGGTCATAGGCGGGAACGGGGTGGGGAAGACTACTTTTTTAAGGCTCCTGGCCGGGGAACTGGCACCGCAATCGGGAACCCTTCAGCACGGGACGACCGTCAGGTTCGGATTTTACCGTCAGGAAGGAATTTCTTTCAATCCCGGGGATACTGTATTTGATGTGGTACATGACATTGCCGAGGTGGTGGCCCTGGCCGATGGCAGCAAAGTAACTGCAACTTCTTTCCTGAACCGTTTTTTGTTTCCTCCCTCCATGCATCAGGTCAAGGTGGAACGCCTGAGCGGCGGTGAAAAGCGCCGACTCTACCTGTTGACCATCCTGATGCGCAACCCCAACTTCCTGATCCTTGACGAACCCACCAACGACCTGGATATTCTCACGCTCAATGTACTGGAGGAGTATCTGGAACATTTTAAAGGCTGTTTGCTCATTGTTTCGCACGACCGGTATTTCATGGATAAGCTGGCCGATCATCTTTTTGTATTTGAAGGGCAGGGAGTCTTAAGGGATTATCCCGGTAAATGCAGTGATTATTACCGCTTGCGCCCGGCTGCCACTGTCCCCGCGGCTGCGCCTGCCGGTCGCTCCGGGGCCGCGTCCTCTGCCCCGGCGCAGGGTCCTGCATCAGCCCCTGCCTCTGCCTCGGCGCAGACTGTAAAAAAACTGACGTACCGGCAGCGGAAACGCCTGGAAGAACTGGAGGCGGCAATCCAGGCGCTCGAAGAAGAAAAATCCCATCTGGAAAGTCTGCTGTCCGACCCCGCCAGACCTCTGAAAGAGATAACAGAAGCCTCGGTAAGGATGGGCGAAATCCTTGCCCGGCTGGAGGAGGATTGGGAAGAACTGCTCGGCCTGGAAGATCAGAGGGAATCGTAGTTGTCCAGGAACAGCGGGTAGATCTTCATGTTTTCATTGGCATCACCCCGTTCATCAAACAGATTGCCCCAGGCCGGCGAAGTGGCTTCCCAGATGAAGGTCCCCAGTCCCATGTCTTCCGGGATGTTGCGCACGATCTGATTCACTTCCAGGCGGTGCTCCTGGTATTCTACCACAATCACGGGCTTGTTGTACCGGGTAGCCAGATCGTTCAGGTTGTGCTGCAGGTCTTCAAGGGTTCCGTGCCACCGGGGATAGTAGGACTGACCAATGATATCGAACTTCACGTCACGGCTTAGGATCTTGTCAAAGAAATAGACCGATTCCTCATTTTGTCCTCCGCAGGCGATGTGCACCATGATGGGAATGGATGGATTGGCTGCACGAACAGCGGCCGTGGCACAGCGCAGCAATACCCCGAAGTGCATGTAGGAACTTTCGATTTTTCCCTGGGGCCAGAGCATTCCGTGGTTGATCTCGTTCCCGGTCTGGACCATATCGGGGCAGACCCCTTCTTCCATGAACCGCCTGATAACCTCGTATGTGTAGCGGTAGATTTGTCCTTCCATTCCAGAACCGGTGTATTGTGTCCAGGATGCCGGGGTGTATTGTTTGCCCGGATCGGCCCAGTTGTCGCTGTAATGGAAGTTGAGCAGCAGTTTCAGGCCTTCCTTTTTGGCGCGTTTGGCCATTTCCAGCGTCTCTTCCAGTCCGCAGTAGCCCTGGGGGGAATACCCGTTTTCAGCTGTCGGGTTTACGAACAGCCGTAGGCGGATCCAGTTGAAACCGTTGTCCTTCAGGATTGCCATGACGTCTTTTGCTACTCCTTTTTCCGAGAACACCGTGCCCCGGTTTTCCTGTTCCGGGACCCACGAGATGTCGGCACCTACAATTGGCCGGTCAAAGGACAGGTCTCGCCGGGTCAGGGGGATCTCCTGCGGAGGTGTTTTTTTGTAAGTTGCATCCATGTCACGGTATACGTTCAATACTGCGGGATCTGCCTTTCCCTTTGGGAAGAGTACCCGGGCCGGTTCCCAGGCCATGGTGCCGTCTCCCAGACCACCGGGGATGGAACGGACTATGTCGTTTATACGCCTGATATTCTCCAAACTGGCGCCGTATTCACAGACGTACAGGGGTTTTCCGTAACGGGCAGCCAGATCGTACAGGTTGGCATGCAGGTCGTCGTAGGTCTCGTGCCACTGTTCGTAGTAGGAAAGCCCGATAACATCAAATTCGGCCCCGTACTGGTTCATTTTGTCCAGAAATTGCCGGCAGAGGGTGTTTTGTCCTCCAAGGGCCAGGTGGACCATCAGGCGGGATTGCGGGAGGACCTCTCTCGCGGCTTTTTGTCCAGCTTTGTATAGTCCCATTAAGCTTGCCCAGTTTTCTTCTTTGGCATTGTCGTCTAAATACCCTTCCGGCCAGACCATGCCGTGGTTGATCTCGTTGCCCAGCTGGATAATCTGCGGGGCGGCGCCTGCTTCTTTAAGCGTGGTCAGCACATGGTGCGTGTATTCCTGCAGTGCATTTTCCAATGTTACTCCCGTAAGGCCGTTCCATGCAGAAGGCTTGTATTGCTTGTCGGGATCTGCCCAGTAATCGCTGTAGTGGAAATCCAGCGAGAAGGTCATGCCGGCTGTAACAATGCGTTGGGCCATGGCCACTGTCTGTTCCAGTCCGCAGAAGCTTTCTTCCGAGTATCCTCCCGGGGCCTGGGGATTCACGAAGATCCGCAGGCGGATGTTGTCAAAGCCGTTTGCTGCCATTATGGCCAGTACATCCTGTTCTTGTCCTGTAGTGTCGGTAAAGACCATCCCCCGGGATTCGTATTGTGGGATGAAGGACATATCTGCCCCGATACTGAAGGGTGGAATGTCCGGCTTGCAGTGGCAGGCCAATAATGCCAGCACAAGGGTCAGCGCGACTGCTGTAAGGGGTTGAAGGGTGTGTTTCATGATATTGTGATTATAAATTTTTCGGGTAAAGGGACAAGGTTACGGGCTACAGGCTAAGGGTTGACGCCTCGGCTCGGATCATTGCTCACAATTCCACGAGCTTGTTCAGAACGGCGTAGATAGTGAGGCCGGAGGGTGAGTGGATCCCGAGCTTGCCGGCGATGTTCTTGCGGTGCGTCATTACAGTATGTACCGAAAGGAAAAATTTATCCGCTATCTGTTTATTTGTGAGCCCTTTGGCAACTTCTGCAATGATTTCTTTTTCCCGTTTGCTCAGCTCTATACCAGTAGACGGTTCTTTTTTTGATGGCTGCCGGCGGTCTTTCAGGAAGGTTTTCCGGTCTGCCCGCATGTCGTGTTCCAGTTGCGAGATCATAGGGACAAACAGCTCGTCTTCGATAAAAGTGTGTGAAGCCAAATCCCTGGTACAGGCGAAAATGTCAAAAAGCACGTTGTTCAGTTCGTGGGGATTTCCTGTGGGATAGTATTTGATCAGGATGTTTTTGAGTTCGGTCAGTTTGGATTCAATACTGGCGTGCTGCCTGCAAAAAACACGGATGCAGTAATCGCCGGTTTGTTCCCCTTTGAGCAGCGAGCGTACGTAGGGGAAAACGGTTTGTTCCTCGTATGCCAGGTGGGTTATTACCTGTTCCACATATTCATCGTAGAAACGTATTACGGCTTTTGCCACCCCGTCATGGGGTGTGCCTATGGTCTGCAGGAGTTTTTTCCTTATGGAAGGCAGGCGGATGTCCAGGAAATGGCTGTGTGAATTGTGCAGGTAGTCCAGCAGGCAGGGCAGGGAGGGTTCCGCGTTATGGTCGCGTCTGCCGCTGGTAAGTATATTGACCACCGCCAGAAAGGTGTTGGTGTGCACATTGTTCTGCAGGCATACTTCCCCTATGGTCTTTTCGCCAAAGCCATGAGATATGCCAAAGCGGCTCATGACAAAAAGCATGGGATAATTGTCGCAGATCAGGTCACCCATTTTATCGGTTGCGGTATATTGCTCCTGTTTGTGCATGTTTGTAAAGATAAGAAAAAAAAAGGCCTCGCATACTTTGTTAATAAGATATGAAACAATGAGTTACGCAATTCATGCCTTGTGGGTAAGAATTATCCAAGTAGCAGATTATGAGTCAAATGAATCAATTGTGCGAGGCACTAATATGCAGGGGAAAATGAGCGCGATGCTCCTATGCGAACAGGATCAGGCTGATGGCCATGATGGCCATGCCTGAGATGAGTCCGTAAATGGCAATGTGGTGTTCGCCGTATTCATGGGCACCAGGCAGGAGCTCGTCCAAGGATATGTATACCATGATGCCCGCTACCACTGCATAGACGCCCCCCATGACAACAGGGGAAAGGAAAGGCATCAGGATGAGGTAGGTTAGTATGGCGCCAAGGGGCTCGGCAAGTCCCGATACAAGGGTGAAGCTGAAGGCTTTTTTACGGCTTCCCGTGGCATAGAAAATAGGAATGGAAACGGCTATCCCTTCCGGGATGTTGTGGATGGCAACGGCTGTGGCAATGGAAATCCCCAGTGCGGGGTTTTCAAAGGCTGCTATGAAAGTGGCAATTCCTTCGGGGAAGTTGTGTATGGCAATGGCTACGGCTGCCATTACACCCATTTTCATGAGTTTGGGCTTTGCATGGCCCTTTTTGGCCATTTCCTCTACGGAGTGGGGCTCGTGGGGGTTTCCGAAAGAAGGTACAAACCGGTCAATCAGGGCGATGAGGCCCATGCCCCCAAAAAAGAAGATGACGGTCATCAGGAGTCCCTGCCGTGGTCCCTTATCGGCCGTTAGGATGGAGCGGGCCTCGGTAAAAATCTCGACAAAAGCCACAAAGATCATGACTCCGGCGGAAAGGCCCAGGGCGTAAGATAAGAGTTTGCGGTTGGTGCGTCTGGCTATGAAAGTGATGGCAAAGCCTATGAGTGTGGCCAGGCCTGCAAAGAGCGAGAGTAGGAAGGGAAGCAGCATTTTCGAATCCATAAGTACAGTGCGGAAGATCTTACCGGTTGCAAAGATAGGCACAGAAGACGGGCCTGTAAATACCCAAATTCAGGTATTCTGCGTGCAGGGCGCTACAGATGGAACCTCAGGGCGTACAGTTTTTGAGCAATTTGTAAGACGCATATCTGATCAATTTGAGTGCAGCAAGGTTCCACCTGTTTATCGCAGCTCTGCCCAGAAGCGTCCCGGAAGATAAATGTTGGGGATGTCTTTGGCCGAGGCGAAAAGGGGAGCGATTTGGGAGGGGGTGAAGCCGGCGATGCCGCAGCCGATCTCGGTGACCAGGAAGGTCAGATCGGAGTGTCGTCTTGCGAAATCGATGAAACCGTCCACGTAGGGTTTGATGGACTCGGGGTCACCGTGCATGGTGGGAATGGCGTAAGACTGACCCTGAAGGCCAACGCCCTGTCCCCATACGGCTCCGAATTTGTTCACTGCCAGCAAGGCGGCACCTCCTCCGTGGGCTCCGGAAAGGTTGCTGCCAAAGACAAAGATCTCGCCTGGCCTAAGCCGGTCTATGCGAGGGGACGATGTACGGGTAGTTATGTCAAAGTTGCTCATAGTGGTTTTGCTGTTAGTTAATGATTCAGCAGTTGTTTAATCGTTTAGCGGGTACTTGATGATTCAGCATTTATGGGTTTTATCAATACTGCTATTAGCAAATATACACAAAACCGATATGGCAGGTGTTCCTAAAAAATGAATTTATTGTACGAATAATAAAGATATGGAAAACACACACTATGTTTCAAGCTCAAAAACTGCAGCCTTTAAGGGAAATAATTGAGACCATCTAAATACTCGATTTGTATTCAGTGAGCCGAGGCTCCCTCCAGTGGCGATTGCTGCCTTGAGGGGAGGCATTGAAGCTTTGTGGAAGCATTGGTGCCTTACGTGAATTATTGTGCGCTACGTCATGTTTTGACGTAGTACGCTTTTATTTTTGAAGCAGTTGTTAACCATTTAATTAACACCAAACTCAGGAAATAGTGACTAAACATACTGACAGACAGATTTTAATAAGAGGTATAAGATGAAAAATAACTTAAGAGGTAATGATATGAAACTATTTAGAAATATATCTTTTACAGGTGTTTTCTGGTTACTATTAATTGCAGCATGTGATTCAAAAGAATCACCAAAACCAGAACAGGAAGAGAAACATTCCATCTCATTCAGCGCTACTGCTATTAATGTCAATGCAGAAGCCGGGATAAAAACATTAACAGTTACCGCATCGGGTAACTGGACTATATCAGGTGGAACAGAATGGTGCTCTGTTTCGCCATCCAGTGGTTCAGCAGGAACAACCAGTATTACACTCACGCTTACTGAAAATACTGCAAATCAGGATAAATCAACCAGCTTGACCGGGAAATGCGGTAATGCTTCGGCAACTGTTGTTGTTACACAAAAAGAGAAAAGTGCTCTAACGATCACTGCCAATAAATTCGAAGTCAATCAGGATGGAGGTAACATTGAGGTTGAGGTTAAGACAAATGTTGATTTTGACATTATTGTTCCTTCAACCTGCAAGTGGATAAAATACATTTCAACCAAAGCAATAAACACAAAAAAGGTTACCTTCTCTATTGATGCCAATACCGAATATGATAAAAGGGATGGCTCAATTATCATAAAAGACAAATCAAGTACCCTTGCAGATACAGTACATGTTTATCAGGCCCAGAAAGACGCTATTGTACTTACTCAGGACATATACGATGTTCCCTATACTGGCGGCAACATCAAAATTGAGGTAAAAAGTAATTTGGAATATGAGGTAAAGATGCCGCAATCTGACTGGCTTTCTTTGATATCTACCAAAGCCTTGTCTTCACATACTGTTGAAGTGGCTGTAAAAGCTAATGAGACGTATTACGACAGAGAAGCCGTGATTACTTTTACTAATAAAAATGGATCATTATCTGAAGAGGTTGTTATACATCAGTTGCCCACAGGTGTTCTGATCATCAAACAGAAAGAATATTCAATTGGTGCTGAAGGGGGAACCGTGGCGGTACCTCTTAAGAAAAATGTTGCTTTGGAGGCTAACATTAAAAACGATTGGATCCATGTGGCGAATACCAAAGGACTGGCAAGCGACTCTTTGGTATTTCAGATAGATGCCAATTCCACGTATTATGACCGGATAGGAGAAATCGTCGTCAGCGCTCCGGGATATGATATCAAAGAAACAATATACATTGTTCAGGATCATAAGATCCTGGTCAGTGTTGAAGAACAGGAATACACGGTCTCAGACAGAGGAGATGTTTTTACTATCACAGTAAAATCTAATGAAGATGTAAAAATCCTTATCCCAGAGGATCATGCTGCCTGGTTGCGCAATTATTCCACAAAAACCATAGTGTCACAAAATTATTCTTTCCAGGCCGATCCTAACCCCGAGTTTGAAATTCGCAGGGGTGTCATCTATTTTTACCATGAACAATTGGAGGATGGAGATACGTTATATGTTATGCAACAGGCCAATACCGGAATTAAACTGTCCGGTGATACAGTTAATATTGACGCATCTGCCGGAAGCACAAATTATTCGTTTATTGCAGGGGCCGACTGGAGTATTTCAGTTGACAGGGAATGGTGTACAGTAAATCCTGCCTCCGGAACAGCAGGGTCTATAAAAATAGACATCAACTATCAGGAAAATAAACAGTTTGCACCCAGGAAAGCCAATCTTACAATAAAAACCGCTGAAGTATCTGCAACATTTGTTGTAAATCAGGAGGCCCGCCCCGGAGCCCCAAAAAACGGGATAAGTTCATATCAAGAATTGAAGGCCTTCCGTGTTGCATTTAATGCAGGTAAAGACATCTCACAATGGCAAGATGATAATGGGGTTGTGAATTTGATTGCAGACATAGTGATGCCTTATAATAAGGAAAGTTGGGTGCCCATCAATTCATTCAACAAGGTCTTTGATGGCAATGGTTTCTCGATTGACAGCATGTATGTGAATCAAACATGGGATGCGGGATTGTTTGGCTCAATAAAAAGTGGAGGTATTGTCAGGAATATCATTATGAAAAGAGGATGTTATATCGCATCCAAGACGTCAGCTAATGATGACTATTATATTTTTAGAATGAGTGGTGCAATATGCGGGTATAATAATGGCGGAACAATCATTAATTGTGAGAACGAAGCTTTTTTGATATACGGGCGCTTAGTTGGTGGCATATGCGGCTGTAACCTGGGAAAAATTGAAGGGTGTAGGAACAGGGCACCTATCCTTTCTTTATCTTATGACGAAGACTACTTCTTTGGTGGCATATGCGGTATAAATGTTGCGACTATTCGTAATTGTACAAATGAAAGTACTGCGTATGCCTATGGATCTGCCGCGGAAATTGGAGGAATTTCAGGGCGGAATGAAGGTGGCATTTATGGTTCTACAAACTATGCGAGTATAGAAAGCTCATACTCTGGAAGCGCGTATAAAACATGCGTTGGTGGTATTGCAGCAGCTTTAGTAGGTGATGACGCCTTGATAGAAAATTGCGTTAACCATGGGCAGATCACAGGGTTCACATATCCTGGCGGTGTAGCCGGCTACAACGGGGGAGGAGACAGCGGATATGGCACTATATCAAACTCCACAAATAATGGCAAAGTCATTGGCAATGGTAAGCAAGGCGGTGGAATTACAGGTATAAACTATTGTGGTGACGTTATAAGTTGTGTCAACAAGGGACAAGTTACAGAAGCTATGTATGCCGGAGGCATTGTAGGTTACGGAGACGGATCAACTGCAAAGATCGGCAAGATAGATCTGTGCACCAATGAAGGTCCTGTATTAGCCTCTTCTGCTGGTGGGGGTATTTGCGGGTATAACAGGAATTACAGCCGGATCACCAACTCCTCGAACAGCGGAAGCATTGAATCCATGGGTGATTATGCCGGCGGTGTCTGTGGATATAACGAAACCAACGGGATAGTATATAACTGTAAGAATACAGGTTCGGTAAAGAGCAACAAATACACAGGAGATATTATTGGCAACGATTCATCTGCCACGGCTCCAAAGGCAACTTCAGGCGCTTATAGTTCTTTAGAAATGACAAGTTTGAAAAACCTAATAAAAGAATTCAGGTAGTTCTTGTTTCAAGAAATTCAATTTTCTTTTAATGTTTCCAATCAGTCATATTGAGATTATTTATGTTATTTTTGCTTTGTAATAACACAACAATATCATGAAAAGAACCCTTACCTTTTTATTGCCGGCTTTATTGGCTGTGCTTGTGGCACTTCCGTTGTGGGCGCAAAGTGAAAAGACTATCAAGCGTAAAGTGGCCATTGGCCGCTTCTCCAATGAAACACAGTATGCCAAAGGTCTCTTCTACGATAAGGAAAATGACCCCATGCGCAAACAGGCGCTGGACATCCTTTCTTCAAAACTGGCGGCGAGCGGCAAATTCATCCTCCTGGAAAGGGAAGATCTTGACATCCTTGTTGCCGAGGCCGGGGACGCCATGAGAAAGATCGGTGCCGATTACATCATCCTTGGCTCCATCACCGAATATGGACGCAAGGCCGAGGGACAGCAGAAAGTCTTTTCCTCCACCAAGACACAGACCGTGGAAGCCGGGGTGAGCATTCGCCTGGTCGAGGCTGCCACCGGCCTGATCATCTATTCTGACGAGGCCAAAGGGTATGCCGAAACAACCTCCAAGCAGACCCTCGGCCTGGGAGGAACATCTGGATTCGATGCCACGCTAAGCGATAAGGCCATATCAGGGGCTTTGAGCCAACTGGTGGAAAGCATCATCAACAAATGCATGGATAAGCCCTGGAGGTCATACATACTTATGGTGGACGACGATTCTTATGTCATATCCGGCGGCGCATCACAAGGATTATCGGCCGGAGACTCTTTTATAGTCTACAGGAAAGGAAAGATCGTGAACAATCCTCAAACCGGTCTTGACATAGAGCTCCCCGGAACCAAAGTGGGCAGGGTGACCATCCTTCAGCCCGTGGGAGACACCCCTGAAACTGAGATATCTTTCTGTACTTATGAAGGCCAGGCGCTTGACACGGAAAAACTATCCAATTACTACATCTCAGACAAATGACCATGAAAAAGACATTATTTTCCATAATTATTGCCCTGACATCCACCTTATTGCTGAACAGTTGCGGTGTAGGGACCTATTCTGTCACTTCCGGGAAATCAGACGAAGCGGGCATATCTTTCACCTCGGCCAAAGCCATGGACATTACCGTGATCATAGATGAGAGTTCTTATGATATATGCACCGTAAAGGATAAAGCATATAAGGCTGACCGAAAGATAAAACAAACGGCAAATAACACCATACAAATCAAACCCGGCACTTACAACATAAAAGTCGTAGTAGAAGGGACTGAAGTCTTCGCCAAAAAATTGTTCATATCAGCCTCGGAACACAGGATCATAGAGCTATGAAAAGACTTCTTGCCGTGATTGTCACTATGATCGCACTGACATCGTGCGGAGTGACAAAACCCTTGTATTACTGGGGTGGTGAGCGGAATAACACCACGGTCTACGAACTCCTTGCCTACAAAGACTATAAATCGCAAACCCCGCAGGCAATTTGTGACCTTATCTATGCCTATGAGGATATAGTCAGGAATCCGGGCGGGTCAAGACAGATACCGCCTCCGGGCATTTGCGCCGAATACGGCTACCTCATCCTGCTGCCTACCACAGCGGCTACCTTTAATGAATACGCCACCAAAAAGCAGAAAAGCCTGTTCCAGGGATCGGATTATGCAGCCATCTTCACTGAACGTGGCCAGGAGCTGTTGAATAAAGAGATGGAATACTATCCAGAATCCTCACTGTTCATTCTCCCCCTCCTTAAAAAAATAGCCCGCTGATCATGAAAAAGTCACTGTTTATCATCCCGCTGGCAGCTATCGTATCGTCATGCGGCACGCTAAGCAACGTTACCAGGGGCAACCAGTATGCGCAGTTGTATGAGGAAAAGCCCATCACGCTCCTGGTCATGCCGCCCATCAACAATACAACCAATGTCGAGGCCAAGGAGTACCTGTATACCTCCATCAGCCGCCCGCTTGCCGAGGCCGGTTATTATGTGATTTCACCCATGCTGGCCATGGAAGTCTTCAAGGCCGAGAGTGCCTACGATGCCGAACTTTTTGTGGACGCTCCGCTCACGCAATTCCAGAAATTCTTCGGGGCCGATGCCGTCGTGTTTTCCGAGATTTTGTCCTGGGCCAAGAAAGGCTTCGGGATTGAGACAACGCTCAGGTATTTCATTAAATCGGCGTACACCGGCCAAATCCTTTTTGACAGGACGTGTGAACTGTATCTTGACCTCCAGGTACGTACGGAGTCAAATTCAGCATTGGCTCAACTGGTATCCCTGGCCGCCTCTGCCATCAATACAGCCACCACAGAACACATTGTGGCGGCCAGGAAGGCCAACTACTATATTTTCAGGGATATTCCCAGGGGAAAATACAGCCCGGAATATATGAAGGATAAAGATGTCATGGCCGAGAAAAAAGACATCACGGCCAGGGTGAAATAGCTGATTTACCGGCAAATATGCCGACCCTTTTGTCTTGATATAACTTTGAAAATGATAAAACGTTACTGTCTGTATCTTTCATGCAGGTCGCACTTCATATCTCCGTTGATGTGAAATTCACCTGCAGCGATATTGAAGCATACATCTTTCCACCTTAGGACAGCAGAGTACTTATTGAACGAAACAAGGGAAATACTGCCCGTAAAGCTATTTGTACTATTTCTTGAATTAGATGAATATATAAGGCTAAACATTACTTTTGTCGGCGTGAGGTCAGAGCATTCGCTAATGCTGGTTATGTCATCAAAATAGATGCTCAGCATTATCAGGTCATTTGCCTTCCTTCCATCAGTATGTGCAACAAACCAAGACTGACCTTCAATGTCTGAATGCTTGTATACTTTCTTGCTGGAAAAACGCAGTTCCTCCTCATTGTCGCCACCAGTTTCGATGACAGTTAAAGAAAGAGGAAAATAGTCATTCTTCTCACAAGAAGTGAGCCCCAGCGTTACCATAGTAGCAATAAGAAATAATGCAAGTATGTTTTTCATTATAGTCATTATTAAAATTCTGTATAAAGCGTATAAATGTTGGCGCTGACAAATATAAAAAAAAAAGGACAACCTCTATAGAAGTTGTCCTCTTGTGCGGGTAAAGGGACTCGAACCCCCACGCCTTTCGGCATCAGATCCTAAGTCTGATGTGTCTACCAATTCCACCATACCCGCATTTTTCTGTAAAACAAAAGACTGGTTGCGGTTTTTGTTTCTGCAAATGTTTTGCAGGATGGCAAAGGTATAATATTTTTAGGAAACAGGAGAGACCTCGGTGCGTAATATAGGAGAGTGCCTCGCACACTTGATGTATTACCGTGTTTAACAAGTGTTTAACAAAAGTGCTATGCCGGGGAGCTCTTTTGTTAAAGTACAGATAACCAGTACAATGAATCAAGTGTGCGCGGCACTCCTGTCCGGGCGGTCGCTGAAACCACATGGGACGGAGAGCCTCGACAAAAAGAAAAAAGCTCTCCGTCCCATGTGGTTTCAGCAACTGCAGCAGACAACAAAACAAGGAGAGCCTCTGTGCAAGCTCCCCTTATTTTGTGGTGCCGGCGACTATAAGCGCCAGCAATGCTATCAGACCCTATTCCGTATACCCAGGATTCTGCTGGAGTTCGGGATAGAACTTTCTTTCTGTGTGAGAGATCGGAAGCACTATCTTGAAATAGCTCCAGTCAAAAGTTCCTGGGCACCCGGCAGACTCGGCAAAGTTATGGCCATCGGAGTCCAGCCGGGTGATGGATTTGCCCAGGCGCATCTGGTCAAAGAAGCGGTGTCCCTCTCCAACGAGCTCCTTGCGTCGCTCAATCTGGATAAGGTCGTCCGTGGCCACTACATCGGCAACATTGGGATTGGCTCTTTTGCGGATGGTGTTCAGGTATCCGCTGGCCACTGTGGCACCGGCACTTCCCTTCAGGGCGCCCTCTGCTGCAATAAGGTAAGCCTCGGACAATCTGAGTACCTTGGGGTTATTGTAACGGAAGTTAACCCCCCCGTTGCCCGGGAATTTGTTGAACCACGCCTTGGTGGCGTCGTACTGCGAATCGGTTCTCACAAACTGGGCCCTGATGTCATTGGGGTCACTCTGGATCAGGTTGATCCAGCTTACGGTAGGTATGAGCGAGGCACCTGCCGAGGGTGCTCCGTGCCACAGGTTGTGCCAGTAGGAGACGTAGCCGCCATCATCGTCTATGCCTGATTGGGCCGAGACAAAAAACTCCAGTATGGTCTCCAGCGTGCCTTCCTCTTTCCAGTAATTGATGTACTGATCTCTGGTGGCCAGCACATACGGCGAGCCGTTTATGACTTCAGTGGCTGCGGCATAGGCATTGTTCCATTCGCCTTTATAGAGGTACACCCTGGCCTGCAGCAGTTTTGCTGCCCAGTAATTAAAGTGGCCGGTGTTTTTTGCCTTGGAAAGCAGGGGCAATGCGGTATTCAGGTCCTCTATAACAAGGGCGTAAGTCTGGGCAACCGTGCTTCTGGGTAGTTTAGACCCAGACGGCGAGGTGACTTCGGTAATGAGGACTGCTCCCAGCGAGGCCCCGTTGTCTTTAAGGTAAGGATAGCCATAAAGGCGTGCCAGATCAAAGTAAACCAGGGCCCTGACGGCATAAGCCTGTCCCAGGTAGTCGTTCTTTTTGACAACATCGGATGCAGATACGACCTCCAGTTTGGTCAGGTTGGCTATTAGGGTATTGCACCTCATGATGGTCTCGTAACATCTTCCCCAGGTAGAAAAGTAGGTACTGCTCTCGGACTCGTAACCGAGTGTATAGATTTGCACCCAGCCGGTACTCATGACCCTTGGCTGGATGTTGTCACCCCTCTGGTCGCCCAGAAGTTGAATTGTTCCCCCGTAATAATCCTGGTATTTCATATCTTTATAGAGACCGTTGACCGCCACATTGGCATCGTAGAGTGTCTGCATGGCAGTCTCTGCAACTACCTCATCCGTAGGTTTGGTGTCCAGGAATCCCTCACAAGAGCTGAACAGGAAAATCAATCCCGTAAGCAACAAAATACTTAAAATATATCTTTTCATGTCTTTACTTATTTACAGGTTAAAGTGATAATTCCAGGCCTATGGTCAGGGTGCGCACTGCCGGGAATGTAAAATTATAGTATCCATTAGCCTGCACCTCTGGGTCAAAATTTAGCCCGGTAAATGTCAACAGGTTGTTCCCTGCCAGATAGATCCTCGCGTTGGATATTTTCACCTTGCTGAGCAGATTCTGTGGCAGGGTCCAGGAGATGGTAAGGTTTTTCAGCCTCAGGTAATCTCCTTTCTTTAGTGCGCGGCTCGAGTCATAGTAACCGCCCTGGTTGTTGCCGGCAACCCTGCGGGGCACATCGGTTATGTCGCCGGGTTTCTGCCATCTTCTGAGTTGCTCTTTGGAAGTGTTCTTATAAGAATTGTAGCCGTCATCTTCCAAATCGTCCACGGAATTATCCCATACATAGTGGCCATATTTGTAGGACCAGGCCATGGAGGCAGAGAGCGACTTGTAGGTAAAGGAAAAATTGAATCCACCGAAGCCCTTGGGAATGGCAGTCATTCCCTCCAGGATGGTAGAGGATGCCTTTGATCTGGAAACCAACGTGCGGTCACGGGTGCCATCAGGCAAAGTGGCGTTGGAGTAATAGAGTGGGTTCCCGGTTTCGGGGTCCACACCGTAATATTCTCGCGTGTAATACTGCACATATGAGTAGCCTGCCTTCCAGATATGGGGCCTGCTCACGATTTGCTCTCCTTCTTCGGACAGGGCCAGAACCTCGTTCTTGAGGGTTGCCCAGTTAATACCCGCTTTAAGGGACATATCCCTGTTCTTGATAATGTCAACGCTCAGAGACAGTTCAACCCCCTTATTGACCATAGAGCCAATGTTGGTCAGGGCACTGCTGAATCCGGTAGTCGAGGGTACTGTCGCGTTGAGCAGCAGGTCTTCTGTGGTCCTGTTGTAATATTCGGCAACAAAATCAAACCGGTCAAAGACACGCACATCCAGCCCTATGTTCCAGTTATGGTTCTTTTCCCAGGTCAGATCCTTGTTGGCCAGGTTGGACGGGTATCCGGCTGCCTGGGTTCCATAAAGTTCGTATGAAAATACTGCCATATAGCCATAGTAATTGGAGGGCAGGGTCCCGCTCGTTCCATAGGATCCCCTGATCCTTAGGTCATTGATCCATTTTATACCCTTGATGAATTCCTCGTTGCTCAGCCTCCAGGAACCGGCAACCGACCAGAAGTCACCCCAGCGGGTTTCCGGGCCGAGCCTGGACGATCCATCCCGGCGGTAAGAGCCGGAAATATAATACTTGCTGTTGTAGTCATAACTAGCACTGCTTACAAAAGAGAGCAGATTGGACTGGCTCCTGTAGGTATAACCCGACTCAAAATTGGAGGCAAGAGCCGATTCGGTCGCTCCAAAATTGGAGAAGTCGATTTTGGCAAGGCGGGTGTAGAGGAATTCTTCTCTTTCGGCTTCCCATCCGGCCATAAGAGCTATGTTGTGTTTTCCCAGTGATTTGTTGTAGTTAGCAATGGTGCTGCTCACCACACGGTCAATAAAACGGTGCCGGTCCGAGGCATATCCCTGTCCATAGGCCGTGAAGTTAATGTGACCGTAGAGCCAGGCAAACCGGTCGTGCATCTTGAGGTAGTCTTTGCTCAGAAGGCTCTTGATCTTTAGGTTTTCGGTAATGCTGAGCTCTGCCCATCCCTTGAGCATGACCCTCATCTGGGTGGCATCGTTGATCTGCAGGTCAAACTGAGGCACGGGATTCACCCGGGTGCCGCCATCATAGAACTCCATCCAGTATGAGCCGTCGTCGTATTTAAAAGGCCAGCGCGGAGTAAGGTGCACCTTCCATAGGTAATACACGTTGTCTTTTGCCTGCCCATCCTGGTGGCCGCTCTGCCTTTGATCTGAGAACTGGACCGAACCGCCCACCCTAAGGTACTTTGACATCTTGTGTTCTGCATTCACATTGGCGGTAAACCGCTTCATGTACTGGATGCGGTTAATCCCGTTTTCGTCTGTGTAGGCTACCGAGGCAAAGACCTTCGAGTTTTCATTCCCACCGGATATCGACAGTTCGTAGTTCTGCGATATGGCCGTGCGGAAAAGCTGGTCTTCCCAGTTTTCGTAAATCAGGTTGCTTTTACGCGAAGGATAGTATCTTTCGGTCATTACGTCCACATAGTTGTCCAGAGTACCGTATTTCTGCCATTGTGCAGGATTGTCTGTACCGTAATTGCGCCAGGACTCCCGGGTGAGTACTTCTCCCTCTTCTTCTGACACCAGGGGATAATTATCCATGGCAAAATAAGAAATACCCACGTTGCCCTTGAAGGTTGTAACCGGTCTGCCGGCTTTTCCCTTTTTGGTAGTGATGATAACGACCCCGTTGGAAGCCCTGGATCCGTAAAGAGAAGATGCGGCGGCATCCTTGAGCACGGTGACAGATTCAATGTCCCCGGGATTCAAAAAGTTCATGGAACTTGTGTAGATGTTCCCCGAACTCCAGTCTCCACTGGTAGCAGGTACACCGTCTATCACATACAACGGCTCATTGCCTGCATTGAACGAACCAAAACCTCGGATGCGGATTTCGGGTAGGGAACCCGGTTGTCCCGATTTCTGGGAGATCTGCACCCCCGGAACAGCTCCCACTATGGCTTGTTCAAAAGAAAGTACAGGCACATCCTTGAAGCTCTCCTGCCTCAATTGGGTAGCAGAGCCGGAATAAGAACCTTTTGTAGTGGTGCCATAGGCCACCACCATGATTTGATCCAAACCCACAGCCTGCTGGATGAGCGCTGCGTCCACCACGGCCCGGCCGTTTACAGGAATATCCTGTATTTCATAGCCGATGCTGGAGAATACCAAAGTCCCGTTTTCCGGGACATTGTTAAGTACATAAAGGCCGTTGGCATCGGCAGGAACACTGGTGACGGTTCCTTTGATTACCACAGTAGCAAATGGGATTGCAGAACCATCGGCAGCATCGGTTACCTTTCCAGTAACCCGCATTTGTGCAAAAAGCTGTACCACTGACAGAGACAAAATGCACAAAAGCAAGAAAGTCTGTTTTAACATTTCCAGATAGTTTAAATTAGGTTAAAGGTCGGTGGGGCAAAAAAAAAGCCCTCAGGTACGAAGGCTCATTAATAGAGTAGGCAGATTAGTCTTCTGCCGGTAGATGATGCTTTGTTATAGCTGATCATTAGAGCTGAAATTTAAAAAGATGCATAAAAATAGGAAATCTTTTACAAAAAACAAGGCAAACTGTCAGAAAATTCGGACTTTGTACAGTTTTTTTGACAATTTTACTGTACTCAGTTATTCAAAACGCCAGATTATATGTTGGTGGTATAATGGAAGTAAACAAATCCTATATTTGTATTATGGATGGGTTGCTTACCTACAGTGTAGCTGGTCATTTGTTTGGGATTCAGACCCCGGACAAGGCGGTGACCAGGGGTATTCTCTCCAGTTATGCTTCGTTTACTGTAGAAAACAGCACAGCCAGTGACCTTTTGTTCTGTTTAAAAGGTAACCGCCAGATTGATGTTCCCGATATACCCTGCATTGACAGGCTCCAATGGGATATCGTGGATTACCATTATTATCTGACCGGGCAGGGTTTGACTGTATCTATGAAACACGAAAACCGCGAGCACCGGCTCTTTGCCTCGACCGGTTGTCAGGATATAATATCCGATATCACCTTCCTTTCCAGGAATGAAGCCCTGTTCATAAACAGTTTCCTTAGACTGGCCTATGGCGTTACGGCGGTTAATTATCAAACCATAAAAGTGCACGCATCTGTCATTGAGTTGGATGGGAAGGCACTCGTGTTTTTAGGCAGGAGCGGAACGGGGAAAAGCACGCATAGCCGACTGTGGCTCCAACACATCCCCGGCTGCACTTTGCTCAACGACGATGAACCCATACTGAGGAATTTTGAAGACGGGACGGTGAGGGTTTACGGGGCACCCTGGAGCGGCTCTACTCCTTGCTACAGAAACGATTGGGCCGAGGTCGCGGCCATAGTGCACCTATATCAGAGCCCGGATAATAACCTGAGCAGGTTGAAACCCCTGGAAGGGTTGTCTTCATTATACAAATCGGCAGCCCTGCTCCGTTCAGACCGCGAAAACAAAGACAAGGTACTGGACGTGGTGACCCGTGTTATTGAGCGCATCCCTGTATATCGGCTCGGTTGCCGGCCCGATCATGAAGCGGTGTTATTAACCAGAGGATTATTGCCAATGGAATGGGACAGCTGATCATTCCCAACAAGGTTTTCTTTTCCCATATCCAGGGAGAAATCAAAGCCGGGAACAGCGTCAGGATCCCGGTAAAGGGAAACAGCATGCTGCCGCTGATCCGTCCCGGCACGGACGACATTGAACTGAGCCCGTTGAACAAACGTTCCATTGAAAAAGGAAATATCGTTCTGGCACAAACGGAAGACGGAAGGTATCTTGTCCACAGGATCGAAAAAGTAGAGGGAGAGGTGGTCTTCATCCGGGGCGACGGCAATGTCTCGGCAAGGGAAACTTGCAGTATAAACAATATTTTTGCCCAGGTGACGGGGATATTCAGGAAGGGGAAAAAAATCAAAAAAATCAGTTGCCAATGGAAATTCGCACAATATTGCTGGCCATCTTCCCCTCTCTTGCGGCGGATTTGTCTGCGGGTATTCCGGAGGTTCCAATGTTTAGCACAAAGAACAAAATGCGAATGATATGCAAATAAAGGAGGACATCAGAATCAAGCAGATCGGGAATGAATCAATCCTGGTGTATAACGACGGTAACAACCTGGATTATACGCGGATAATTTCCCTGAACCAATCCGCTGCGTTACTGATTGGAGAAAGTATGGGTAAGGAATTTACCGTTCAACACTGGGCACATAGGCTGGCAGAGAACTATGGGATTGATAAAACGCGTGCTATGTCAGACGCACAGACACTCGTGGACAAACTAAAGCAGGCCGGTGTCCTGTGTGAACGGATATGATGGCTCTTTTGAGACGCTGTCTTATGGAAGAACCGTGTCTGCAGGGAAGTCTGCTGCTTCCAGGGTAACCGTTCCTTCAGGGAAGGCTGCTGCTTCGGGGAAGGCCTCGGTCCTGAGGGTTGGATCAAACTCTCCCGGTTTATTTGGATCATCTTTCTTTCCTTCAGGATCTTCGGGCTTGAGACAACTGTTCAAGGCCGGGACCATTAGCAGTGAGATTGCCAGCCATGACAAAAAAGCCGTTAATAGGTGTTTGACTTTTTTCATGGTACAAATTTAAGAAAAAACAAGAAAATACCATCTGGTTATGCCTAAGAGTCAGTCTAACAAAGATGTACCTATGCAATCAAAGGAGTGCAGGCTTGTATTCACACGGCTTAGGACGCAATTCGAAAAGCTGGGGCAGAAGTTCGCACGGCTGGGGCAGAGATTTGCAAGGTACGGGCTCGACGGATTTGTTCTGGCGCTGATAGCTTCCATTGTGGTGGCTTACCTTTGGCCACAACCGGGCATTTACCTCGGAGCAGTTGATATGCAGGATATTACCCGATCGGGGATAGCCCTGATTTTCTTTTTCTACGGGCTCAGACTCAATCCGGCGCAGCTAAGAACAGGCCTGGCAAACTGGCGTCTGCATCTTGTCATACAGACATTCACCTTCATAGTGTTCCCAGCACTGATTTTGCTGGCAAAAACATTGGCCGGTGGGACCTGGGATGCACACTTATGGATGGGAACCTTTTTCCTTGCTGCTTTACCTACTACAATATCCTCTTCCGTGGTCCTCGTTTCTATGTCCAGAGGGAATGTGCCGGCAGCCATATTCAATGCATCTGTTTCCAGCCTCCTGGGGATATTCCTGACCCCTTTGTGGATAGGGATCTTACTCGCAGCCACCAGCGGAGGTTTTGCTCCTGCTCACGCCATCCTGCAGCTTTCCCTCCAGGTATTACTCCCTGTTGTTGCGGGGATGATGTTGCATAAGAGGTTTGGCATACTGGCACTCAGGCATGCACATACTTTGAGGCTTTTCGACCAGAGCGTCATTCTGCTCATTGTTTATGTTTCTTTTGCCGAGTCGTTTTCCAATCAAATGTTCCGCCGATATTCCCCCTGGCACATCATACTGCTTTGTTTTGCAATGCTGGTCTTGTTTTTCGTGGTTTACGGCCTGACTGTGCTCAGTACCAGAATCCTGAAATTCAACAACCCCGACACAATCACCGCGTTATTTTGCAGTTCCCAGAAGTCACTAGTCAATGGCACAACCATGTCCCGCGTGCTCTTTCCCGGTTTTACCGCTGCCGGAGTCCTCCTCCTGCCCCTGATGATATACCATACCCTGCAACTCATCGTTACCAGCGCAATAGTAGGGAAGAGGCGCTAGGAGGTTCCACCTCTTGCAGCCCCCGGCGACATTCCATCCGTAAAAAAGCCGCTTTTTGTGTACGGATATGTGATTCTAGGCAAATCTGCCTGTCAAATTTGATTATTCCTGCTTTAAAGGAAACCGGACGGTCGTTTGAGCAGCAATACGCATAAACTGCAAGTTCGCTTCCATCACAAGGTAAGGGAAGCCTCGGCAAAAAGAACAAGCTTCCCTTACCTTGTGGTGAAAGCCGCCACCGTAACAAACCGCCTGTACAAACAGCTGGTGCCTCTGCTTAAAGCCGGTAGCTAAGCGGGGGCTACGGCCGTCTGCAGTTTCTACAAACAGGAGCGTTGCGGCAGGGACCACACAGCTAAGCGGTGGCAGCGAGGCACTACGCAGCATCCCGCAACTTTCCGACTACCCTGCGTAAATTTGAATAGGCTGCAATGCCCGTCAGGATGTTTGCAATGAATCCGGCCCACATGATGCCCTGCAGGCCCAACAGTGCATTGCCGGCCCAGGCAAGCGGCACAAACAGCCCCAGGGTACGTACTGCTATGAAAAACACAGAAGGGTAGGGTTTGTTGAGCCCGTTATAGGCCGAGGTACTTAAAGTGACCAGCCCCTGAAATCCATAGCTGGCGCCGACAATATAGAAGTATTGCCTGGCAACGGCTATAACCTGGGGATCGTCAGTAAAAACAGAAGCAATGATGCTCCCAAAGAATAGCAGAACCAGGTAAAGTGACCCTCCCCACAGGAGCGAGAACCGGGAAGCGTAGCCTAACGCCCGGAAAATCCTGGGGAACTGTTGGCGGCTCACGTTCTGGCCTATGAAAATGATCAGGACCGAGCCCAGTGACGAGATAACCATCATAGCAAACATCTCTACCCGTGAAGCCACGCCAAAGGCAGCCACAGCCTCTTTGCCGTAAGAGGCAACGATCCTGGTAATCACAGCCAGCGACAGCGGGGTGATGAGCAGTCCGAGGGAGGCCGGACCGGCAATGAAAAACACCTTTTTCCACACTTGGGCAATTTTCAGGAAAGGGCCGGGATGCAGGGTAATGATTTTTTCCCTTTTGAAAAGAATGATAAGTATGATTATCATGCTCACACTCCGTGCAATTACTGTGGCAAGGGCCGCTCCTTTGACTCCCATTTCCGGAAAAGGACCGTACCCGAAAATCAACAGCGGATCCAGCACAGCGTTGATCACCGCAGAAGTCAGCATGATCATGCCGGGCGTGAATGTGTCCCCTGTTGCCCGGACAATGTTATTTCCCACCATGGGCAGTACCACGAACGGGACCCCCACGTACCAGATGGACATGTAATCGTGGACGTATTCCAGAATATCACCCGAAGCGCCCAATAATGAAAACAAGGGTCTGAGAGTAAGCATCCCGACAACTACAAATACCACGACCACCAGCAATCCCAGCAGGAGCGCACTACTGGCCATGGTTCTGACCTGATCTCTATCGGCAGTAATAATGTTACGCGAAATCAGGGAACTGGTCCCGATGCCGATCCCTTGTCCTATCCCGTTCAGGAACATGATAACGGGAAAGGTAAAGCTGATGGCGGCCAGTGGCTTCACGCCCAGTCTGCCCAAAAAAAACGTATCGGTAAGGTTGAAGATCACCATGCCCATCATCCCGAACAGCATGGGCCATGTAAGCGATACGAGTTGTTTGCCTATACGGCCGCTGGTAAGATTCCGGTTCAGGTGCCCCATGATTTTTTCGTGATATAAAAAACTGCTAGTTACTTAAAATCTGTGAATAGCCAAAACAAATATTTTTCGTAAATTTGAAAGATTATAAACTATAACTAAGAAATACGAAATTTATGGGAAAAGAAGCAATTAATGTATCGGTTGTTGATGTCAATAAATTGGTAGAGATGTTAAACGCTGCCCTGGCAGAAGAATGGCTGGCTTATTACCAGTACTGGATCGGGGCAAGACTTATGGAGGGGCCCATGCGCCTGGAGGTGGAAGCCGAGTTGCTTGTCCATGCCGATGAAGAACTTGGCCACGCTGTTCTTGTTGTGGACCGCATAATACAGCTGGGGGGTACTCCGCTGATCAACCCCAAAGACTGGGCAAAACATGCCCGCTGTACTTATGAGGAACCTTCGGATCCTTACGTAGAAAAGATACTTGAACAAAACCTTGCCGGTGAAAGGTGTGCCATAAAAAGGTATCAGGAGATAGCAGACTTTACCGTGGGCAAAGACCATGCAACCCATCAGATGGCCGTACAGATTCTGAACGACGAGCTGGAACACGAAAACGACATCGAATCCTGGCTTACCGATCTGAACCGGATGAAGGAAGAATGGAAAAAGGCCAGGATGTAATCCTGCCGCAGACTCATGTGCTTTCAGACGGAACTTTCTCTGACTTATTCACAGCTGGAGAACAGGTTCAACGCCTTGTTCCGGGAGGGAGCAGACTATAAACCCGGGAAATATTCCGGGTTTTCCCATCCAAGGACACCAGTCATAGCCAACCGGGATCCGGGAACACTTGAAATGATGCAGTGGGGTTTGATCCCTCCCTGGGCCAGGGATACGGAAATTAAAAAATATACATTGAATGCCCGCCTGGAAACGTTGCGTTCCAAACCTTCGTTCAGGGATTCTGTTAACCGGCGGTGCCTTGTGCCGGCCAACGGGTTTTACGAATGGCAATGGCTGGATCCGAAGGGGAAAAACAAACGGAAATACATTCTGACACTTCCGCAGGGAGTAACCTTCGGCCTGGCAGGATTGTGGAATACATGGACCGATAGGGATACCGGAGAGGTGCTGGACACCTATACAGTCATTACCACAGAGGCTAATGAGCTGATGTCCCGCATCCACAATTCAAAAAAAAGGATGCCGGTACTAATTGATCGGGAGCATGAACCGGATTGGCTTGAAAACGGAGAAATGGTAATGCAGAACGACCGTTTGCAGGCCTCGCAGGATCCGTTGCTGAATATTCCGGGCATAGGAAAAAGTATGGCAGAGGATTTGCGGCTACTGGACATTGAGACTGTGGCGGACCTGACGGATAAAAACCCGCAGCAGTTGTACGACAGGTTGTGTGAAATCAGAAATACCAGGCTGGATACTTGTGTGCTTTATGCTTTCCGTTGTGCCGTATATTATGCGGGTACCAACAAACGCGACCCGGAAAAAATGAAATGGTGGAATTGGAAAGAAATAAATAATGATGTATAAACACCTTTTTGGACCGGTACCTTCGCGGCGTCTGGGCATGTCATTGGGAGTGGATATGGTGCCAAAGAAAATTTGCTCTCTCAATTGTGTATATTGTGAGGTAGGCCGTACCACATTGCTTACCAGACAAAGAAAGGAATATGTCCCGGAGCGGGAGATCATAGGGGAACTGAAAGATTTTTTTGCCAACCATCCCGATCCCGAAATCATTACCTTTTCAGGGTACGGTGAGCCCACACTGAACACAGCTCTGGGGAGCATAATTTCTTACCTGAAAGCCCAAAAACCGGCTGTTCCGGTGGCTGTTCTTACCAACGGGACGCTGTTGAACGACCCACAGGTAAGGCAATCCCTGCTCCGGGCAGATCTGGTGCTTCCGTCACTGGATGCTGCAACTGAAGAGGTTTTCAGGAAGATCAACCGCCCGGCAGATACACTGGATCTGCAAAGCTATATTGGGGGGTTGGAAGGTTTCAGGAAAGAATTCAAGGGCAGAATATGGCTGGAAGTTTTCATCCTTCCCGGCTTCAATGATCATAAAGCAGAACTGGATGCCCTGAAGGAAGTTTTTCTCAGAATCAGTCCGGATTCCATTCAGCTCAATACCCTGGACAGGCCGGGCACGGAAGAAGGGATCAGGAGCGCCACGCTGCTGGAGTTGGAGCACATAAGAGAATACTGGGATATCCCCGGCGTAGAGATCATCTCTTCTTCTGCTTTAAGAAAAAGTACGACGGCATACCGGGAAGATGTGCAAAATGCCATTCTGGAGACCATCAGCCGCAGGCCTTGCACCCTGGATGATATTGCATGCATTACAGGCCTGCATGTGAGCGAGATAAATAAATATCTGGATACCCTTGAGGCAACGGGCAATATACGCACTGAAAGACAGGAACGGGGTTTGTTTTACATGCCGGCACAAAGAAATCAGTAAATTCAATGATTATAAACGGGGAGAATTATGGAAAGTCTGGATAAGTGGGTTGAGCAAATCATCATTAATCTGGGGGTATCGGCAAGTGCGGCACCGCTTTTTAGGCTGTTCCTTCTGCTGCTGGTGCTGGGGCTCCTCGCGTGGGCCTTTTTCCGCATCACGCGTCTGATCATCAAAGGACCATTGTTCCGGTACATAAAGCGAACACAGTCCAGGTGGGATGACCTGCTGATGGACAATAAAATCTTTTCCAGCCTGGCACACATTGTGCCTGTCATCATTGTGCGCGTGATTGTGCCTATCCTGTTCCGGGATTTTGAAAAGATCCTTCCCTTTGTGATCAAACTCACAGACATCTACCTGATCATTGTCATACTTATGGCAATCAACGCCTTGCTGCGCATTATGGAGCAAGTGCTCAAGAAATCCAAAGCTTTTGTGGACAAACCGGTGTCCAGCTACTTTCAGTTGATCAAGATCATTTTATACATAGCGTCCGGGATTCTGATCCTTTCCATCCTTATCAATAAATCTCCCGTATACCTGCTCAGCGCCCTGGGAGCCATGACTGCCCTGAGTATGCTTGTCTTCAAGGATACCATCCTGGGATTTGTAGCCAGTGTGCAGATATCGGCAAACGATATGGTCCGCATAGGGGATTGGGTGGAAATGCCCAAATTCAACGCAGACGGCGATGTGATTGCCATAAACCTGAATACGGTAAAAGTACAGAATTGGGATAAGACCATAACCACCATCCCTACGTATTTTTTTATAACCGACAGTTTCAAGAACTGGCGGGGGATGAAAGAAGTAGGGGGCAGGCGTATTAAAAGATCCATTTACATTAATGCCGCAACTGTCAAGTATATTAACGACGAAGACAGGCTCCGGTATGAGAAACTCTATTTACTTAAAGATTACCTGGTTACACGGCAAAAAGAAATTGACGCATACAATAAGAAAATGAAGGCAGATACTTCGGTGCTCGTTAACGGTCGCCGTATGACCAACATTGGGGTATTCCGTCATTACATAGAGAATTACCTGATCGACAACAAAACCATCAGAAAAGACATGGCTTTGATGGTAAGGCAGATGGCTATGGAAGACCGGGGAATTCCCATTGAAATATACTGCTTCACCACGACTACCGTCTGGGCTGAATATGAAGAGATCCAGTCAGATATTTTTGATCATTTGATGGCGGCTGTGTCTTACTTTGACCTGGAAATATTCCAACAGCCCAGCGGCTCGGACCTGAAACGAGCCTTTTTCCCCGGAACAGAATCCCTTACTCCAAGTGAGCAGGAAAAGCAATAAAGTTCATTTGCCTGAGGATTTCCTGCTGGCGGCGCAGGATATAAGCCGAGGGGTAGCGGGAACTGAACCGTCGAGGATTGGGTAGCGTTGCAGCCACCAGCGCGGCCTGCGACCGGGTCAGCTTAAGCGGTGTTGTGTCGAAATGCAGGCGTGCCACGGCCTCGGCCCCGTAAATTCCTTTTCCCATCTCGATGGAATTCAGGTAAACTTCCAGGATTCGCTCCTTGCTCCACAGCAATTCAATCAGGAAAGTGAAATAAGCCTCCAGCCCTTTGCGGAACCACGAGGAGCGGGGCCAGAGAAACAGGTTTTTTGCCGTTTGCTGGGAAATGGTGCTGGCACCCCTTGGCCGGCGGCGTGTTATGTTTTCCTTTCTAGCCTTCTTGATCTGTTCATGGTCGAATCCCCTGTGTTCAAAGAAACGCTGGTCTTCTGAAGCAACGACGGCCCTTTTCAGGTTGCCGCTGATCTTTTCCAGGGGAACCCAGTGGTGGTAGATAGTCGCCTTTTGGTCCTTTTTTCTTTGTTCTGCAAAACGTATGATCATCAGCGGGGTAACAGGGACGGGCACAAACCGGTACAGAATTACCAGCAGGATGCTCAGGGCAAACAATCCGGCCCCCACCCACAAAAGAAACCGAAAGATTTTCCTAATCATTTTGCCGTATATACCTCAATTCAACGTATTTATTCGTAAAACCAAGCTTCTCGTACCAATTTTTTGCCAGGTTGTGCGGCTCTACATGAAGAGCCAGGTTGCCTTCTGCCTTGCAGAGGATCAGCTGCATCATGTTTTTACCGATCCCACTGCCCCTGTGTTCCTTGTGAGTGGCAATATATACCAGCAGGTTCTCCGGCACAAATCCTGTCATCCCGGTTTTTGTGACCACTGCCACACCGGCCATAGTGCTCTCCTGTGAAGTCATGAGGACGAATCCCCCGGGAGAAGGGGTGTCGCAGACAGCATAATCAATGGCCTTAGCTATATCATCTTTGTTATCCCTGAATTCTTCCATGTGTTCATGAAGGAACGCTGCCATGGCCTTTTTCTCCCGGGCCGATGGTTTGTTGTCCTTGTCGTATAGCGTGTTCCGTATCATGATCTGGCCAGGTGGAGCAGGGACCACCCCTCATTTTCTTTTTGTTCCTTCAGGGTCAGCCCGTTCTTTTGTCCGGCATCCAACAAAGCCTGTACATCGGTCGTAAAGAAGCCGCTCAGCAGCAAATCACCCCCTCCGGGTTCCAACCCCCGGGCAAAAGTATCCATTTCACTGATAAGGATATTGCGGTGGATGTTGGCCATGATCAACCCATACCTGCCTGATTGAATAAAGGATGCATCTCCGTGAAGGACATTCACTTTGTGTGCTATGCGATTCCTGCGGGCATTATCCCTGCAGGAGTGTACACAGTGGCGGTCATTGTCCAGGGCATGGACTGGTACGGCAGCTCCCATTTTTGATGCCAGTATGGCCAGAATTCCTGTTCCGGTTCCCAGGTCCAGAACCTTTCTGTTTTTTATCAATCCCTGCTGTTCCATATGCAGCAGGCTCTCCAGCATCATAAAGGTTGTTGGGTGGTGCCCGGTGCCAAAGGAAAGTTCGGGTTTGATCACCAGCCTGTAGGCAACCGGGGGCCACACCGGGACCATGGAGCCATTCCCTGTGGTGCGTATGCTACAGCCTTTTCCTGCCTCCAGTATCACGGGATTGAAACGGAGTTCCAGGTCTGCATTCCAGTTTTTTTCGGGGATGTATTTCCTGGAATACTTTGTCACTCCATAAGTGTCAAGGATTATCCGGAGGTGGGATTCCCTGAAAGAGGCTGCCGGGATATAGGCTGTAATGCTATGGTCTTCAGATAGAAAACCTTCGTATCCAATACCGGCAAGTTCGGCAACAAGGATTTCCTCTGTCTCCGGGCTATAAGGTCCGATAGTGATAGTTACAGCTACATGTTCCATAAATGATCAGGCAAACGATCCGACTATGGCCAGGAAATCGTCTGCTTTGAGCGAGGCACCTCCAATCAGGCCGCCATCCACATCGGGCCGGGAGAAGAGCTCTGCCGCATTGGAAGGCTTGCAGCTGCCTCCGTATAAAATCGGCGTGGATTCGGCAAGGTCTCCGAAAGTCCCGGCCAGGAAAGAGCGAATAAAGGCATGCATTTCCTGTGCCTGCTCAGAGGTTGCTGTTTTTCCGGTACCAATGGCCCAGACGGGTTCATAGGCTACAATCACTTTTTTGAAGTCTTCCGGTTCCAGTTGGCAGAGAACTTCGCGACATTGAGAGGATACTATCTGGAAATGCATATTGGACTCGCGCTCCTGCAATACTTCTCCCACACAGAATATGGGCCTGAGCGAATTGGCCAGCGCCAGCTTTATTTTTTCCAACAAAATTTCATTTGTTTCACCATAATACTCCCTGCGTTCAGAATGCCCCAGGATTACATAATGGCAAGGGACAGAAGCAAGCATAGATGCCGAGACTTCTCCGGTAAAAGCTCCGCTTTCCCTGTTGGCACAATTTTGTGCGGCCAGTGCAGGATTTTTGTGGTCTCCTATCAGGCGTGCTGCCGGGCATAAATGTGTAAAGGGAGTGGCTGTTATCAGGGTTACGCCGGCAGGAACACGGTCCATACCCGAAAGGATTTCTTCTATCAATTTTTTTCCTTCCCCTATGGTAGTATTCATTTTCCAGTTTCCGGCAACAATCTTTTCTCTCATAGATTCCGATATTATTGGATGGTGTATGTAGTGGGGGCAAAGGTAAGAAAATGATTGGTTTTTTGACGATTAATACCTACTTTTGCAGCCCCTTATAAGATTAATATTATGAATATCACTAAGAAAGAAATTGATGACCTTTCCCTGCAGGTAACCGTGTTGGTTGAAGAAAGCGATTACAGCGAGAAAGTGAAAAAGGCCCTGAATGACGTCCGCAGAAAACTTGAAATCAAAGGATTCAGAAAAGGGATGGTCCCTATGGGCATTGTACATAAAATGTATTACCGCTCTACATTGCTCGAACAAGTCAATACCATCATGTCCGGGGCACTGAACGAATACATGGAGAAAGAAGCTATCCGGATTATCGGAGAACCGCTGGCATCTGAAGAGCAAACAAAAACCGATTGGGAAAAAGACGTGAATTTTACGTTTTCATTTGACCTGATGCTGGCACCGCGTGTTGAAGTTGCAATCAATAAAGACTTGCATATCCCCCTGATAAAAAAAGCCATAGAGGTCAAAGAAGTTGACCGTCAGATTGAAACAATCCTGGAACAGCAGGGCACACTGGCGGTTACAGACCAGGTTGGAAAAGAAGATTATCTGAAAGTTGATCTCCGTCAGGGAGAACAGCTTATCAACGATTCGTACCTGAACCTGAAAACCATATCCAAACTCAAAGACAAGAAGCCCTTTATTGGAAAAGCGGTGGGAGAGGAAGCAGAAGCCGATATATCTGTTCTTTTTCCAAAAGAAGCAGACAGGGCCCTGTTATTGCAGGTAAAGCCTGAAGAACTGGAGCGTTTTACTGACCAGGTGTTTATTTTTGTAATCAAAGAGATCAAGCGCTTTGAACCGGCACAGGAAAATCAGGAGTTGTACGACAAGCTTTTTGGTCCGGGCAATGTCACAACACACGAAAGTTTCCTTGAAAAGGTCCGGGAACAGATAGATAGAAACAACCAGAGTGAAAGCAATTACCGTTTTGGACAGGATGTTAAAAATATCATGGTAGAGAAAGCCGGCTTACGTCTTCCCGAGAACCTGCTTAAACGCTGGTTATATGAAGGCAATGATGGCAAGTTCACCATGGAACAGATAGAAAAGGATTTTCCTACATTCCTGGAAGATTTCCGCTGGCAGCTGGTCAGGGAAGCCATCATGAAAGAGGCCGGGCTCAAGGTTGAAAAAGACGATATGATTCAGAGTGCCGTGGCAATGGCCCGTTACCAGTTTGCCATGTACGGGATGAACAACGTTCCCGATGAACACCTGATAAAATATGCAGAAAGTATGCTGGCCAATGAAAAGGAAGCCAGAAATCTCTATGAGAGGGCAGAGGAGAACAAAGTAATTTCGTATATTCGCGAAAACGTTACAGTCGATATCAAAGAGGAATAACCCATGACCGAGTTTGAAAAATACGCCATCCGAAATCAAGGTATCAGCAGCATGAGCCTGCACAGGTACCAGTCTTTGTACAGCAATCCGCAGGGATCCATAACCCCCTATATCATAGAGGAACGTCAGTTGAACGTAGCCCAGATGGATGTGTTCAGCCGTCTGATGATGGACAGGATCCTGTTTCTGGGTGTTCCCATCCTGGACGAGGTAGCCAATATTATCCAGGCCCAGTTGCTGTTCCTGGATTCTACAGATCCCGGGAAAGACATTCAAATGTATATCAATTCACCGGGAGGTTCGGTTACAGCCGGATTGGGTATATACGACACCATCCAGCTGGTTCATTCAGATGTTGCCACCATATGTACCGGGCAGGCAGCATCTATGGGCGCGGTTTTGCTAGCAGCCGGGAAGAAAGGCAAACGCTCGGCATTGCCTCACGCCCGGGTGATGATCCACCAGCCGGTGGGCGGAGTGGAAGGACAGGTAGCCGACATGGCCATAGCAGTTAAAGAGATTCTGGAACTTCAGAATCAACTTTATATGATTCTTGCAGAACATACCGGAAAAACACTGGACCAGATTCAAAAAGATGCCGACAGGGATTTCTGGATGCGTGCTACCGATGCTGTCAGTTATGGAATTATTGATGAAGTGCTCAGGAAAGCCAAAAAATAATGCAGAAAAAAAACCTGGACACAGACCATTGTTCTTTTTGCGGCAAGTCAAGTAAAGAAACAGGTGTGCTCATTACAGGCATTCAGGCATCCATATGTGAAGATTGCCTTCACGATGCCTCCCTGGTGCTGGAGGAAATGTATGGGAGCAAGCCCAAAGCCCCTTCTGCAAAGGACCCCATGCCAAATGGCAAAATAATGACTCCCAGGGAGATACGCAATTTTCTTGATGAGTATGTAATTGGCCAGGACCAGGCCAAGATATTTCTTTCGGTAGCGGTCTACAACCATTACAAACGCATCCGTTCCGGAAAGGACAATAATATTGACATAGAAAAATCCAATATTCTGCTGGTCGGGCCCACGGGAACCGGTAAAACACTGCTGGCCAATACGATTGCCCGGATGCTTAACGTGCCTTTTGCCATTGTAGATGCCACTGTGCTTACCGAGGCCGGTTATGTGGGTGAAGACGTTGAAAGCATCCTGACCCGGTTACTGCAGGCCTCTGATTACGATGTGGCCAGGGCAGAGCAGGGGATAGTCTTCATTGACGAGATAGACAAGATCGCCCGCAAGAGCGACAATCCCTCCATTACCCGCGACGTGTCGGGGGAAGGGGTTCAGCAGGCTTTGCTCAAATTGCTGGAAGGAACGGTGGTGAATGTACCCCCCCAGGGAGGTCGCAAACACCCCGAACAGCGTTTAATAGCGGTCAACACCCGCAATATCCTGTTCATATGCGGGGGTGCCTTCGAGGGAATTGAACGCAAAATTGCCCAACGCCTGAACACCAGTGTGGTTGGTTACGGTATGGCAGAAAAAAAAGCGCATATAGACAAAGATAATCTGGTAAGGTATGTGGCTCCGCAGGACTTGCGCGCCTACGGGTTGATTCCTGAAATTGTGGGACGTATGCCGGTGGTGACCTACCTGAACAAGCTGGACAGGGATGCTCTGAAGGATATCCTGACAAAACCAAAAAATGCACTCATTAAACAATACAAACACCTTTTTGCCCTTGATGGCATAAAAATGTCTATTGATCAACAGGTACTTGATTACATCGTAGATACGGCCATTGAATTTAAAATGGGTGCCCGGGGATTGCGCTCCATCTGTGAAACCATCATGGTAGATGCCATGTACGATGCGCCTTCTTCCGGAAAGAAAACACTGCGCATTACCCTGCCTTATGCGAGAAAACGTGTGGAAAAATTGACAAAAATTCTATAAATCAAGATATTATGAGCGAGATAAAAGATTTTATTGCAAATAATTCCCCGCGCTTTCTTGAAGAATTGTTTACCTTGCTGCGAATTCCTTCGGTCAGTTCTCAGAAGGAACATAAAGACCACATGCGGCAATGTGCTCAGCAATACGTGTTATCTCTGATGGAAGCCGGAGCCGACAGGGCCGGGATCTATCCCACCCAGGGCCATCCCGTCATATATGCCGAAAAATTAGTTGACCCCCAAAAACCCACCGTCCTGGTGTACGGTCATTACGATGTGCAGCCGGTCGATCCCATTGAATTATGGAAATCTTCCCCGTTTGAACCGGAAATCAGGGACGGGGCCATCTATGCCCGGGGCGCCGACGATGATAAAGGCCAGTCTTTTATGCATGTCAAAGCCTTTGAATACCTGGTTTCGAGAAATGAACTTCCCTGCAATGTGAAATTCCTGATTGAAGGAGAAGAGGAAATCGGGTCGCCTTCGTTGGGGGAGTGGGCCAGGCAGAACCGCCAGATGCTGGCCTGTGACGTGATCCTGGTATCGGACACGACCATGATCAGTGAAGAAGTGCCCTCCATAAATACGGGAATGCGCGGACTGGCCTATCTGGAAGTCAAAGTGACTGGGCCCGATAAGGATCTGCACTCGGGACACTACGGAGGGGCCATTGCCAATCCCATCAACGTACTATGCTCAATGATAGCCGGACTGATTGACAATAAGGGCAGGGTGACCATCAAAGGCTTCTATGACCATGTGGTGGAATTATCCCCTCAGGACCGGGCAATGCTTGCACGTGCCCCCTTTGACACTGAACATTACAAACAGTCAATAGGCATAAAGGACGTAGCAGGAGAAGAAGGCTATTCCACACTGGAAAGGACCGGAATCCGTCCCTGTCTGGATGTGAACGGAATATGGGGCGGTTATACGGGCGAGGGCGCCAAAACGGTAATTCCTTCCTTTGCCAGGGCAAAAATTTCCATGCGGCTGGTACCCAACCAGGAACACAAACAAATCGCCCGTTTGTTTGCAGATTATTTTACATCAATAGCACCTGCGGGAGTCTCGGTAGAAGTAACCGAACACCACGGAGGTCAAGGTTTTCTGGCCCCCATATCGTCACCCGTTTACCAGGCAGCGGCAAAAGCGGTAGGAAAGGTATATGGGGTTGAGCCTGTGCCCAGCCGCGGCGGAGGCAGCATCCCCGTGCTTGCCGAATTGGAGGAAATTCTTGGAGCACCACCGCTGCTGATGGGATTCGGCCTGGAACGGGATACCATCCATTCACCTAACGAGAGTTACCTGCTAAGCCAGTTCCATAAAGGAATTGAATCCATCATCCTTTTTTACAAGTATTATACCCAGGAATATAAGCAATGAAATGGCTTTTTATACTGACTTTTCTTGCAGCCGGGCTGCAGGAGGGTCATTCTGTGAAATTCTCGGCCAATTTTGACTCGGGAAGCCTTGGAAAAGTGAATCTGATTGACTCGGTCTGGGTTCGGTCTTCCAGGACCGATTCGGTTCTTCACCTTGCCTATGAAATCATTTCCCGGCAGGATCCTGACAACCCGGCCAATCCTGAGCTCAAGCCCAGTGCGCGCTGGTTCTACTTTATGATGGAAGGGGTTAAGGGGAAACACATCTATCTGGATTTCCAGAACACAGATCCCATGCGGGCCGTCTATTCCTATGATGCAAAACATTATCAGCGGTTTGAAGATTACCAGGCGTCCCTACGCAAAGTTTCCGCGTTCTTTTCCCGCGATACTGTCTATGTTGCCTATTTTGTTCCATACGGCCAGGAACTGCTGCAGGAACGCCTGAAGCATTGGACGGCTTCTTCCTTTGTTACGATGGACACCCTGGGAACCAGCATGATGGGGCTGCCCATCCAGATGCTTACAATAACCGATCCCGGTGTGCCGGAAAAAGAAAAAAACAGGATATGGATTCATGCCCGGGTACATCCGGGTGAGTCTCCTGCAAACTGGCAACTGGACGGGCTTTTGGGACGCTTAACGGAAGATACGCCTGTTGCCAGGCAATATCGTCGCCAGTCGGTCTTTTATGTGGTACCTTTTACCAATCCCGACGGGGTTTACGGGGGTTATTCCCGCTCCAATGCCCGCGGGATCAACCAGGAGATCAACTGGGACCATAACGATTCCGTCACTTCTGTAGAAGTTAAGGTCTTGCGCGCCAGGATGGATTCACTTACACGGGAATGCCCCTTTGACCTGGTGCTTAACATGCATGCCCAGTCCGATGACAAAATCAGTTATTACGTTCCCACCCAAGAATCCACCAATTCCCAGTACCATGAGAAAGCCATGCGCCTGGCCTACCTGACAACAGACGACAATCCGTACTTCTTTCCTGAAGATATGTTTTATTCAGTTCCGGCACCCCGTTACGTGGAAGGATGGCTGTGGAACAGGACCGGTGGCAGGACCCTGGCCATGACCATTGAAATGCCTTATTCCTACTATAATGAAAATCCAGACAGGTCATGGGTGACCGTTTCCTCACTCAGGGAAAACGGGGAATTCCTGTTACGGGCTATTTCCGATTACTTTGGCTGGGATACCCCCGGACGCCATATTCTAAAAGGAACAATCAGGGGAAATAAGACCATTTTCCGTTACGACAACCTTCCGGCCGGTGAATACCGTGTCTTTACCTGGGATAATGCGTGGATTCTCTGTGATACCGTTGTAAAAAAACATCCAGGGCCGTTCCGCTATGTGATCCGTGCGGAGGGAGAGCCCTACAGTGGACCGCTGCGCGTGAGCATACCCGCTATTTGGCAAAATTGACCGCCCGGGTTTCCCTGATGACCGTGATTTTTACCTGTCCCGGATAAACCATTTCGTCCTGTATCTTGTGGGCAATATCCTGCGAGAGTTTTTCCGCATCCTGGTCACTTACTTTTTCAGAACCCACGATAACCCGCAATTCCCTTCCTGCCTGTATGGCGTAGGTTTTGGTAACGCCCGGGTATGACAGGGCAAGGTCTTCCATGCCTTTAAGCCTTTTTATATATGATTCAATGACTTCGCGGCGTGCTCCCGGGCGTGCTCCGGATATGGCATCCCCAACCAGAACCAGGGGAGCGATCAGTGAAGTCATGTCTGTTTCTTCATGGTGGGAACCTATGGCGTTACTAACCTCGGGTCTTTCCTTGAATTTTTCGGCAAGCCGCATGCCCAGGATGGCATGGGGCAATTCAGGATCATCGTCCGATACTTTGCCTATGTCGTGAAGCAATCCGGCCCTTTTGGCCAGTTTGGCGTTCAGCCCCAGCTCGGAGGCTATAATGGAGCAGAAATTGGCTACTTCCCGTGAGTGCTGCAACAGGTTCTGACCGTAGGAAGAACGGTATTTCATCTTACCCACCAGCCTGACCAGCTCGGCGTGGAGCCCGTGGATTCCCAGGTCTATGCAGGTACGCTTACCGGTTTCCACGATTTCTTCTTCTACCTGCTTCTGAATTTTGGCCACTACTTCCTCTATGCGGGCCGGGTGAATGCGGCCATCGGTCACCAGTTGGTGCAGTGCCAGCCGGGCCACTTCGCGCCGGACTGGATCAAAGGCAGACAGAAGGATGGCCTCGGGTGTGTCATCTACAACAATTTCAACGCCTGTGGCTGCTTCCAGGGCTCGGATGTTCCTTCCTTCGCGGCCAATGATGCGCCCTTTTATCTCGTCATTTTCGATATTGAATACGGTCACCGCATTTTCTATAGCCGTTTCCGTTGCCACCCGCTGGATGGTATTCACAACTATCCGTTTGGCTTCCTTGCCTGCCGTGAGCCGGGCTTCGTCCATGACCTCACTGATGTATGACATGGCCTGGCTCTTGGCTTCCTCTTTCATAGTCTCTACAAGCTGGGCCTTAGCCTCTTCTGCCGACATGTTGGCCATACTTTGAATTTTTTCTATCTGCTGCAGGCGCAGTTTTTCAAATTCTTCTACCTTTTTCTCGGTCAGCTCCAGTTGCGATGACAGGGTCTCTTTCAGAGTTGATACCTCCTTACTCTTCCGTTGAATATCGGCATTTTGCTGATTCATAGCTATTTCCCGCTGCTTCAGCTTGTTTTCTGCCTGGGCTATCTTATTATTTCGTTCAATGATCAGTTGTTCATGTTCTGTCTTTAGCTGAAGGAATTTTTCCTTAGCCTGAAGGATTTTTTCCCTTTTTATGTTTTCACCTTCTGTTTCAGCCTCCTTAAGAAGGGTCTTGGCCTTGCTTTTGAGGATCACCGTCCTGAATATGGCATATCCCAGCGAAAATCCCACGATCAGGCAGATTGCAGCAATTATATATATATTGTTCATGGTTGTTTATGTTGTATAGTTGTTTATGTTTTGTAGTCATAGTAAATGAAAAACCCGTTAGCATACCACTGTTTAGCAAAAACCCTGATTAGCAAGGTCTGGAGGATCTGATTTTTGTTGCGAACTTCCCACGTCCCGAAACCGGAATTCCCCGAAGGGTAACAAAGGGGCCTGTTTTTAACAGTCAAGACACTCCATTTGATTTAAAGTGTTGAGTTTCGCAAAGAGCTGGTATGTAACGGGTCAACTAATTATCTTTCCAGGTATTCCCTTAAAAAATTATCCAAAGAGGCAATTTCTGTGACTATCTGACTTGTCTCGTCGTCCTTTTCATATTTGAGCAGGCTCAGAACAAATTGAAGGGTGGCCATTGCCAGGGCATCCTGTGTATCCTGCCCTGAATACTTTACGTTGAACTGCTCAATTTTCTGGTTTATCCGCTGCGCTGCAGCCCGTACCATTTCCTCGTCTTCTGTCGCTATACGTAAAGGGTAATAACGATCCGCAATACTAATTTTTATGGATAATTTATTGTCACTCATGTTGGCGGGCTATCGGTTAAGCATGGTTAAACATTTATCGATTTCCCTGATCAATTTCCCGATCTTCTGCTTTGCTTCTTTGGTATCTTCACTAGTTTTCAGAAAAGCACCAGCCATCTGGAGTTTTTGCACTTTCTGTTCTAATTCTTCTTTTTCTTTTTTATATATATTCTGTTCTTCGCTTAAGGTTTGTAATGTTCTGTTCAATTCACTGTTTTCAGTCAACGCCTTTTCATGCAGTGAAATTAGTGTTTCTATCTTCTGCTTAAGAGGGTTGATAATTGCAGCGTGTTGAGGTTTCATATGCATTGTCCGTTAAGCAAAGATAATGCATTTTTAGCGAATAAAAAAAGAGGTCTAAATGACCTCTTTTACTTCTTTCATTCCCAGCTCTATGGCCTTCTCGTTCATAGGGATCAGATCATGATACCTTTCTGGCAGGGACTTCTTCAGGCCCCTGATCACATTGTCTTTTTCCAGGATGGGTTTCATTTTCAGATAGGCGCCCAGAACGACCATGTTAAAAGCCTTGGACATCTCCATCCGGTTTGACAAATCGGCTGCCGCTATGGAGCAGACCTTAATGTCTTTGCGCACCGGATGGCGTGATATGCCGTTGGGGTCGTAAAGCAACAGGCCCCCTTTCTTGACCATGGGTTCAAACTTGTCCATGGACTGCTGGTTGAGCACGATGGCTGTATCACACCACTGGAGGATGGGAGAGCTTATACGTTTGTCACTGATGATTACCGTCACGTTGGCCGTTCCCCCGCGCATTTCGGGGCCATAGGAAGGCATCCAGGTGACCTCTTTATCCTGCATGATTCCTGAATAGGCAAGGATTTTGCCCATAGAGAGGACACCTTGTCCTCCAAAACCTGCTATAATCAATTCTTCTTTCATAATTATCTGTCTTTTATGTCTCCCAGGGGATAAAACGGGAACATGTTTTCTTCCATCCACTTATTGGCCTGTACCGGAGTCATTTTCCAGTTGGAATTGCAGGCAGAAACGATCTCAATAAAGGATGTTCCTTTTTTCTGTGCCGAGTTTTCGAAAGCCTTCCGTATGGCTTTTTTTGCTTTTCTGACACTGCCCGGATTCTGGACAGACTGACGTGTCACATAACAGGTTCCTTCCAGTTGGGCTATCAGTTCAGTGATCTTGAACGGGTATCCGTTAAGATCGGCCCTGCGTCCGTAGGGAGTTGTAGCTGTTTTCATCCCCAGAAGGGTAGTAGGGGCCATTTGTCCCCCGGTCATCCCATATATGGCGTTGTTAATGAATATGACAACAATGTTTTCTCCACGGTTGCAGGCGTGCATGATCTCTGCCGTGCCGATAGAGGCAAGGTCACCGTCTCCCTGATAGGTAAAGACGTATTTATCGGGATATAGTCTCTTTGTAGCGGTAGCCAGTGCGGGGGCGCGTCCGTGTGCAGCCTGTTGCCAGTCAATATTGATATATTTATAGGCAAAAACGGCACAACCCACCGGAGAGACACCAATGGCGTTGTCCTGGATTCCCATGTCTTCAATGACCTCTGCCAGTAATTTATGAACCACGCCATGACTGCAACCGGGACAATAGTGCATGATTGTATCTGTCAGCACTTTGCTTTTGTTGTATACCAGATTTTCAGGTTTAATGATATCTTTAACGTCCATAATGATTGCGATTACAGGTTGAATTTCTTAGTTAAGGCTCCGAATACTTCTTCAGGAGAGAATATGGATCCGCCCATCCTTCCGTAGAATTCCACAGGTACAGTTCCGTTGACGGCCAGGCGTACGTCTTCTACCATCTGACCCGAGTTTAGTTCTACTGACATGATGCCCTTGAGCTGCGGCAACATCTCACGAATGGCCTGTTCGGGAAAAGGAAACAGGGTGATGGGCCTGAGCAATCCCAGCCGAATCCCTTTTTCGCGGGCAATTTCCAGGGTGCCCTCACAAATACGGGCAGAACTTCCGAATGCTACCAGCATGTATTCTGCATCGTCGCACATCATTTTTTCAAAACGTACTTCGTTTTCCCTCATCTTCTGGAATTTTTCCTGGAGCCGGAGGTTTATGGCTTCCATCTCGGAAGCCGCCAGGGAAAGGGAAGAGATGATATTTCCGTGACGGCTGGCGGGTTTGCCCACGGTTGCCCAATGGCCGTATTTTTCTGCAATTTCCTGGTCTGTAAGGCGTCTGACCGGTTCGCGCAATTCTACTTTTTCCATCATTTGGCCAATAGCACCGTCAGACAGGATCAGCACCGGATTGCGGTATTTGAATGCCAATTCAAAACCCAGACCAACAAAATCGTACATTTCCTGAACCGAGGCAGGAGCCAGTACTATGATCTTGTAATCGCCGTGACCGCCACCCTTAACCGACTGAAAATAATCTCCCTGGGCCGGTTGGATGGTACCCAGTCCGGGACCGCCGCGGATCACATTGACCACCAGGCACGGTAATTCTGCACCGGCCATATAGGACATACCCTCGCACATTAGGCTGATACCGGGGCTGGATGAGGAGGTCATAACTTTCTTCCCGCAGCAGGCTCCACCGTAGAGCATGTTAATGGAAGACGTTTCACTTTCTGCCTGCAGGACTACCATTCCGGTCGTTTCCCAGGGCATCTCTTCCATCAGGGTCTCCATCACTTCGCTCTGAGGGGTAATGGGGTAACCAAAATACCCGTCCGCACCGTAACGGATGGCGGCCAGGGCAATGGCCTCGTTCCCTTTCTTCAATAATTTTTCTGCCATAGTATTCCTTTTGTTATATTTTAACTCTGTATACAGTAATCACAGAATCCGGACATACGGTTGCACAATTTCCGCAACCGGTGCAATTATCCGGGTTCTCCATATAGGAATAAGGATAACCTTTGCTGTTAACCTTTTTTGCCAGGGCAATCGTTTGAGTGGGGCAATTTACCACACAAACGCTGCATCCCTTGCATCTTTCAATGTCTACTACAATAGCGCCTTTGAATGCCATATTAATTGAAATTATAAGTTGTTTATCAAAAATACTTACAAATATAAAGCGAATTTTTAAAATTGCTTACATTTTACTTGCTAAAAAAGGAAAAACCTTTCTTTACGCCTTCCCACACCCTGTCCCAGCTGAGCAGGATAGCCAGCAGGAGCAAAGGGATCGTGATAATCATGACCTGTACCCCCGGAGACTGGCTCTTAAACCATGCAAGCAACCTTCTGATCATGTACGTGAGATCCTTATCCTGGCGTCTACTGCTACTACGGCACGCGCTGTTCCCAGAAGCGGATTCAGGTCCATTTCTGCAATTTCGGGAGCGCACCGGCACAATGCCGATACGCGGCAGATGGCCTGTATGAACAGATCTTCGTTCACCCCTTCCTGACCCCGGGCACCCCGGATCAGACCGTATCCTTTCAGATTGCGTACCATCCGGGCGGCTTCTGTTGCGGAAAGCGGGCTAAGCCCGGTACTTATGTCTTTGAGGACTTCCACAAAAATTCCTCCCAGGCCGCAGACTATCGTATGGCCGAATAAAGGTTCCCTTTTGGCCCCTATGAAAAGTTCCCTGCCCGTAAGTTGTGACTGGAGCAGGATGGCGGTGGTGTCCTTTATGCTGATCATTTCCCTGAAGACTTCGTGCAACGTTTGCTCATCGCAAATGTTCAGCCTGACTCCACCCACATCAGATTTGTGCACCGGGCCGACGACCTTCATAACCAGGGGGAATCCCACCCGGGCTGCGGCAGCGGCCAATTCCTTTTCATTATGGGCAACAGCTTCTCTTGCCCCGGGGATCCCGGCGGCATCCAGCAGGGCACTAATCTGGGCTGGCGGCAGGTATCCTTCAGAAGCACTGTCCACGATCCGGCGGACGGCCTGTTCATCTATCTCCGGCAACTCAATATCTTCCGGAACCGGGAGCGGGGTGTTCAACACCTTAGACAAAGCCGAGCCAAACACAACCTCGTCGGGGAAATAGAGCCTTCCTTTTTTCTGAAATTCCCGGATCTCTTCCACAACATTGAGTGCTGACGGGAATATGGGGTAGACGGGTTTGCTGCATTGGGACATTTTAATGTGGAGCAGGTCGTAGACATCAAATACACTGTTAAGACCGGGAGATCCAAATATTACAGCCATTCCGTCATATTCGGGGCACTGGCCCTCTACAAAATCAATGATCTCCCCTAACTGCTGTGCAGTGCCTGTTGCCAGAAAGTCTATGGGATTGGCCGCAGAGGAGCCGGGGAATAGTTTTGGAAGCAATATTTTTCTTTTACTTTCTTCCAGTGTAGGGACCCCTATCCCGTTCTCTGATAGCACATCGGTAAGCATGACCGCAGGTCCTCCCGCATGTGTGATAACGCACATGCTTTTCCCTTTTGGAACACCTTTAAGCAGAATGCACGCTACGGTCAGGAGCTGGTTCCTGCCGTTGCAGCGGATAATGCCGGCTTTTTCAAACAGGGCCGTTACTGCGCTATCCGGGCTGGCCAGGGCTCCGGTATGTGATGAGGCGGCCCGGCTTCCGGCTTCTGAAGAGCCGGCTTTTACGGCAGCGATTCTGGCCCCCTTGCGGTACAGGGAAGCGGCGTGTTTCCATAATTTGAGGGGATTTTTGATGCTTTCAGCATAGATCAGCTTTACAGGAGCACTTTTACCATGCACGTAACTTTGGTCCATGTATTCCAGGACTTCTTCCATGCCGGTCTGGGCAGAATTCCCTACAGAGAATACATTGGCAAAGGGGATGCCAAGCTGGACAGCCGCATCTATGATGAACAGGGCCGTTGCCCCGGAACCGGAAATCAAGTCTATGCTGTCGGGCACAAAGTGTGGTATGGGTGAGGTGAACACCCCTGCATAATGCTCATTCATATACCCTACGCAGTTTGGACCTATGAGCGTCGCATTGTATTGGTCTGCTACCGTGCGTATCTTTTTTTCGAGTGCAGCCCCTTCCGGGCTTTCTTCCGAGAAACCGGCCGAAAAGATGATGATCCCTTTTGTGCCTTTAGTGGAACAAAGCGTTTCAACAGCCTGCAGGCAATAAGCAGCCGGAATGGCCAGGATGGCTACTTCTGCACCGGGAACCTCTTCCACCGTGTGAAAACAGGGCAGATCCTGTACGGAATCAGCTTTTGGGTTAACAGCATAAAGTTTTCCAGGGTAACGGGTGTCTATCAGATTTTTAATCACCTTTCCACCGGGTTTGTGCAAGTCATTGGACCCTCCTACGACCACAATGCTTTTTGGGTTGAGCAATTCTTTTGTAATCATTAATAGTGCGTGTTTATCCTACAAAGTTAGCAATTTGTTTCGCAATTTATCTAAATTTGTAACCTCATTAAACAGGGTCATTATGATATTGGTTGCAGACAGCGGATCTACCAAAGTTGCCTGGAGGGTAGTACACAGGGACGGGACTATTCAGGCCATCCAGACAGTAGGAATCAATCCTTTTTTTGTTTCTGAACAGGATATTCTCAGAACTATTGAATTAAGCCTTAAACCGGCCATACGGGGGGATGTAAGCCAGGTGTTTTTTTACGGGGCAGGAGTGGCCGGAGAGGATAAGATTGACATCCTGACACGTTCTTTTCAGAAGGCATTCGCCGGGTGTATGGTTGAAGCCAACTCAGATCTGCTAGCTGCTGCACGGTGTCTTTGCGGGTCCGAAAAAGGCATTGCCGCCATACTGGGCACTGGAGCCAATTCGTGTTTTTATGATGGTCAAAAGATCGTGGATAACGTACCGGCCTGCGGATACATCCTGGGAGATGAAGGCGGTGGGGCGGTACTTGGGAAAAAGCTCGTTTCCGATTACCTGAAAAAGATGCTGCCCGAAGATTTGAGTGAGGCTTTTGAAAAACAATACAAACTAGGGCTACTGGATATCATAGAAAAAGTCTACAGGCAGCCCATGCCCAACAGGTTCCTGGCTTCATTCACCTTGTTTCTGGGGGATCACCAGTCGCATCCCTACGTTCAGGAGTTTCTTGGGAAAGCCTTTGATGAATTTTTCTCGCGCAACATTATCCATTATGACTACAAGACCTATCCGGTGAATATTGTAGGTTCGGTTGCCCATTATTTCAGGGAAGAAGTATTGGCGTCGGCTGCCCGGCACGGGATGCAGGTGGGGAAGATTGTGCGTACCCCCATTGAAGGCCTGGTGGCATACCACAGGAATCTTATTGCCCAACAGGAATGATACAGAAATTAACAGAACAACGGTCGCGGTACGATCATCTGGAAAGGATGTCTGTAAGGGAATTGCTGGAAAACATCAACAAGGAGGACCAGACTGTCCCTTCTGCGATTATCCCCTGCATCCCGGACATTGAGAAGCTGGTGGAAGGAATTGTTGCCCGCATCAGGGATGGCGGAAGGATGTTTTACATGGGAGCGGGGACCAGCGGCAGGCTGGGCATTCTGGACGCCTCGGAAATTCCCCCTACTTTCGGAGCTCCGTACGATCTGGTTATCGGCCTGATAGCCGGAGGGGATGCAGCCATACGCAAAGCGGTAGAAAAGGCCGAGGACAGCCTGGAAGCAGGTTGGGAGGAACTCAGGGATCACCATATCGGAATCAACGATGTGGTGGTGGGAATTGCTGCTTCGGGGACGACACCTTACGTGATAGGGGCCCTTCGCAATGCCCGGCGTATGGGATTGCTGACAGCGTGCATAACCTGCAATCCCGGATCCCCGTTAACACTGGAGGCCGAAATTCCCATAGTTGCCGTTGTGGGTCCGGAGTTTGTCACAGGTTCTACAAGAATGAAATCGGGTACCGCTCAGAAACTGATACTAAATATGATATCCACGACTGTCATGATCCGCCTGGGGCATGTGGTGGGAAACAAGATGGTGGATATGCAGCTCTCCAATGCCAAACTCATTGACAGGGGCACCAAAATGATCATGGAAGATACAGGGATTGAAGACTACGGCAAGGCGCGTTCCCTGCTGTTGCAATATGGGACGGTGCGCTCGGCAGTTCACGCCGTGAAAAACAATAGCCATGTTTGAGCCCCGTTACGTCTCCGATTTGCTGCAAAAGGCGGTGGATGCCTTTTCACGCCTTCCCGGCATAGGCCCAAAATCGGCCCTGAGGCTGGCGCTGCACCTGCTTAGACAGGAAGAAGAAGAGGCAGAAAACCTGGCACAAAGCATAACAGATTTACGCAGGAACGTTGTTTATTGTTCCCAGTGCCGAATGATATCCGATGCTGCCCTGTGTCCGGTTTGTTCCAACCCTGACCGCGACCTCGGAATCATTTGTGTTGTGGAAAATGTACGGGATGTGATGAGCATTGAACATACCGGACGCTATAAGGGTTTATACCACGTACTGGGCGGCATCATATCCCCAATAGATGGCATAGGCCCGGCCGACCTGGCTGTTGAACCACTCATGGAAAGGCTCGCCAGGGGAGGAGTCAGGGAAGTGGTACTTGCCCTGAGCACGACCATGGAAGGAGAGACCACGTGTTTTTACCTCTTTAAAAAAATAGTCCCATTCAAACTGTCTGTCACAACCATTGCCCGGGGCGTGGGCTTTGGTGACCAGCTGGAATACACAGATGAACTTACCTTAGGCAGGTCTATAGAGAACAGACAGCCCTTTAAACCCGAATAATCCTTTTTTGCACATGGAACATACATTCCCGCTTTCCTGGCTGTTAACAGCTTTTGCAGTATATACGGCCCTGCTCTTTTTTATTTCCTGGCTCACCTCGCGAAAAGCCGACAGCAATTCCTTTTTTCTGGGGAATAAGAAATCCCCGTGGCCCATTGTGGCTTATGGAATGGTAGGCACTTCCATAAGCGGGGTAACCTTCATCTCTGTCCCGGGCAATGTAATGAATGAAAATTTTTACTACATGCCCCTTGTGCTAGGCTTTGTAATAGGGTATCTGGTTATAGCCAGGGTTTTACTGCCGCTCTATTACAAAATGAATGTGACATCCATATACACGTACCTTGAAAACCGTTTCGGGTTTACCACCTACCGTACGGGAGCGGCTGTATTTATGGTTTCACGCATCCTGGGAGCAGCCGTCAGGATCTTTATCGTTGTACTGGTCCTTCACACGTTCCTGCCTGAGGGTTCTGTGCCTTTCTGGGTAGTGGCAGGCGTGTTCATGCTGCTGATTTTCCTATACACCTACAGAGGAGGGGTCAAAACCATCATCTGGACCGACGTGCTGCAAACCACCTTTATGATTCTGGCTGTCATTTTAACGGTAATTTCCATAGTCAGGGCTATGGATTGGAATTTTGGCACTATGACACGTGCCGTGGTGGCAACGGATTATTCCAGCTGGTTCAACTGGGACTGGAGTGCATCCAACAATGCGGTTAAGCAATTCATAAGCGGGATATTCATCACCATAGTCATGACGGGGCTGGACCAGGAGATGATGCAGAAGAACCTGACCTGCAAAGATCTGAAATCGGCTCAGAAGAATATTTATACGACCAGCATCACCCTGGTTTTGGTAAATATTTTATTCCTGACACTGGGGGCTGTCATGGCCATATATGTGAACCAGCACCTGGGAGGCATGCAGGGCATAGGGCTGGCCGATGCCATAGGCAATTTCAGTAAAGCCCAGACTGACAAATTGTTTCCCGTGATTGCATCGCAGTATCTTGGACTGGGTGTGGGTCTTTTTTTTATCATCGGTCTGATTTCCGCATCGTATCCCAGTGCCGGCGGGGCACTCACCTCCCTGACAACTTCTTTCTGTATCGATTTTCTTGGTTTTAACAAAAAGAAAGATCTGGCACAGGAGCGGAAGGCCAGAATCCGAAAAATGATCCATGCGTCTTTTGCTGTGTTGTTCTTCCTCATCATCCTGATACTGTACGTTGTCAACAACCAGGCAATAATCAACCTGGTTTACCTGTTGGCTGCCTATACCTACGGGCCGTTGCTGGGATTTTTCTTTTTTGGAATCCTGACAAAATACCGGGTCCGGGACAAAGTGACCCCGTACCTTGCCCTGGCAGCCCCTGTTCTGTGCTATCTGACAGACCTGGCATTCAAAGCCTGGTTTCATTTCGGGTTGGGGTTTACTGTTCTGATAGTTAACGGGTTGCTAGTGTTTTTAGGTATGTGGATTTTCAGGGAAAAATCATCCCGGGTGACCGCCTGATGTTTGTTCAAAAAAAAAAGTTACATTTGCAAAAATTATCTAACAGCAAATGCCGGACGGTTAGTTAACCATATAAACCATTGCTTGCAAGGACTTAAAACGAATTAGGTATGCGTTATCGTGAAAAACATACAGGGAATTCAGGTACCTGCTGGCAAATTGCTCATAAAGTAAGATCAAAGCCGCGAAGTTGAAGGGAAACAAACGTTTGCAACCGTATGTTTTACCTGATAAACTTCGCATCATGATCGAAATATTTTACAAATCCAAAGGGCAAATCTTAAACGATACAGATGTAAAAATCCTGGATAAACTGGGATTGGATGATGTTTTATGGATAGATTTGCATAGTCCCACAGGGGATGAAAAAAGGGCAGTGGAGGATTTCCTGGACACCACTCTGCAGAGCAGGGCCCAGGCCGAGGAGATCGAATCTTCTTCCCGTTACTCGGAAACAGAAACCACCATCTTTGCCAATACCAACTTCCTGATCCCCGGACCAGACGATTATGCTTCTGTTCCGGTATCATTTATTTTGTCCGAGAGCATTCTGGTTACATTACGGCACACACCGCTCAGAACTCTGGCTGAAGTCCAGCGCAAATTACTCAACAACCTTAAATTTTATCCCACCGGTTACCACATCATGGTGAGTATCCTGGAGAATAGGATTGATGTGGATGCCGACCTGGTGGAGATCCTTTCCAAGGAAATTACACAATTGTCCCGGAGAATTGACCTGGGAGAATCCATGGACGAGTCCTTTCTTCTGGATGTGAATCAGTTGCAGGAAAACACCATGGTCATCAGGACAAACGGTGTTGACAAACAAAGGATCCTTTCCGGTATTTTCAAGAGCGACAAATTTCCAAGGGACTTGTATTCAAAACTGGAAATCCTGAACAAAGACATTGATTCACTCATACACCATGCCAATTTTAGTTTTGAACGGCTTGAGTACCTTCAGAATACTGCACTGGGTCTGATCAATCTGGAGCAGAACAAACTGATGCGTGTATTCACTTTTGTTTCCCTTTTACTCATGCCTCCCACCCTAATTGCCAGTATTTTTGGTATGAACGTGAAATTACCCATTGTGTCGGGGAACCAGTTATGGGATTTTGTGATATTGCTTTTATTGATGCTTCTGACTGTGGTAATAGCCATTTTTTTATTCAGAAGGAGGAAAATGATCAAGTAAGCGCAGCGGTTTTCTGCTGCAGCCAGCGCGATTCTTCATAAGTCAGGTAAGGAACCATTTTTTCATATACACTTTTATTGTACCGGTTGAGCCATTCGATTTCCCCCCTTTCCAAAAGAGAGACAACTATTGCCGATGTATCAATGTGGCATAGAGTAAGGGTCTCAAAGCCAAGCCAGCGTCCGAATTCATTTTCTTCCAGTTCCTTGCATAAAAGGATGTTCTCATGCCTTACTCCATGGGAGCCTTCCCGGTAAATGCCCGGCTCGTTGGAAGTGACCATCCCCGGCAGGAGCTCCTGGTCTTTCCAGGTCATCCTGATGTCCTGGGGACCCTCATGCACACACAGAAAATGCCCTATCCCATGCCCGGTCCCGTGTCCGTAATTGCGGCGGTACCTCCACAGCGGATCTTTTGCCAGCATGTCCAGGTGGGTTCCCCGGGTCCCTTTCAGAAAAACGGCCCGGCTCAGGGCAATCATTCCTTTCAGTGCCACGGTGTAATCTTCCTTTTCCAGGGGAGTCAGCGGTCCCAGCGGGATGGTCCGGGTGATGTCTGTGGTCCCGTAGAGGTAATGACCTCCCGAATCAATCAAAAAAAGCCCCTTTTTCTCCAGACGGGTGTACGAAGCGGCTGCTGTGCTGTAGTGGGGCAGGGCTGCATTGGGCCCGTATGCCGGTATGTATTGAAAACTGTCGCCCATGGCATCAGGGGAGAGGGTACGCATCCAGGAAAGTTTGTCTGCAGCATCTTTTTCTGTCAGCGGGATATCTTGCTCCAGGGTTTTTTCCAGCCAGAACAGGAACCGCTCCATGGCCAGACCGTCGTTCAGGAACGCTTTTCTGAATCCTTCCGTTTCCACAGGATTTTTAAGGGCTTTTGCCAGGATGACAGGGGATGGGGTATCTTTTACACCCGCTGCGCTAAAACGGGATAATAAAAATTGGAAAAGGCTGTGGTTCAGGGTATCCCCATCGGCCATGAAGACCGAATCCGGTGACAGGCCTTTCAGTAGGGCCGTCAGGGATTCGTATGGAGCAATATCCACCCCCTGCGCCCTAAGTGTCTTTTTGACGCCCTCTCCCACTTTTGTCTCTGTTATGAAGAGGGTTGCATAGCGCGAATCCACCAGGGCATAGGCAATGGCTACCGGATTATAGAGAATGTCGTGGCTGCGGATATTAAAAAGCCATGCTATCTGGTCCAGTCCGCTGAGCAGGATGTGGGAACAGCCCCTGGTGGACAACTCCCTGCGCAACCATTGAATCTTGTCTTCCGTTTCACGGCCGCTGTATTTTGGTTCCAGGACATAGACAGGACTTAACGGCAGGGGAGACTTGTCCCTGCCGATTTCATCAAGAAAAGAGGGCCTGTTGACAATGCTGCCGGAGTTGACCTTGACAGATTGGTATAGTAGCTGAACCTGCCGGTAAGTCATGCACTCCCCGTCTATGCAGGTAACTGATCCTGCGGGCAGGCTGGCAGCAAGCCACTGCGGGTAATCCACCGCATCCGGGACCCGCAGGGGATGCAGTTCGAATTCCGTTCCTTCCAGTTCTTTGCGTGACTGGATAAAATACCGTGTGTCAGTCCACAATCCGGCATGGGTATGCGTAACAACCACGGTTCCGAACGAGCCGGTAAAACCCGATATCCACTTTCTTTGCTGCCACCGTTCCGGCAGGTATTCGCTGCCGTGCGGGTCCGTTCCCGAGATGACTGCTGCATCCCATCCCTGCTGTTTCATCAGGCGCCGGAGCGCTGTGATTTTTTCGGATATATTCATGACTGAGTGGATCCTTTATTGATTACATAACGATTAAACCATATGAGCCCTGCCATGCTCAACATACCTACGCAGCTGAATATCAGCCATAGCAAATCGGGCCTGCCCATCTTGTCCACAAACTGACTGTACAGGGGGGCCCCCACAAAACCGCCTACAAAACTGCCAATCACGCTGCAGAAAAAAGAATAACCCATATAAATGGCTTTTTTCCCCGATGGAGCAATAAGTCCTACGAATGAATTAAATTTGGGATGTGCGGTCATTTCCCCCAGGGTAAAAACTATACAGCCTGCAATAAAAACCCAGGCATAGGAAGAACAGGCCAGAATGGCCATGCCCGCTGTGCCCAGGCCAATACCGGTGATTATGGTGGGCAGGGCCTTGAAACGGCTTACGATCCGGGATACGAACAACTGCAGCAGGATGATCACCCCTGCGTTCAGAACGGTGACATGTTCCACATCAAATTCCCAGGCAGACGGTTTCTGTGTCAGCCAGACTATGACACCATTTAATGCGTTGTTTACAGGGGTCATGTCCATGTATTCGTTCACATACCAGAGAACGGTCCCGTACATCTGGAAATACATGATCCAGAAACCGGAGTAGATCAGGATCATGACAATAAATTTCCAGTCCCGGAAAACGACAGCCATATCTTCGAAAATTTTGGAAAAAGGAACTTTTTCCCTGGCACGGACTGGCTCCCTATAGAGGAAAATGTTCATCAGAAGCAATACCACACCGGCCGCTGCGGCCATCCAGAAAACATAACTGTAGGATTCTTTTTTAAGTACGGGTACCAGAAGGAGCGGGAACAAAAAGGCTCCCAGGTTGATAGACCAGTAAAAGATGCCAAAACCCAATGTGGAGTTCTTTTCTGTAGTTGAGTGGGCAATCGTGCCCGATATAACAGGTTTGAAGAAACCTGCGCCAATGGCCATCACAACCAGTGAAGCGAAAACCAGCCCATAGGAGCTCATGAAACCGGTCAGGAAATACCCAGTTGTCAGGAAGAAGAAAGCGATCATGAGCATATTCCTGAATCCATACCTGTCTGCCAGGGCCCCGGCAAAGAGGGGCAGAAAGTAGAGCAGGGGGGGGATAGTTCCCATGACGGCTCCTGCAGCTTCTCTGGAAAAGCCCAATCCCCCTTCATCAGGAGAAAGGACAAGGTAAACAGACAGCACCGAAAGCACCCCGTAATAGGCTCCGCGTTCAAAGAACTCCATACCAACGGCAGTCCAGAAATTTTTAGGAAATGATCTGATCCCGGATTCGGTTTTATTCATATGATTATGGATAAAAATTGAAACTATAAAGTTACATTCTTTTGATAATTAAAAAATAACATTTACTTTTGCAGCCCCTGTAAAGGGTTTATAAATAAAGTCTAACCATCTAATTCTTATTGAACTATTATCATGGCAAAAGAAAAAGAATTGTCTCCAAAAAACAACCTGAGCGAAGTTCAGGATCCGGAAGAAATCGTTATCCAGCAAAAAGAAGAGCTAGAAGATTATTCGGAAGAAGTTCCTGAGGTCCATAACCTTATAAAAAGAAACACCAGCAATGCATCGGTTCCTGTTGATCAGTTTGACTGGGATGCATTTGAAAAAGAAAGCGTATACGACACAGAAAAAAGTGTCATAGAAGACCAGTACATTCAGACCCTCAACAAGATCATTGAAAACGATATTGTAGAAGGTACCGTGGTCGCCCTAAACAAAAGGGAAGTCATTGTAAACATCGGATTCAAGAGTGAAGGGGTGATTTCCATAAACGAGTTCCGTTACAACCCGGAACTGGCCGTGGGTGAAAAAGTGGATGTCTACGTAGAAACTGCCGAAGACAGAAAGGGACAGTTGATTCTGTCTCATAAAAAAGCCCGGTCCCTGCGTTCCTGGGATCGCATAAATGATGCTTACGACAAGGATGAGATCATCAAGGGTTATATCAAATGCCGCACAAAAGGCGGTATGATTGTTGACGTTTTTGGAATTGAGGCATTCCTGCCCGGTTCCCAGATTGATGTCAAACCTATCCGCGATTACGATGTGTTTGTTGACAAGACAATGGAATTCAAGATTGTCAAGATCAACCACGAATACCGCAACGTTGTCGTTTCACACAAAGCCCTGATAGAGGCTGAACTGGAAGCCCAGAAGGCCGATATCATAGGGAAACTGGAAAAAGGACAGATCCTGGAAGGTACAGTGAAAAACATCACTTCCTACGGTGTGTTTGTGGACCTGGGAGGCGTTGACGGCCTTATCCACATTACCGACCTATCCTGGGGAAGGATCAACCACCCTGAGGAAATTGTCCAGCTTGACCAGAAGATCAATGTGGTTATCCTTGACTTTGACGACACCAAGAAACGCATTGCCCTGGGCCTGAAACAACTTACACCCCATCCATGGGATTCCCTGGGAGACAATATAACCATCGGGACGGTGGTCAAGGGCCGTGTAGTGGTCATAGCAGATTATGGAGCTTTTGTGGAAGTGCAACCCGGGGTTGAAGGCCTGATCCATGTGACCGAAATATCCTGGTCTTCCCACCTGCGCAGCGCACAGGATTTCCTGAAAGTGGGGCAGGAGGTAGATGCTGTTGTGCTCACCATAGATAAGGAAGAACGTAAAATGTCGCTGGGTATCAAACAACTAAAACCCGATCCCTGGGCTTCTATTAATGAAAAATACCCGGTTGATTCCAGACACACAGCCATGGTTAGGAATTTCACCAATTTTGGGATCTTTGTAGAACTGGAAGAAGGGGTGGAAGGATTGGTGCACATAAGCGACCTGTCGTGGTCAAAAAAGGTTAAGCATCCTTCCGAATTTACTTCCATAGGTGAAAACCTGGATGTGGTGGTTCTTGAAGTAGACCAGGACAACCGCAGGCTTCGCCTGGGTCATAAGCAGCTGGAAGAGAATCCCTGGGAAGTGTTCGAAACCGTTTTTACCACCGGCTCTGTTCATGAAGGGACAATCACCAATTTTGTGGATAAAGGCGCTACTGTCACATTACCCTATGGAATAGAATGTTTTGTAGGACAGAAGAATCTGGTAAAAGAAGACGGTTCAGCTGTTGCCCTTGAAGAGAAATTGCCATTCAAGGTGCTTGAATTCAACAAAAACAGCAAGCGCATAACACTATCCCATACCCGTATCTGGGAACAGGAATCCAAAAAAGCAGCTCCTGTGAAGGAAAAACCCGAAACAGAAGCTGAAACCACCCAGAAAGCCGTCAAGAAATTGAAAGCCAACCTGGAAAAAACAACTTTGGGTGACATTTCCGAATTGGCTGCCCTAAAATCGGAGATGGAACAGAATGCCGCTGACGCTGACTAGTCTGGGATGTGCTTCGGCACTGCCCACAAAGGATAATTATTTTACCGCTCACGTATTAAACATACGTGGGCGGTCCTTTTTACTTGATTGCGGAGAAGGCACGCAATTACGCCTCAGGCAGCTGGGCATTTCACTAGTGGCAATAGATCATGTTTTCATAACGCATTTGCATGCTGATCATGTTTTTGGCATGCTGGGCATGATCTCATCCATGCATCTGCTGGACAGGAAAAAGCCACTTTACGTGCATGCGCCCCGGGGCCTGGAAAAGCTCATTGCCTTTTATTTTGATTTTACAGGCAAGCAGGATCCGTCTTTTCCCATTATCCATGAACTGGTAGAAGGCCAGGGGATGTTTCCCATCATGGATTGTGATGAGGCCGCTGTGCTGGCTTTTCCCCTTAGCCACGGTGTTTCCACATATGGATACCTATTCAGGGAAAAGCCAGTACGCAGGAGCGAACCCAGGTCTGTGGCTTATTGCACCGATACGGCACCGTTCCCCGAATTGGCCGGCTGGGTTAAGGGAGTTGATATACTCTTCCACGAGGCCACCTATTTGGAAAAAGACATGGAATCGGCCATAAAATACAAACACTGCACAGCCCGCCAGGCGGCGCAAACGGCTCTTCAGGCCGGGGTGGGCAAGTTGCTGCTGGGGCACTTCTCGTCACGCTATAAAGAAACCCCGGCCTATCTGGCCGAGGCAAGGGAAATTTTTCCGGATACCGAATTAAGTACCGAAGGCAGAACCTTCAGCGTTCCGCGCAGACTTATTGCACCATAGGCTTTATAACTCCAAACAGGAGGTAAGCAACAGCCAGGGTAACAATGATATTGAAAGACTGCGCAGTCAGGAAGGCTTTCAAAGGTTGTCGGTTCTCCTTGGAGAATATTTCTTTGAACCTTGTTTCCAGACCAATACATACAAAGGCTAAGCTGAACAGGGAATTGCTGAATCCTTTGGTGATCTTTCCTACTACTTTAGCTTCTTCTATACTGAAGAAAATACTAAAAATCAGTGATGCCAGAATAAATCCTATTACAAATTTTGGGAAGCGGTCCCAGATCATCCTGCCGGAGGGTTTTTCCTGTCCTTCCTTTCCCCTGTAGGTCCAGTAAAGGGCTATAAGAAAAGCAGCTATTCCCAGCAATACATTTTGAGAAGATTTCACGATAATAGCTGTCTGAGCTGCCTCTTCTCCCAGCATGGTGCCAGCTGCGGCAACGGCACCTGTGGTATCTATGGTACCGCCAAGCCAGGCTCCGGCCACATCGGCGGGAAGGCCCATTAGGTTGGAAAGCCAGGGCAACAGGTACATCATGGGGATGGCTATTACCAGCACCAGGGAGATGACCGTAGAGAGTTTCTTGTTGTCTCCCTTGATCACACCGCAGGTGGCTATTGCAGCCGATACACCGCATATGGATACACCGCTGGCCAGCATGGTGGCCATTTCATCGTCTACCCTCATTTTGCGGGCAACCCAGAAAGCGAAATTCCAAACCACCAGCACAACAACCAATGCCTGGGCCAGTCCGTAGGCTCCTGCCTTCATGACTTCACCGAATAAAATGGTCGAACCCAGGGTAATGATCCCAATTTTAATATAGAATTCACTCTGGATGGCAGGCTTCAGCCATTGGGGGACTTTGAACACGTTGCTGATGATTAATCCGAAGATAACCGCAAAGAAAACCGACTCGAGTCCTGTTGATTTTACGGCGGGTATGGAGGCAATCACATTTGATAGCAACGCCAGCAGATAGATGGCCAGGAAGGAGAAAAAGATCCCCTTCAGAGGCTTGTTCAGAATAAGGGAAGTCAGGTAGGTAACAAGCAGAAGGAACACGAACATATACCCTGCGTCGAGCCACTCTTTGCCAGTGAGGAGCGATTTAGGCATTTTGGGCATTATGACGGGAACGATCACAGCTAGCACCAGGATTATGGTGGCAGCAATGACGGTAATCCAATCCTCGGTCATAAATTGTTTCCACCAGCGTTTCTTAGTTTCTTTTATCATGAATTGATTCTTTTAAGTAAGTAATCGTTATCAGAAGCGCGCTGTAAGCATGATACCCAGCAGTCCGCTGTTATTATCTTTCTGTATAAAGGTCCGGTAGGTGTAGTTGACCTGCAACCGGAACATGCTGTGGGGCCAATAGTCAAATCCCACCAGGTAGTTGATCTGCCTGGAATTTTCATCTTTCAGATCCAGACGCATGTAATCGTATTTAAACAACGGCTGGAATTTGCCGGCGATGGTATACCCTGCCAGCAGGTAAAAACCGTCGCTGTCTTTCTGGTTTGTCTTCCCTTTAATGTATTCACCCCTGAAGAGGATCTTGCCATCGTCGTAGCGGGCACCAAACCCGTAACGGGTCCTGGGGGCGAGTTCTCCGTCTGGTCCGATTTTCCCGTTATAATAGAAAGCAGACAGGGTAACCGGGCGGATGGGATTGATGTTTATGCGGCCGGCAAAGTCTTTGTGTTTGTTGTTATCCTTGACATTAATCCCGGTACCGTTGTACAGACCTACAAAATAATCCACAATATTGTATCCGTCCTGCTTGAAGAAACCCCCATATACCGCCACCCCGATATCACGCCCGGCTGCCTTGCTGCCGGCCAGGTCATTGATACCCGAAAGATAACTTACAACCTGCGAATTTTCGAGTGTTTCCAGGTCAAGAGGACCGTACGGATTTTCCAGGGAGAAAGCGAGTTTGAACTGTCCTGCCTGCACGTTGAACATGGGGTGTATTTTAAACCTTACAAATGCATCGATGATCTTTGGGGAAGATGCAAAATCGACCTGCAAACGGTAGTCAAACCATTTGGCAGGTTCTCCCTTAAAATCCAGTCTTGCGCGGCGGATATCAAAAGAGTTGGTGTTGTTCTCATACTGATACCGGAGGTTTATGAACCCCGACATTTTGGGCAATTTTGACAGGAAGTTTTCCAGTTTTCCTGTTCTTACTTCCAGATCAGAGACCTGTGCCTGTGCCTGCTCTGTGTAAAAAAGTGCCACTGATAGAAATAAAAACGCAATAATAATCTTTTTCATCATAGTATACCTTGATAATAGTATAAGGGTTGATAGTAAATGCAAATATAGTAAAAGCATTTACTAAAAAACAAGTCTTGTTAAAATAATATCGTGTGGCAAGGAAGGTTTTTGTACATTTGCAGGCATGAAAAACAAACCTAAATCCATTAAGAAATCATTGGCTATCACGCTCTTTCTGGTAGCCTTGCTCCCATGCTCTGCCCAGGGACAGACAGACGTTTTGAACCAGCAGGTAAACAAGCTGGGACAGGCGTTGTTTTTTATACAGCAGTATTACCTCGACTCCCTGGATGCGACAGGTGCAGTTGATGAAATGATCACAACCCTGGTGGGACAGCTGGATCCCCATTCTTCTTATATTCCTGAAACAGATGTCCGTTCCATGACCGAACCCCTGGAAGGGAACTTTGAGGGGATTGGAATTGAATTTGCGATCATCCGGGATACTTTGGTGGTGATGACACCTGTGGCAGGGGCCCCATCCGAAGCAGTCGGGATCAGGGCCGATGACAGAATCGTTGCCGTTGACGGGGAAGCCATATCTTCTCCTGACCTGACAAACCAGAAGGTCTTCAGCCTTCTGAGGGGACCAAAGGGAACACGGGTATCCCTGACCGTGATTCGCCGGGGCGAGCAGGAACCCCTTTATTTTGAAGTGGTCCGGGACAAAATCCCCATTTACAGCCTGGATGCAGCCTATTGGGCTACCCCGGAGGTCATGTATGTCAGGATTAACAAGTTTGCACTGACTACGCAGGACGAGTTCATAGATGCTTTCAAAGACCTGGAAAAAATGCCGCGGGGACTGATCCTTGATCTGCAGGGTAACGGCGGGGGTTACCTGGGTGCAGCTCTTTTTATGGCGGAGCAGTTTCTAGGCAAGGGCGAAATGGTCCTCTACACCGAGGGAGGAAAAATGAAGCGTCAGGAAGTACATGCTTCAGGGATGGGTTTCTTTATCAATACTCCCGTAGTGGTGATCATGGATGAAAGGTCGGCCTCGGCAAGTGAAATTGTTGCCGGTGCCATCCAGGACTGGGACAGGGGGCCCATTGTAGGGCGGCGGTCTTTCGGGAAGGGGCTGGTGCAACAGCTTTTCCCCCTGAACGATGGGTCCGAGCTGCGTTTGACCGTGGCACGATACCATACCCCGAGCGGCAGAGTGATCCAGTCTCCTTATGTCATGGGGGAACAGGAAACTTATTACAGGAAAATTCTGGAGAGATATGAAAGAGGGGAATCCATTAACCAGGACAGTGTTCAGATACCCGATTCATTGGCTTTCAGAACATTAAAAAACAACCGGGTAGTGTATGGCGGGGGAGGTATCATGCCCGATTTCTTTGTTCCGGCCGATACCAGTTATTATTCGGGTTACTTTGTCCAACTGGCAAGAAGGGGCATTGTTAATGCTTACGTAAACGACTACCTGGACAGGGAAAGAGAACGAATGGTCAGGCAATACCAAACATTTGAAGCCTTTGACCGGCAAGTTACACTTGCAGACGTGCCGTTTGAAGGTCTGACAGCCTATGCGGCCACCTTTGGCATCATACCTGAAGAAGGAGATCTGGATGTGTCGGAAAAGCATATCCGGACACAGATCAAAGCCCTGATAGCATCCAGGCTCTTTGGTACGGGGTGTTTTTACCGGGTGATCAATCCGGTTCTTCCGGAGTTCAGAAAGGCGCTGGAAGTTATGAACGGCTTGCTATAACGCCAGATCCTACCAGTTCTTCGCCCTGGTACCAGGCTGCAAATTGTCCCGGAGTGATACCTCGTTGGGGCTCCCTGAAAATAATTTGCATACCTTCTTCATGGCGCAGGGTGCCTTCCTGCAGGGGCTGACGGTAGCGTATGCGGATCCTGTAGTCACGTTCCTGGCCAGGTCCCATTTTCAGATCGGGCCTAATCCAGTGGATGTCGCTTTCCTGAATGGCCAGGCAGGTATGGTACAGTCCCGGGTGGTCCTGACCTTCTCCCACGTAGATAGTATTGGTTTCAATATCGGTTGAGAGTACAAACAGCGGGTTTGCATGTCCCCCGATATGAAGGCCTTTTCGCTGACCAATGGTATAAAAATGGGCTCCCTGGTGTTCACCTATCACCCTGGAGGATCCATCGTGGAAGATTTCCACCACGTTTCCTTTGCGGGGAGCCAGTTTCTGTTGCAAGAAAACGGGCAGGTCCACTTTGCCCACAAAGCAGATTCCCTGTGAATCTTTACGTTCCGAAGTTGGAAGTCCGGACTGTCGTGCCAGTTCCCTGACCCTGGCCTTGGATAATTCCCCTATGGGAAAAACAGCCTTTGACAGTTGCTCCTGGTTGAGCTGGCAAAGAAAATACGACTGGTCCTTATTCCGGTCCACTCCCTGCATAAGACGATACACCCCGTCGCTTGTTCTTTCTGTCCTGCAATAATGGCCTGTTGCCACCCTGTGAGCTCCCAGTTCAAGGGCCTTTTCCAGAAAAGCGTCAAACTTGATCTCCCGGTTGCACAGGATGTCGGGATTGGGAGTCCGGCCTTTTTCATATTCACTGAACATATAATCAGCCACACGCAGGCGGTACGCTTCGCTCAGGTCTGTAAAGAAGAAAGGGATTCCAAGCTTGTTTGCCACCATTTTTGCCAGGTCCAGATCTTCTTCCCAGGTACAGGAACCGTGGAGCGTTCCTGTGGTGTCGTTCCAGTTCCTCATAAAGAGGCCAAACAGGTCGTGCCCCTGCTGTTTGAGCAGAAGGGCGGCGACTGAGGAATCAACCCCACCTGACAGGCCAACGGCAATTTTCATAATAAATAAAGAAGGGTAAGCTTAGTGTATCGCACCGCTACAACCACCTACCCTTGCTGTCTTCCAACCCTGGGGGAGTTCAGTGGGAGCTGGTCGTACACGACTTACCCCGTACAAAGGTACAAAAAATCAGATAGAATCAAAGCCAAAAGGCAGGAGGTCCTTAATACTATTAAAAATGCGGACCTGGTCACCCGCTCCCAGTAAAACGCGTATGGGAATACCGCCTCTTTTTTCGCTATCCAGTAGTACCTGTCTGCAAATTCCGCAGGGAGAGGCCGTGATGGCTATGGCCAGGATACGATTGGCCGGGAAATTTGCGTGTGCATAGAAGACTACAGAACGTTCGGCACAAATGCCTGCAGGAAAGGAGGCATTCTCCTGGTTGTTGCCACACAGGACCTGTCCGTTGTCCAGACGTACTGCAGCTCCCACCCGGAATTGCGAATAAGGGGCATAGGCACTGCCGGCCGCTTTAACCGCTTTCTCAAGGAGTTCAATGTCTTCAGATCCAAGCTGGTCTTTTGTTGTTTCTGTATAATCAATGGTAAGGGTACTTCTGTTCATATAGCATGGTGGTTTATAGAAAGCAAATATAGGAATTTATACTACATTTGCACCATGTTGAATCCGTCTCTATATAAGGCCTTTTGCTTTATTTTCTGCATCCTGCCCCTGTCTGTCCCCACTTCGGCTATCCCCTTGCCGGAGGTCCGGGAGCGGACCCTTTCACGGGAACAATACATAGACACTTACAAGGGTATTGCCGTTGGCCAGATGCACCGATATGGAATTCCTGCCAGCATTATCCTGGCCCAGGGATGCCTGGAATCAGGCAACGGGAACAGCCGGCTGGCCAGGGAAGCCAATAACCACTTCGGTATCAAGTGTCATGATTGGGAAGGAGACCGTATATACCACGATGACGATACGTTGCAGGAATGTTTCCGAAAATACAGAACGGCAGAAGATTCCTATTACGATCACTCGGAGTTTCTCAGGACTCGGCCACGTTACTCCAACCTGTTTTTGCTGGACAGAACGGATTATACCTCATGGGCTAACGGCCTGAAACAGGCTGGATATGCAACGAATCCGCGTTATGCCCAACTGCTCATAGAGTTGATTGAACAGTACGATTTGCATCAGTATGATTTGCTTCCCCTTCAAGACACCATTGGGGAACAGACCCCGGCGGTACGGCCCGGACTGTTTTCTCACGGCTTCCCGGGGGAAGACGTCTTTTCCATTGATGTGGTAAGAAGGATTTTACAGACCAACGGGAAGCGTTATGTATTGTCTGCCCCCGGAGATACCTATCAGTCTTTGGCAGCTGAATACAGGCTTTTCCGAAGGGAACTAACACGTTTTAATGACGTTGCACCAGATGCCGGTCTGGCCGCAGGTGAAAAAGTCTATCTGGAGCGCAAAGCAGGTAGAGGAGAAAGGGGCGAAGCTTCCTGGTCTTCTGTTCCCGGTGAATCACTGTCTGACATTTCGCAGCGTTTTGGGATTCGTCTGCAATCATTGCGCAAACTCAACCCCGGTGTGACGGATTACCCCCCTGCCCGTACCGTAGTGCGTCTGAGATAAATAATGATATTATGAGAAGAAAATACGGGATATTGTTCTTTTTCACTGTTTTGATTTTGGGAGCTGGCATTCTGGCCGGAGGGTGGGCTTATCTTACGTTCCACCACCGTAACGTGGTGACGGAAAACGGAAAAACAGCCTTTCTGCTGATACCGGAAGGAACAGATTATGAGGAGCTTATTGACAGTCTGAAAGCCGGTGGCCACTTGAAAATCGAACAAACTTTCCGTTGGGCTGCCCGACGCGAAAACCTGCCGTACAATGTGCATCCCGGACGCTATGCCTTAAGCCACGGAATGAACAACCGGGAACTGGCCAGAAAGCTGTCCATGGGATGGCAGGACCCCCTGAACATGACCCTGTCTGGTTCCATAAGGACTTTTGAAAGACTGGCTTCGGTCCTGGCACGTAACCTAGCCATAGATTCGGCCTCGGTACTGGAACATTTGAGAAACGATTCCCTTATTGCCTCGTTTGGTTTTGATTTGGCAAGCCTGCGGGGCATGTTCATTCCCAATACCTACGAAGTCTACTGGACCGTAAGCGGAGAGGAGCTTCTGGAAAGGATGTACCGGGAATACAATCATTTCTGGAATGACCAGAGAAGAGAAAAGGCAAAAAGCATAGGGCTGACCCCAAAGCAGGTAAGTACTCTGGCTTCTATTGTTAATGAAGAGACCGCAAAGGCCGATGAAATGCCGGTGGTGGCGGGCGTTTATATGAATCGCCTCAGGACAGGAATGCCTTTACAGGCAGATCCCACCCTGATTTTTGCGGCACAGGATTATACCATCCGAAGGGTGCTCAAAAAGCATACGAAAATTGAATCTCCTTATAACACCTATAAGTACCGCGGATTGCCCCCGGGGCCCATATCTGTGCCTTCGATAGAAGCCATTGATGCCGTACTCAATTATCAACGTCATAATTATTTGTATTTCTGTGCAAAAGAAGATTTCAGCGGGTATCATAATTTTGCTACTACCTTGGGCAACCACATGAAAAATGCCAGGCGATTCCAGCGAGCCCTGACCCTGCGCCTGAATCAGGAGGGGCGGGCGCAATGAACACTCCGGTGCTGTATCTGATTCCGTCCCCGCTGGGGGACACACCGCCGTCGGGTGTCCTTCCGTCAGATCATATAGAGATGGTGAGAACGCTGCAATATTTTGTAGTTGAAGAACTCAGAACTGCCAGGCGCTACCTCTCGGCTTTGGGCCTGGATGTGAGGTTGCTGGAATTTGGAGTGCTCAATGAGCATACATCCCCCGGGGAACTGAACGGACTGCTGGAGCCTTTGAGAAAGGGACATTCCATGGGGATGCTGTCCGAGGCAGGTCTTCCCGCAGTAGCAGATCCCGGTGCGGATCTGGTTGCACTGGCGCACCGTGGCGGATTCCCGGTGGTTCCCCTTGCCGGCCCCTCTTCCCTTATGCTGGCTTTGATGGCCTCGGGGCTCAATGGACAAAAATTTGCATTCCAGGGATACCTCCCGGTAAAACCCGAATTGCGTGACAAGAGGATCCGGGTCTTGGAAAAACAGTCGGCTCTGGAACAACAGACCCAGATCTTTATTGAGACCCCTTACAGGAACGAATCCCTGTTCCTCGCACTGCTGGCTTGTTGTTCTGCCTCTTCAAGGCTCACAGTGGCAATAAATCTTACCATGCCCGATGCATTTATCTGTACCAGGACGATAGGGGAGTGGAAGGGTATGGAGCCTGATTTTTCCACTGTATATAAGAAAAAACCATGTGTATTTTTATTATTGGCTTGATTTATGGCAACAATCGCTTTGAAGGATATCAAATTTTACGCCCACCACGGGTGTTTTGACGAAGAGCGCCTGATAGGCACATATTTTATAGTTGACGTAGAGATGTCAACCCCTGAATGCCCGGCTGCCTTGACGGATAAACTGGAGGATGCGGTTGATTATTCGCATGTCTATCAAATAATTAGTAAAGAAATGTCTATACCAAGCCGGCTTCTGGAACACGTCGCTGGCAGGATTATCCGCTCCCTGTCCCGATCCTTTTTATTGTCCGATTGCCGTGTAACAGTATCCAAACTGGCACCCGCCCTGGGAGGAGAAGAAGTGGGGCGAGCTTCGGTTACCTTGACTATGAGGGATTTGCAGCATGAATGAAAAAAGGACATTTACTGTCGTAACACTGGGGTGCAAGCTCAATTATGCCGAAAGTGCTACCATAGCCCGGGATCTGATCCAAAAAGGTTATCAAAAGGTGGGGGCCTCTGCAGGGGCAGGCATTACCATCATCAATACCTGTTCTGTAACCGAACACGCAGACAAGAAAAGCCGCCAGGCCATACGAAAAGCATTGCGTATCAATCCCGAAACACGTGTGATCGTTACCGGCTGCTCAGCGCAGCTGAGGGCAGGAAACCTTGCCGGGATTCCCGGGGTAGGGGCAATACTGGGAACTAATTTCAGAGACCGTGTGGCGCAAGTGGCCGATAATCCGGAGTACAGGACTCCACTTACGAATCCTGGCGGGGCAGGAAAATTTTTTTTCCCTGCCTGGTCTGCCGGAGAGGATAACCGTGACAGGACAAGGTCCTTTTTAAAAGTGCAGGATGGCTGTGATTATTACTGCACGTACTGCACTGTACCACTGGCCAGGGGCCGCAGCAGGAACATTCCCATTTCACAGGTGGTACAGCAGGCGCAGGAAATAGCCGCCAGAGGGGTCAAAGAGATTGTATTGACCGGAGTTAACACCGGTGATTTTGGAAAAACCACCGGAGAGTCTTTTGCCGACCTTCTGAGAAACCTGTCCCATGTACAGGGGATTGAGCGCTACAGGATATCCTCCATAGAGCCAAACCTTCTGACAGAAGAGATCATAGAAATAACGGCTGCGGTGAAGTGTTTCCTTCCCCATTTCCACATTCCTTTGCAAAGCGGTAGCAGCCGGATCCTCCGGAGAATGGGAAGGAGGTATGATCCCGGTTTGTTTGCCGGCAAGGTAAGGTTTATCCGCTCCCTGATGCCTTATGCGTTCATAGGTGTTGACGTGATAGCCGGTTTTCCGGGTGAAACGGATGCTGATTTTGTGGAAACTTACAAACTGCTTGAAGGCCTTGGGCCTTCTTTTCTGCACGTTTTCCCCTTCTCTCCCAGACCCGGCACGCAGGCTGCCTTATTACCTGTAACAGAAAGAATCCGCGAAGGGATAATCACCCAAAGGACCCGGATGCTGGGCCAATTGTCCGACCGGTTGCACTGGGACTTTATTCAGGCCAACAGGGGCAGAAAGGAGGAAGTGTTGTTTGAGGGCAAGACCGGTTACGGGAAGATGCACGGTTATACCCGTAATTATATCCGGGTGGAACGGCCATACGATCGTTCCTTGATCAATACGGTTGTGGAAATAATTCTGGATTAACAATGTACTGGGAGCTGTTTAAGGTGTTTTTCAGAATAGGAGCCTTTACTATTGGGGGCGGGCTGGCTATGTTGCCGGTCATTGAGCGGGAGGTTGTGGAGCGAAAAAAATGGATCACAAAAGAAGTTTTTACAGACATACTGGCTGTAACGCAGACTATGCCTGGTGTTATTGCTGTTAACATTGCTGTAGCAGTCGGCTACCGGGTCAAAGGGACTGGCGGGTCTCTGGTATCTGTTCTGGGGGCTGTCTGTGCCCCGTTTTTTTCTATTTTGGTTCTGGCAGTTTTCTTTCAGAATTTCAGGGAAAATTCTGTTGTAGAAAAGATTTTTATGGGCATGCGTCCGGTGGTTGTTTCCCTGATTGCCGTTCCGGTTATAACCACCATGCGTTCCATAGGCCTGACTTATGCGACGGGGCTGATAGCTGTTGCCGCCACAGTGCTGATCTGGCTGATGGGGGTATCTCCTGTCTGGATTATCCTGGCTGCCGGGATGGGAGGCTATGTCTGGTTCAGGATTGAAACATACCGGAAGAGGAGGCACGGCCTATGATCTACCTGGAATTGTTTTACAGCTTCTTTAAGATTGGTTTGTTTTGCTTTGGAGGAGGCTACGCGATGCTGTCCCTGATCCAGGACGAAGTAGTATACCATAACGGCTGGATTACCATGGAGGTTTTTTCCGATATTGTGGCCGTATCGCAGATGACACCCGGTCCTATTGCCATCAACACGGCAACTTACGTAGGTTACACTGCGTCGGGAGGAAATTTACTCGGATCGGTCATGGCAACCCTTGCCCTGATCATCCCTTCTGTTGTCATGATGTCCATTGTAATACGGGCTTATAAAAAGTACAGTAAAAACCAAACCTTTCAGGGGATATTCAGTGGCATCCGTCCCGTTGTGGTGGGATTGATTGCTGCTGCAGTACTGAATATGGCCACTCCCGCCAATTTTGTGGATTACCGCAGCTACCTGCTCTTTTCGGTCAGTTTCCTGGCCGCCTATTTCTACAGGGTGCATCCCATTTTACTTATGGTTCTGGGAGGCTTTGCCGGATATTTGATGTACTGACGTTTTTCAGTAAATTTGTTGTCTGTTATTATTTCTATGCAATTCAAACTCAAGGCACCGTATGAGCCTACGGGAGACCAGCCACAGGCAATTGATCAGTTAAGCACCCTCTTAAAGGAGGGAACTGAAGCCGCCGTTTTGCTTGGGGTTACGGGTTCCGGGAAAACATTTACCATGGCCAACGTGGTGGAGCGGTTGCAAAGACCCACACTGGTGATCAGTCACAACAAGACATTGGCTGCACAGCTATACGCCGAGTTCAAAGGCTTTTTTCCCGATAATGCAGTAGAATATTTTGTTTCCTATTATGATTACTACCAGCCGGAAGCCTATTTGCCTGTTACCGATGTCTATATTGAAAAAGACCTGAGCATTAACGATGAGATAGAGAAATTACGCCTGAGCACTTCCTCTTCTTTGTTAAGCGGCCGGCGTGACGTCCTTGTAGTTTCCAGTGTTTCCTGCCTGTACGGCATTGGCAATCCCGATGATTTCCATGCCAATACCATTACCTTGAAAACAGGCCAGGTCCATGACTTTAACCAATTACTGTACCGGTTGGTAGATGCGCTTTATTCGCGCAACGAAAACGAATTCAAAAGAGGGACTTTCCGTGTCCGGGGTGATGTTGTGGATGTCTACCTTGCCTATGATGACATTGCCTGCAGGATCTCTTTCTGGGATAATCATATCGATTCCATTGAACGGGTTGATCCTATGACCGGTGGGGTAATAGAAAAGATTGAAGGCATAGCCATATACCCGGCCAGTGCCTTTGTAACCACCAAGGAAAGGAAAGAACAGGCCATAAGGAGTATCCAGGACGATCTGACCGATAGGGTGACTGTACTTAAAGAGTTGGGCAAACACCTGGAAGCCAAAAGATTGCTGGAACGTGTAGAGTTTGATATGGAAATGATACGTGAGCTGGGCTATTGCCCGGGCATTGAAAATTATTCCCGGTATTTTGACGGACGTTCTCCGGGAACAAGGCCTTTCTGTCTACTGGATTACTTCCCGCAAGACTTTCTGACCATTATTGACGAGAGTCACGTAACACTTCCCCAGATACGGGCCATGCACGGGGGCGACCGCTCCCGCAAGGAAGTGCTCATAGAATATGGTTTCCGCCTTCCGGCGGCTGCAGACAACCGGCCCCTGACCTTTGGCGAATTTGACCAGGTCATAGGGCAGCGCTTTTATGTATCGGCCACCCCGGCGGATTATGAACTGGAACGGTCAGGCGGACTGATTGTGGAACAGGTAGTACGTCCCACGGGCCTGCTGGATCCGCCGGTTGAAGTCCGTAGGACAGAGGGGCAGATAGATGACCTGATAGAAGAGATCCGTCTCCGAGCCGCCAAAAATCAGCGCGTTTTGGTTACAACACTCACAAAAAGAATGGCAGAGGAATTGGACAAATACCTTCAGAAGATCCGTGTTCGCTGCACCTACATTCATTCAGATGTGGAAACCCTGGAACGGATCAGGATCCTTGAAGAATTTCAAAAAGGGTATTACGACGTACTGGTGGGGGTTAATTTGCTGAGGGAAGGCCTGGATCTGCCACAGGTTTCCCTGGTTGCTATATTGGATGCAGACAAGGAGGGTTTTTTACGCTCTGAAAGAGCGTTGACCCAAACGGCTGGAAGGGCAGCACGCAATGTGGAAGGGCTTGTGATCATGTATGCCGACAAGATTACCGATTCCATGGCCCGGACGATTGGGGAAACGGAAAGGCGCCGGAAAAAGCAGATGCAATACAACCTGGAGCACGGGATTACCCCGACACAGGTAGCCTTGAACATACGCTATACCATGAAACAGGAATCCGGGTATGGCCAGGTGCCGGATGTAATGGCCATGGTGGCCGAAGATCCGGTGGCTCATGCCATGACCCCGCAACAACTGGAACAAGCCATTGCCACGGCAAGGAAAAGAATGGAAGAGGCGGCCACGAAACTGGATTATATAACAGCTGCCAGGTACCGCGATGAAATGTATGGGTTGGAAAAATTACGCAAATGAATCAGTCAATGACAGATAAGGCCAGGGAGATTGCTTCTGTCACTCTGGAAGGCCTGACACGGGGCAACGGGACTCCTTTCATGCATCATGTGGAGGCAGTGGCTGCCATCGTGGAAAAGGAAATCGGCCTTACCCAGGAGGCCGTTTCCACGGTGTACCTGCATGAGGCCAGCCGCAAGCATCCGGAGCTGCTGGAAGAAATTGATCGGTTCTTTGGTGCTGAAATTGGCCAGATGGTTCAGGGACTGAACAAGATATCCACCATCAATCCCAGGGACACACGCTTACAGGCGGAGAATTACCGGAAACTGATCTTATCCTATTCCGCCGATCCCAGGGTCACCCTCATCAAACTGGCCGACAGGCTGGAAGTCATGAGGTCGCTTACCGATTGTTTTCCCAGGAACGACCATGTAAAAAAAGCGACTGAAACCATGATGCTATATTCTCCGCTGGCACACCAGCTGGGTTTGTACGGAATCAAGAGCGAACTTGAAGACCTTTCTTTCAGAATCCTGCAGCCGGAAGATTACCGTTTGATCAACAACAACCTGAGGGCTACCGAAATTGAACGGAAGTTGCTGATTGCCCGGTTTGTTAAGCCACTGGAAGAGGGACTCAGAAAGGCCGGGGTACAGTACGAACTCAAGAGCCGTACCAAAACAACCTATTCTATCTGGCGCAAGATGCAGGTACAGCAGGTGGGCATGGATGAAGTGTACGATATCCTGGCTATACGGTTTATTGTGGACACAACACCGGATAAGGAAAAGGAAGTCTGCTGGCAGGTGTACTCCATCGTTACGCAAATATATGTACCCATACCCGAGAGGATGAGGGATTGGATCACGGTACCCAAAGCCAGCGGGTACGAATCGCTGCATATCACAGTCCGTGCGCCGGAAGGCACGACACTGGAAGTTCAGATCCGCAGCCGCAGGATGGACATGGTGGCAGAGTACGGAGTTGCAGCTCACTGGGCATACAAAGGGGTTAAAACCGAGCAGGTAATGCGCGATTGGCTTTCCGGTGTGAGAAAACGCCTCCAGAATCCTAACGAAGATTTTTCAATCCCTGAAGGAGATTTATTCAAACCCGATGAGATCTATGTTTTTACCCCGGCCGGTGATCTGAGGCGACTGGCAGCTGGGGCCACCGTACTTGATTTTGCCTTTGAGATCCATACCAATATTGGTCTCAAATGTACCGGTGGCCGGGTGAACGGTAAAATGTCGCAGGTACGGGAAGTACTGCACACCGGAGATGTGGTGGAAATCCTGACGTCCAGGAACCAGAAGCCTTCAAAGGACTGGCTCGGTTTTGTGGTTTCGGGAAAGGCCAGGAATAAGATTCGCCAGAAATTGCGCGAAGAGACCGGAATCCAGGATGCAGCAGGCAGGGAAATGCTGGAACGCCGCCTGAAAAACTGGAAACTCGAGCCAACTCCAGAAGATATGACCCAGCTGTTGAAGCATTACCGGATCAGGCAGATCAGCGATTTTTATGCCGCTATAGCACGGGAAGATATATCTCTTCAGGATATCAAATTGTTCCTGTTGCAGGAAAAAGAAGAAAAAACAGAAAAACCCGAGATCGGAGCACCTCCGGCGGAACAGACAGAAGAGAAAAAAAGGTACGGGGAGGGAGACTACCTGGTGATCGATGATTCTTTTGGAAGGATTGGCTACAAACTGGCCAGGTGTTGCAATCCGGTGATAGGTGATGACATTTTTGGATTCGTGTCCATCAAGGAAGGGATCAAGATACACAGGATGAGCTGCCCCAATGCTGCCCGCCTGATCACACAATACCCCTACAGGATTCAGAAAGTGCGGTGGCGCGATACGGTAGCCTCGGCCATTTTTCAGATAACCATACGGTTTACAGCGTATCAGGAAGCCGGACTGGCTCAGGAAATCAGTGATGTGATAGGAAACCTTTCGCTGAACCTGCGCAGTTTTACGTTCTCGGGGCAAAGCGGAAAGATTTCCGGGAAGCTGCAGGTGGCGGTAAACTCCAATAAACAGGCGGACCTGCTGTTGTTCCAGCTTCGGAAAATCAGGGGAATCATTAAAGTTGCCAGGGAATGAAGCCATGAAGCAAGAGGTTATTAAAGTCAGGGGCGCCCGCGTCCACAATTTGAAGAATATATCCATTGATATCCCCAGGGACCGACTTATTGTGATAACAGGAGTGTCCGGTTCGGGAAAATCATCCCTGGCTTTTGACACGCTTTTTGCAGAAGGGCAAAGGCGTTACGTGGAAAGCCTGTCGGCTTATGCCCGCCAGTTCCTGGGAAGGATCAAAAAACCCGATGTGGATTCCATAGAGGGAATACCTCCCACCATTGCCATTGAACAAAGGGTTAATACACGAAATCCCCGCTCCACACTGGGAACGGCTACAGAAATATTCGATTACCTTCGCCTCTTATATGCCCGCGTGGGAAAGACCTATTCTCCGGTTACCGGAAAAGAGGTAAGAAGCCACAGCCAGGAAGATGTCCTGCAGTTTATTTTATCCCTGCCCCAGGGCACTTATGCTATGCTGCTGGCCCCGTTCGGATGGGAAGATGCCCTGCGACGGGTAGAGAACCTGTTGCAGTTGCAACAGGAAGGATATGTCAGATTTCATGACGGAAAGGATATGGTGCGTACCGGGGATTTGCTCGGCGATATGGACAGATATGCTTCGCAGAATGTGCTGCTGCTGACCGGTCGTGTGGAGTCGCGGGATGATCCCGATAACAGGGCCCGGATCCTTGAGTCGATACGTTCTGCCTTTACCATTGGACAAGGGGCACTGTTTGTCCGTTACGGGGAGGAAACGGTGGCGTTTTCCAAACGTTTTGAAGCCGACGGGATCACTTTCATGGAACCGACCGAACACCTCTTCAGTTTTAACAGTCCACTGGGAGCTTGTCCGGAATGCGGTGGTTACGGGCAGGTTACCGGAATAGATGAATCACTTGTTGTTCCGGACCAGAGCCTATCTGTATACCAGTTTACCGTTGCCTGCTGGAGGGGTGAGATCATGAGCGCCTACAGGGACGAAGTGATCAGGAATGCTTCACAGGCAGATTTTCCTGTGCACAAGCCCTATAGCGAGCTTTCCACAGCAGAAAAGGAATGGCTTTGGAATGGAGATACCCATATCACGGGAATCCACCCGTTCTTTAAAAAACTGGAAACTGCACGTTATAAAATCCAGAACAGGATTCTGATCAGCCGCTATACCGGCAAGACGTTGTGTCCCGGATGCGGGGGAACCAGGCTGCGCAAAGAGGCCTCTTATGTGAAAATAAACGGCAAACGCATTGACCAGCTTCTGGATATGAATGTTGAGGATCTGGAAGCTTTTATTGATGGCATAACCTGGGACCAGAAAGAACTGGAGATTGCCGGCAGAACCATCCAGGAAATCACGTCCCGCCTGCATTTCCTGAACCAGGTAGGGCTTGGTTACCTGACATTGAACCGGAGGTCTTCCACTTTGAGCGGGGGAGAGAGCCAGCGCGTCAACCTGGTCAGCTCCCTGGGAAGTTCCCTGGTCGGCAGCCTGTATATTCTTGACGAGCCGAGTATAGGCCTGCACCCCCGGGATACCCAAAGGCTGTTGTCATCTCTGCTTGCCCTGAAAGACCTTGGCAACACCGTGCTGGTTGTGGAACATGACGAGGAAATTATGCGGGCCTCTGACCAGATCATTGATATCGGACCGCTGGCCGGAAAAGACGGGGGCCGGCTTATGTATCAGGGGCTTCCGCCGCTGCCGGGACAGCCGTGCGAGGCGGGTGAGAGCCGCACACTCCGGTTCCTGGCAGGCACCCATATCACCCCGGTTCCTGACACCCGCCTTCCCTGGAATTCCTATATAGAAGTGGAAGGAGCATCCCACAATAACCTGAAGGGAATAGACGTGAAATTTCCCCTGCAGATCTTTACGGCTGTTACGGGCGTTAGCGGTTCAGGAAAATCCTCACTGGTAAGGGATATTCTGTATTATGCCCTGGGCAGGGAATACCATCAGGGCAGGATGCAGGCACCCGGTGTATTCCGCCGCCTTACAGGAGACCTGCACCGGATAGGGGGAGTGGAGCTGGTTGACCAGAATCCCATTGGAAAGTCCACCCGGTCAAATCCAGTTACCTATATCAAAGCCTATGACGACATCCGGAAATTGTTTTCTGAACAGCCATACGCGCGTATGAACGGTTACGGACATTCGCATTTTTCTTTCAATATTGAAGGCGGACGCTGTCCCGAGTGCCAGGGCGAAGGGGTAGTTAAAGTGGAAATGCAATTTATGGCGGATGTTATCCTTACCTGCGAGTCCTGCGGAGGAAAACGTTTTAGGCCCGATATTCTAGAAGTAAGTTACAAAGACAGGAATATTAATGACATTCTGGAAATGACGGTCCGGGAAGCTATAGATTTTTTCTCTTCCCAAGACGATCCCACTGCCCGTCGCATAGCCGAGAGACTTATGCCACTGGATCAAGTGGGACTCTCGTACATTAAACTGGGCCAGAGCAGCAGCAGCCTGAGCGGGGGAGAAAGCCAGCGGGTGAAACTGGCTTATTTCCTGTCCAGGGAAAATACCATGACCAACCGCCTCTTTATTTTTGACGAACCCACCACGGGGCTTCATGCCTACGATATCGAAAAACTGCTGAAATCTTTTTCCGCCCTGATCTCCAAGGGGCATACGGTGCTGGTTGTTGAACACAATATGGACGTGGTCAAATGTGCCGACTGGGTCATAGATCTGGGTCCCGGGGCTGGCGAAAAGGGCGGATCCTGTTGTTATTGCGGTACACCGGAAGGATTGGCGCAAAGATCCGATTTGCCCACAGGAGCGGCCTTACGTACAAAAATTCCTGTGTAACAGTAACAGGGATCGTGAGAAGTTTTTATTTTTGTGATATGGTAAGAAAATCCTTCATATCGGCCCTGCTGGCAATGGCTTTTTTCTGGATGTCTGTTCCACATCTGTCTGCACAGGGAACAGACTCGTTCACTTCTACTTTCTGTATCGCCCCACTAATTGGGACGGACATAGGGGGAACTCTGCCGATTCCCTTTTCTGCCATAGGCGGGGCTTTCAATGCCTATCCAAAACTGAATGCCACCCTGGGAGCCCGCTTTTTTCTGAACTTTCATCCCCGCTGGAGTATTGGAGCCAATCTGAACTACAAAACCATTGCTATGGATGCAGATGCACGCGTGACCAACCAGAAGTTCAAGGGAGAGAATACGGTCCAGTATTTTACAGGAACTTCTGAAATGTCTATGAGCTTTCAGATACTGGAACTACCCCTGTATCTGGAATTTCTGACAGGATCAAAAAGGCAGCATGGCATTCAGGTGGGTTTTTTCGGGTCCTGGGTTATGAGGTCTCGTTTCATAACCTATGCAACCAAAGGTTTTATCGGTGCTGAACCGGACCGGATGGATTCTGCTCTTTCAAGTCCCCAGGTTATGGATTTTTCGGCATTGCTGGGCAATTGGGATGTAGGGCTGCTTGCAGGTTATCAAGCAAGAATCTTTCCCCGTATCAGAATGGGTTTGTATGTAATGATAGGTTTAAAAGATATCTTCCTGCCGGGAAGTGATTTTTTTGACTATAAGATGAAGCAGGTCCGCGGAAGTGTCTCCGTGTCCTATGATCTGGTAAGGATTTTTCAGCGATAAGCCAGGTCCCAGAGGGTAAAAAAGAGCCACCTGACCCTTTTTTCCAGGACGGGCAGATTAATGATATCAGCCGTATCTGAAGGTTTATACGTATGATCATTCAATCCTGAGGAGATCAGCAGCGAAGGAACCCCCATTTGTGCCAGGATGGATTGTTCTGTCATAGTAAAATAAATGTCTGCAAAGCCCGGACTGTTATAAAAAGAATAATCCAGGTCAAGTCCCAGGTTAAAGTAAAAATTATTATTGTTCAGGGAACGCACAATATGAGAGGGAACGGTGCCGGCACCCAGGATCAGTACATAATCCAAAGCGGCACCCGGAGGCTCCAGACTGGTGCCCAGCAGATCCAGGTTTAAATTCAACACAATCTGGTTTGCAGGTATGCCAAGTGAGAGGGCAAAGACCCGGGCTCCTGTCATTGAGAATTCTTTGGCATCGTAAGCAACAAAAATTATATTGCGTTCGGCCCGGTACCCTTCTTTATCCAATGTGCCAAAAACCCGCACCAGTGATAGAAGGGCAGAAACACCCGAAGCATTGCTGTCTGCCCCTGGATAAAAAATCCCGCTGATCGTACCCAGGTGGTCGTAATGGGCAGAAACGACAATGTATTCATCGCTCTGGGTGCTGGCAGGGATCCAGCCAACTACATTCCTGCCCCGCTGTCCTGTGGGGCATGCAAATTCCTGGCTGAAGGTAGTATTGTGGCGCCGCGGGTTGCCCGTGCCCAGGGGGCGCAAACCGTATTCCAGAAATCTTTCGGCTATGTAGCTAGTCGCTGCCGAGCCTCCTGCCGATCCGGTTTCCCGGCCCTGAAGGGCGCTGTCTGAAAGAAAACGGATATGGGAGTCCAGTTCCTTCCGGTTTATCAGTGCGGCATACAACTCGGGTTGTAAAAGACGGGTCTGCACAGAATCCGGACCAATATTCGGGGATAAGTCCAGGTATAAGGCAAACAGGAGGAGCAGCGGCATATTTTTTGTTTTTTACGCTGCAAAGAAACAAATTTTCCTGTCAATTTTTATATCTTTGAAAAATGGCAAAAAGACTACGCCTCCATATTTTTTTATTGATACTGGTTTTCTTTACGGCTGGGAAGGCACAGGCCCAATACGACAAACAGCAATTTTTCTACAGGGGACAACAACTGTTATTTGAAGGACGCTACCAGCAGGCTATAGATAATTTCAACAAACTGATCCAGCTTGATCCTAACTTGCACGAAGCTTATTTTTTCAGGGGCATCGGCAAGTATAACCTCGGGGATTTCCTGGGAGCCAGAACAGATTTTGACAAAGCCCTGAGCATTCATCCCATATTTACGCTGGCATACCATTACAGGGCCATTACAAACTCCCGTCTGGGTGATTATGAAAAAGCCCTGGCAGATCTTCAGGAGGCCATAGACCTGAGGCCCGGATACAACGGGCTGTATTTCAGCCGGGGTGTAACTTATTTGCTTTCCCAGCAATTTAGACTGGCAGAAGAAGATTTCAACCGCTTTATACGCCATGAACCCAGGGTGAGTGAAGCCTACCTGAACCGGGGAGCATGCTATTTGTTTTTGAAAGATACGGTCAGGGCCCTTCACGATTACGATACCGCCGTTCTTCTGAACAAGTTTGATCCCGAAGGGTATATCAGAAGATCCAGGGTTTATGCCATGCTGGAAAATTACACGGCTGCCCTGACAGACCTGGACCAGGCTTTATCCCTGGAACCGGATAATTCCTTTGCCTATTTCAACCGGGCGCTGATCCGTTTTAATCAGAACGACCTGAGGGGAGCGCTCCAAGACCTGGAGCGGGTATTGGAAGAAGATCCGGGCAATGCCCTTACCTTATACAACAGGGCCTTGATTCGTACACAGATAGGCGATTACAACAATGCCTTGAGCGATTATGACAGGGTAATATCCATAAATCCGAACAATGTTCTGGCCTATTACAACAGGGGAGCCCTCTTCATACAAATGGAGCGTTACAGCGACGCTTTGCGGGATTATGACAAAGCCATTGAACTATACCCCGATTTTGCCAATGCCTACATGAACCGTTCTTACGTCAAGAACCGGATGGGTCTCTTTGCTGCGGCAGAAGTGGATTATAAAACAGCCCAGGGTAAAGTCAATGAATACAAATCTCAATTGGGAGATACCACATATTCTGCCTTTGCAGACACCACACAGCGTTTTGACCGCCTGCTGGCCCTTGATGCGGATTTTGCCAAAAAGGATTTCAACAATGAATTGCTTCAATACAGGGATGTGGATATCCGGTTGAAACCACTCTTCAAATTGCTGGCAGGACCTTCGGACAATAATGTTGTGGCTTTGGAACAAAGGTATTATTATGAAGAATTGGAGAAATTCCTGCTCAATCAAAGCATATCGGTTAATCTTTTTAGTGAAGAACCTGTGGTTGAACCTGATCACCTGGACTTCCTCAGGGAACAAATTCGTCCCCTGCTCCGTCAATCAGGGAATTCTGCAGACCTGTACTTTATCAATGGAATACTCGATTTCCAGAGCAAACTGTTCAATGCCTCCCTGTCTTCGTATAATCAAGCCATAAGCCGCAATCCGGATAATGTTTTTTATTATATTAACAGGGCGGCATTGCAGAGTGAAATGATTGAATTCATTTCTTCTATGGAGAGTAATGTGCAGATACTTACCCTGGATGAATCGGGGACTACAAGAACACGCGTCCAGGAACAGGGCCGGCATGAATATGATTACTCAGGGGCCATAGATGACCTGAAAAAGGCTGCTATGCTGGCTCCTGATTTTGCACATATCTATTATAATCTGGGCAACCTCTACTGCCTTTCGGGAGACTTCCCCAAATCCATTGGCAATTTTACCCGTTCCATAGAGTTGTATCCCTACCTGGCAGAAGCCTATTACAACAGGGGACTGATCCAGATTTACCTTAAAGAGAAGGAAAAAGGTTGCATGGATATCTCTACAGCCGGAGAGCTGGGTATCAAAGATGCATACAGTGTCATAAAAAAATTCTGTGTCACAGAATAGTAGCACAGAATTTTAAATAAACAGGATTTTCCCCCGTCAGTTGGAATACGTGTTCTGCACGTAAGGGGCATTCTTCAGAAAATCGTACGAAGCTTTGATGCTTTCGAAAGGCTCCATATCGAAAGCTTCCTGCTCTACGATGGCATACCTGAGACCAGCAATCCCGGCTTTTTCATAAATGGCTTTGAAATCCATCTTGCCCGAAGCGCCAATCTCTTTGTCATCTTTCACATGCCAGAGATCAAAACGGGCCGGGTATTTGTCAAAATAGTCTGTGGCAGGGGCGCCGCCAACCTGGCTCCAGTATACGTCTATCTGAAAGAAGACTTTTTCAGGGTCTGTGTTTGCCAGCATATAGTCGTACATGACCACTCCGTCAAAAACAGTGGTGAATTCATTGGCATGGTTATGATAACCAAAACGGATGCCTGCCTGGTTGCATTTTTCTCCAACAGCATTGAACAGTTCACAGTATTTAGCCAGTCCTTCAACAGATTCGTAAGCACTCTTCCACATGGAAGGCTGAACTATGTAAGTTACGCCTGTTTTCAGGTGGTCCTGGATGGCTTTATCCCACCAGACCATGCATTCTTCCCAGGTTGCGCTGTTGGGATCGGGGCCGTTGATATGCGAAGAGATCACATCCAGCCCTTTTGAGTTGCACAAAGTGGTGAAGGCATCCCCTTCAAGGCCGTAAAAAGTGCCATCCTGGGCATTGTATCCGGCCATTTCCACAAAAGTGTAGCCGGCCGTTGCTACAGCGTCCAGTGCTATTTCCAGGTCCTGGCCAATCTCGTTGCGAATGGAATAAAGCTGCAACCCGATTTCCTTCTGTACCGGTTCCTGTGCACAGGATGCAAGGCCAAGGAAGGCTGCCATAGTCAGAATTATGAATTTACTTTTCATCAATTCAGGATTTTAACTTGAATATTCCTGAACCAGACGTCATCACCATGGTCCTGCAGTCCAATAAATCCGGCTTTTTCCTCTCCTCCGCAATTCAGAAGCAGGTCGTAGGCAACAGGCCATTTATCCTTGCTGAATTTGCTTTTATCCAGCATTTCCTGCCACTGGGGTGTCCACAGGTGGTATTCCAGCACAGGTTCCCCGTTCTGGAAATGGGCAACAGTACCTTTATAAACCAAAATTTTGGCTGTGTTCCATTCTCCGAAAGGCTTTGCATTCTGGGGCTTGGCCGGGATCATGTCGTAAAGGGATGCAGATTGCCGGTTGCCATCCACGCCCAGCAAGGCATCGGGATGGTTGGCGTTGTCCAGAATCTGGTATTCTGGTGCCGAGATGTAAATGGGTTCGCCGGAAACTTCCTGTGCCAGATAGAAGACACCGGAGTTGGAGCCCTGAGCTACTTTCCATTCAAAAGTAAGTTCAAAATTGCCGAATTTCCGGTCAAAAATGATGTCGCCGCCATTTTCGGCTCCGGCTTCTCCGCGGCCGGATCCGTTGATCTTTATGGCTCCGTCTTCAATTGTCCATGCACCGGGGATATCGGTGCCGTTGTAGGCGCGCCAGCCTTCGAAAGTCTGACCGTCAAAAAGTACAATCATATTGGGATCGGCTTCCTGTACCTCTTTTTTATTGTTGTTGCAGGAAGAACAGGAACTGATAATCAATACAGTCATCAGAACAGGTAAAATAAATAATTTTTTCATAGTAACTATGTTGTTTTAGATTTATGGCATTTCGGGAAGGGCATAACCGTTCCTGTAGGTATGGCGGATCAGTTCATTGCCAAATTCCAGGGCATTGATGGGATCTGTATACTGGTGGTTGAATGTGGGGTGTCCGTCCTTGATGGAGAACCCGTCTTTGGTCTTCATCCGAATGGTATCATTGGGGGAGATGTTGGTAAATTTCATAGTATCACCGTCCCAAAGCAACTCCCGGTTCAAACCTTGCAGACGTACGGCAAGCACTCCCATAACCACCATCTCATTAAGAGGTCCGGCTTCTGAAAAGTCTGAAGCACATTTGATGCGGTTTTCGGGGCTTTCTTTGCAGGCACGGATAAAGTCCATTATATGGTTGTTTTCCGGAACTTCACGTGTCATGGTGGGAACCGGGATTTCCCTGCCCGATAACAGCCAGGGCCTTACCCCGTAGCATCCGCAAATGAGGGTATCTCTGGTTCCGTAAAAAATTACGGCACCGCCACTGTCGTTCATATCGCGCCCGGCAGGCCATCCTTTTGGATATTCAGGCAGTAGTCCTCCATCGTACCAAGTTACTTCCACACGGGGCATGCCTACCTTGGGCATATTGTCGCGAGCCGGGAATATAAACTTGGCAATCTGGGCGTTGGGAGCACAATCTGTCATCAGGGCGGTTGAACTGCCCTGGACAGCGACAGGTGATTTCAGGTTCAGTGCTTTTACAGCGGGTTGCAAAATATGGCAGGCCATATCGCCAAGAGCGCCTGTCCCGAAGTCCCACCAGCCCCTCCAGTTCCAGGGGTGGTAGATTTGGTTGTACGGGCGGTAGGGAGCAGGTCCGATAAACAGGTCCCAGTCCAGATCGGGATGCGGTGTATGAACCTCGGTGGGCGTTTCAAGTCCCTGCGGCCAGATAGGCCTGTCGGTAAAGGCTTCCACTTTGGTAACATCTCCAATCATTCCTGACCAGATGGCTTCGCATATCTGACGGACACCGGCACCGGAGGCACCCTGGTTGCCCATCTGCGTGGCTACTTTATATTTATCGGCCAGTCTGGTAAGGAGCCTTGTTTCGTAAACAGTGTGGGTAAGCGGTTTTTCACAATAGACATGTTTGCCCATGGCCAAAGCTTGTGCAGAGATAACGGCATGGGTATGGTCGGGAGTGCCAACAACAATCGCATCGATCTTGCTTCCCATTTCATCAAACAATTTCCGGAAATCTTTGTATTTTTTTGCGTTTGGATATGCCTTGAATTGTTCACCGGCATATTTCCAGTCAACATCGCACAAGGCGACAATATTTTCCGAGCTCATTTCGCGGATAACCCCACCGCCGCGTCCGCCAATACCGATCCCGGCAATATTCAGTTTATCCGATGCGGCCGGCTTCTTCTTTTTTTGAGAATCCAGTGGCATTTTTGCCATTAGCGGTGTACTGGCAACAATAGCACCGGCAGTGGCCAAAGCGCTTTTTTGAAAGAAATTCCTTCTAGAAATGTTTTTTTCCATAAATCTGATTTATTAGTTAAAGGAAATGGTTATGCATTGAACTACGAAGATAATAAAAAAATCATTTTTTTTCCTTTTTGGAACGAAGCCTTTTATAAGATTGCACCAGCGCCTCGTCAATACCAATAGCCCGCAGGGCCAGCAGGACAAGGATAATGCTTATGAGGGGAAATACTGTGGTAACAGGGAATGAGATTTCGGACATGTTTTTGACATAAACCACACCCATCCATACCTGCTGGCCCAGAAGGATGAGGGAAGTATATATACATAACCTTATCTGCATTTTGCGGTATCTAAACAAAAATATGATGACCAGCAGCAGGAGGCAGGATGCGCAGGTGAGTACAACAAAAGGCATAAAGTCAGCATAAATTCCGAAGAGGATGGATATCATGAGTCCCAGCGCTATGGCCAGGTACAGTGTCTGAATTCTCTGAATCATTTTATTATGTGGTTTGTTCCAACAAATTTAGAGGAAAATCCGTTGATTTCCTCTAAATTTGTAAAATGAAAGTAATTGAACCGTCAGAATTGGTAATTAATAGTGATGGCAGCGTATTTCACCTGCATCTGCGCCCTGACCAGCTTGCAGATAACATACTGCTTGTTGGGGATCCCGATCGCGTAAAACTATTGCGCGGGATGCTTACCCATATTGAATCCGATACCCGGAACAGGGAATTCGTTTCTGCCACCGGAGCCTTCAAGGGCAAGCGTATCACTTTGCTTTCTACCGGGATAGGCACGGATAATATCGATATTGTGATGAATGAGCTGGATGCGCTTGCCAATATTGACTTTGAGACCAGAACCATAAAAAAAGAACGCCGCACGCTGAAAATCCTGCGTCTGGGAACTTCCGGTGCCATACAACCCGATATTCCGGCCGGCACGCTCGTTTATTCAGAGTATTCGGCTGGGCTTGACGGATTGCTCAATTGGTATGAGCAAAGGGATAAGGTATGTGATCTGGAAATGGAAAAGGCTTTCACACAACATATGCACTGGGCACCCAGACTGGCAACTCCTTATTTTGTACAAAATTCCCGGGTGATAGGAAAGAATTTCAATCAGGCTGTCAGGGGCATCACGCTATCGGCCCCCGGGTTTTATGGACCGCAGGGCCGTGTAATCCGGCTTTCCCTGGCCGATCCCCTCTACCTTTCCAGATTGGCGTCCTTTGGTTATTACGGCTTAAGGATCACGAATTTTGAAATGGAAGGATCTGCCATTGCAGGGTTATCGCGCATGCTGGGTCATGAAGGGGCGACCGTGTGTCTGATCATAGCCCAGAGAAGCAATAAAAACATGAACGTGGATTACAGTGATCTGATGTTTGAAAAGGCGGAGCAGGCCATTGAAAGGCTGGCCATGGAAGAGAAGGCAGTAGAAATGATATAGCTGATGGTTTACGATAAAGAAATATTGGATATCATAACGCTTCTGGATGACCCTGACCAGTACATTCAGGACGCCTTGTTCAGGCACCTTAGGAATATGGGACGTCCTGCACTTGAGCAACTGGAAGGAGTTTTCATGGAATCTGGAGATGAAAAATATCCCGGAGTCAGAAAAATGCTTGCGGCCCTCAGGGAAGAAATGAAATTTGAGGCCCTGGAAAAATGGATAGGAGAACCCGCAGATGACCTGTTGTCCGGACTGTGCCTGATTCAGGACATTCTAACCGGGGATGCAGACAGACAGGATCTTCAGGAAGTCCTGATGAATTGTGTTAACGAAGTCTGCGTTGAAATCCGGGACGATCAGACAGTAATGGAAAAAGTAGAATTGCTGAACCATGTTTTCTTTAACAGGTTGTGCTTCAAAACCATAGATCCCATGTTTTCCATACCGGAGAACACTTTTATACACAAGGCACTTGAAAAGAGGGAGGGTAGCCCCATAGTTGTGGGGATCATTTATTTGTTGCTGGCTTACCATGCTGGTGTACAAGTCAGGGGGCGTGTCTTCAAGGGCGGCTTCCTGCCCGCAGTGACAGATTCCTCTGGCAACGTGTTGTTCTATGTCAATGTCTATAAAAACGGTTTACTTTTTCCGCACAACGAACTGGAATCTTTTCTGGCGGGACTGAATCTTCAGATTCCCCAGGAATCATTCCGGGAAGCCAGGCCCGAAGACCTTGCACAGATTTATACAGAAACCCTGTATTACAGCTACTCGATCCGGGATGACAATCAGAGGAACGATATAATGAACAAACTTGAAAAAATCCTGAAATTATTTGGAAGGGAGAGTTCCCTGCTCATAGAAATTGATGAGGAAGAGGATGATGAATAAAAAAAACAGAGGCTGTCCTGTCAGGAACAGCCTCCCGTATCGGTTAGGTTTCAGGTTTGGTTCCGAGCGGGAAACGAGGTTCGAACTCGCGACCCTCAGCTTGGGAAGCTGATGCTCTA